>Ga0209282_1002820_pt1 | contig 10171 bp, 4 predicted proteins | sample Mtrugardesep15_FD_187529 | JGI IMG/M metagenome (GOLD analysis project Ga0209282, IMG submission 187529) | Root nodule microbial communities of legume samples collected from California, USA - M. trunc garden sep15 (SPAdes) (version 2) | ecosystem: Host-associated > Plants > Roots > Nodule...
CTTCTGAGGAGTAACCTTGGCGCAACTGGTAAAGTTGTTGTCATGTGACCGTAAGGTCACGAGTTCAAGTCCTGGAAACAACCTCTTGTGTAAAAACAGGGTAAGGCTGTGTACAATACACTAAATGTTGGGACTCCTTTTCGGACCCCGCATACCCCTTCTTGGACCCTGCGTACGTGGGAACTTCAGTGCACTGGGTTGCCCTTTTTTAGTAGTTCTACTTCTAATTAATCGCCGTATGCAACTATAATGTAATTGTTGTCGCAATATAAAAGTTTTAGAGGTCTCCTCAACAATATCATAGTAGTATTGATTGTAGTTGCTCTTATTTTGTCGCAATATTGAAGTTTGCAGCGTAACTTGATCATAATCCATAATTGCATACCAAAACCTTGGTTATGATATATACTTATATATAGTTTTTAATTACTTAGATTTTGGTTACATGTTGTAGTAATGATCTATCTTTATGAAACCTTAGGTTGTGGTTCTCAGGGTGTCATTGCATTGCAAAGCCTGCGAAGGAAAAGTCAGAAAACATATCTCAAAAATGGAAGGTGATTCTTGTTATATTAAATCATGAATAGTTTTTGTTTAATTTCTCCATGTATTAAGTGTATAAAAATTTATGCTAAACTCAAATTATTTGGGTTAATAATATTGTGTAGGAGTGAGATCATTCAGCATAGAGATGGAGACAAAGAAGGTAACAATAATCGGAGACGTGACACCATTAGACGTACTGGCGAGTGTATCCAAGGTGAAAAGTGCACAACTATGGCCATCTACAACATCTTCATCCTCATCAGCAGTATCATCGTCGTCGTCTTCTACTCTAGCATTTCCGCGGTTGACATAATAATGAGTTACTTATATAAGAAAATGTTTGATCAACAAAAGTTGATATATTTGAATCAATTTTAGGTGAAATATATCAACTTTTATTGACTGGAATTTTTTTTATATAAACGTAGATTTCCCTCTCAAGTTTACTTTTGTTTGGTGCACTTTTAGGAATGTGTGTGTTTGAATGATAAGAAGCAAAATGCTATTTGGTATGTAGAAATTGTCAAGAATGTGAGTACAAAAAAGTGAAAATGCATAATATCATGGTGGGGTCATAACTCTAAACCTCACTTTCAGTTCCTCAACTTGATGACTTGTCAATCTTAATGTATGTTATGTAAATGAATAGTACTATTTTCAGTTAGATGGGTTCACCATTTAACTTGTAATGCAGGCTTTCTTTCCTTATTTATTGATGACTCCTCCTCATTGAAGTAGAAGTACTTACAAGTTTTTTAATTTCATCATGTAATATTTTGAATTGGATTGTTCGATTAAGATTAGGGAATCTATATCTCAGTACGAATTTTGATTGATTTTAAAATGACATAAATATGTGTTTACAAGTGGGGGGTAATCTTTGTATCATAAGCTGGTTTTGTAGGGTTGAGTTAGGCTCAACCACAATTTCTAAAATGATGTCAAACCCTCTCCAAGATCCATTAGGTCATCTGTTATCAGTTTTCGCTATTAGGCCACCTACCAATTATGTCCACGAACCAAGCTCAATTGTGTTGGTTGTGAAAGGGTGTATTAAAGAGTCCCACATCAAATAAAATATAACTTGGGTAATCCCCACGTCACAGCCGGTTTTGTGGGGTTGTGTTTGACTCAGCCACAATTTCTAAGACTGTTCAATCTTGATCGAATGACCACCAACACGATTTTGTGACTGTGCACACAACTCAAATCTTAGTATTAGTGACTTACATGTATGAAATTTGCTTCCTAAAACTAAGAAATTCAAAATAAGCAACAGGACCAGCCATTTCGAACATGAACAACAGGAGAAGGAGTACATAATTATCAATACCCTGAAATTGATGAGCACTTGAAATTAGCAATCATATGGTTCTTCACTAAGCATGAGAACCTTAATTTAAAAATAAGTTGAGGAGACAGTGCAATGCATGCGAGACTGACAGTGGTAGCAGGGAGCACTTAAGGACAGGCTGGTTTGGGACACATTCTTTTACAGCAAACTTTTTCATTGTATTTTCTTTTTCACTCTGATGATCAATGTTTGCTACTAAATGCTTGTGGGTCATATACCACCAAAGGGACCAATTTTACCTGCACTTTTCACAAATACAATACACAAGGTCACCTACCCTTAATTTCCCCCCAAATCAACGCGATCTTGTATTTATACTGATGAACACTGATGATCTGATCAGATCAGAAAAGCGGTGATTCTACTTTTAGCGTAATTTCATTCTATCAACAATACTTTTGTTATGTAAAGGTTGATGTAGTTTATTTATTTATTTATTAATCCTTCAATTTTTGTGGGAAAGAATTCTAGTAATATGTTCCACTAAGAGATAAATAAAGTTTTACTTTCAATCGGGGGGATAAAACTTTGGTGTTAATATTGTTCATTCTACATTCCTTGTTTGCTTTTTTATATGTTAATAACGATAGAAGGTTTCCTTTATCTCCAAAAATATATGATAGCAGGTTCACTTTATTGTTGCATGATCTAAGTCAAACTTGATGGTAGTGTCTTTAGTCCTCACAGGAGTCCGAAGTAGCATTTATAAAGGGTCAAAATTAACCATACAATTGAGTTGAACATCATATCTTAACCCATAATTTTAAAGCATTAAGCTTCTTTTTTTTTTTTGACAAAAGTAAAATGATATTCATTCATTCAAATCGATAGAATGCATTAGATACAATAACATCATCAATATCGCTAAAAATGTAAAGGATGAACTGCGAACAAACTCACAACACCCATGTTAATAACATACAACGGCAAAATGTCTACAAATAATATGATAAAATCTAAATCACCAGAATACCCATGCTTCCGGATCTGCAACGTTGACGCCCAAATCATTGATTGAATATGTAATTGATTGACTGAAGCTGATCTTTCAATAAGAACAAACGAACACCGCAACAAGACGCGAAATCAAACGACGCCGCACAAGACGACGAACAACGTCGCACAAGACGACGAACAACACAACGTTGCACTCAGACGACAAAATCACGAAAAAACACAAAAAAAGGAAAAATCACTTGTGTGAAAATCACTTATTTGATTGAAAGAGAGGGAAAAAGGATGCAGATGGGTGATTTCGTATCAAAAAATGACCTAAAATCACCCTTCTCGTTGAGTGAAAGAGAAAGAAAACCTAGAGAGAAGGTGGAGTTTCTCTCACTAAAAAACTAGGGCCAGCTTGCGTTTAATTTTATTGAATGCATAAAGCATTGAGTTGTGAGTTCTATAACTTATATGGTGTTCAACATCTATTCGTTTGTGTACATGCTCCTCCTCAATTGTCCGCACTAAACAAGACACATCGTCGTACCATTATTATTAGGAAGATTTTCGACACAATAAGTCATTCGTCGAACCAATGGCTATGATATCAGTGTAGGATCATGAGGGGAGCTCGAAAGTCATCCACATTGGGTCAAGAATAACCATATAAGTGACTTGGACAATACATCTTATCCCAACAAGTACCTATGCAACAAAATAAAAATCTTCATTATACAAACATAGAAATTCAAATTTCATTGAAAATACCCCTAAAAAAGGAAACAATGTTAACATTTTATAACATAAATGACTAAATCAGAAAAAGAAAAAGATAAGGACGAAAATGTTACCTAGTTATAACATAAACGATGAAATATACAAAACAAAAAGATAAAAGATGAAAATGTTAGTTGAAATTATGTCACAGAGCAAATTGTGTAATTTTGCCTAATTTTTATTATAGAGTATTGATATCTCATCAAAACTCCAGCATTGAAATTCTTTTTATTTAATAATTCATTTGGTGATGTTTTGTTTGAATGTAAACATATTTTTGATTTATATTTCAATATTTTGAAAACTCTCATACGAAGTTTAAACGAAAACAAACGAGTGCTGTAGTTTTTGTTCTTGAAAGGTAGCCACATCTATAAGTAGTTTCAATGTCTTTATTGATATACATGTTAGATATTTTGTTTTCGAAAGATGATGTACATGTTAGATTTGTACCCATCATTTATTTATTTTATGAATGAAAATCTATAAACATATTTATCATTCATGTACTACTTTTTGTGCAGTATTAATTTGAGAGTTTGGGATGGTAATCAAAAACATAATTATTACACGAGAAGAACAGCCTCTTCATTGTACCAAAAAAATAAAAAGCCTCTTCATGCCTTTTGTGTGTACTCTTCATTTTGCTTTAATTTGGAAATCTACTCCCTCTGACCAATTTATGAGAAGAAATGTAATCATGTGAAAGCAACGAGAATTCTATGCACATGCACTTCTCTCTGTGTGATTGATTTACTTTAATTATCACTGGTCAGCTAGTATGTTTGCTTAATTTCTTTTACTAAAATTAATCATGGACGGCTGGGAAAAAGAAAGTACCATAACAAGTTGAAAAGGAAACAACTATGAGCAATGGAATTTTTTTAGATTGGATCGGGACACAACATTAATTTTGAGAAATGTTATTTCGACAACTATTTAGTTGTCCAACAAAGTATTAAGATGAACTTGAAAATATAAACACTATATATGACATCGTTTATGTTTATCTCTAACTCTCTTACTTTTTATTTTCTTCAACTTAAATACTTTTCAAAGATACGCATGAAAACCAAAGTACGCACTATTTGACATCAAAATATTGATGTAAATTATCATTTCTTAAAATCATATGCCACTAGCCACTCCACTTTTAAGCTGATTTGGTGAGCAACAACTCCAATTGAAAATATAGTCCAACCTCAATGCAAAATAACCTACCCCATTCCAACTCCTTTACAATCTCAAAATCTCTCCTATAAACTATATATACAAATGTTGCTACTACATCCTTACAATTATCTCCTTTCATCATTCAACACCAATAATGAATCCCATCTAATGAAGACTAAAAATCAAATGGCCATAAGGTTCTCACTCACTTCTTTTTCCTTAAAAATCATTGTAATCCACCTTTACCTCTTCAGCATCACCCTAAAGTATGCCAAAACTGAAGAGTATCCTCCACCACTCACTTTCTACATGCATGATATTCTAGGTGGATCAAACCCTTCAGAAAGAATTATGAATGGCATAATTGTCAACTCACAACAAACTACTAACATTCCTTTCTCAAAACCAAATAATAGAATTTTCCCTAGTAAAGGTAGTATTCCAATTTTTGACACTAGTATTAGTACAAATGGTTCTCCCTCAAGCAAAACAATTATAAAAAACATTGACAAAAACAAGGTGGTTATAGATAGTAATTCTAACTCACTTCCTTACGTTACACCGAATCAACTTCCACTAGGAGCAACAATACAGAAGCTTTTATTTGGAAGAATTACAGTGATTGATGATGAAATTACAAAAGGTTATGAGTTGAATTCAGATGTTATTGGTAAAGTACAAGGATTTCATTTGGTTAGTTCATTGGATGGAAGCAGTCAAACCATGGCATTTACTGCTTTGTTTGGTGATGAAAGTCGTAATGATGATGATGCTATTAATTTCTTTGGAGTGCATAGAATGGCTACACATGAGTCCTATATTGCTGTTGTTGGAGGAACTGGAAAATATGAAAATGCAAGAGGGTATGCGAAAATTGAGACGTTACAGTTACCTTATCAGCATAGAAGTACTAATAATGGAATGGAAACACTTTTTCAGATTACTGTCTATTTATGATTATGATAGGGAGTTCTTTTTATTCCTTTGGTTTGTAGCAGAGAAGATCTCATTATTCTTTGTAGGAAAAATATGTAATACTACTATGTATCTGAATGGATGAATGAATGAAAGTGTAAATAAATATATCTCTTTACATGCTTATCGCTGCGATTCTTTTTTGATGATAAAGTTGTTACAGAGCGTTTACTCACAAAAAGCGATGTAATATCTTGATTGGTTGTTTTATCCGCCATTGCGTGATTTCTACAAGCAAGACATGTTAAATGGTTTATGTTATGATTGAAGAGTTAGAAGTAACTTACTGAAAAATGAAAAAATTGTCCAACAAACTTATCTAACAAGTTAGTACTTAAAGCTAACTAACCAATTCCATCACTATTAAATTAACACCCTCCCTCAAACTGTAATGAATATCAATCGTTTCAAGCTTGCTGTGCAAAGATGAAAATGGCCAGGATGGAGAGACTTGGTGCGAATATTTGCCACTTGGTCCTTGGATGTGATAGGCAACAAATATAACAAACCGGGCTTGGATCTTGTCTAGGACTACATTATAAACAATCTTGGTATGTTTCGTTTGCTCATGAATTACAGGATCAGCCGCTATGTGAGAAGCAGATTTATTATCACAGCAGACAACCACAGGTGAAGGGTTAAGAACCTGCAAGTGTCGCATGAGAAACATAAACATTGAGGAGGACCAAGACACAATGGTTGCTTCTTTCTCTTCCAAGATACCAGTGGTAGACCTTCTTGTATCAGGGCATGCTCCTCAGCCAGAATCATAAAACCCTTTAGGGGGTAATTGGAGAAGCAGATCTGATTTTTTCTTTTAATTTTAATTTTTTTTATGAATCTAAGTACACACATAGCAGCAAGTAGGTGAGCATCTATGGGGCATCCAAAATTGGCCAAGCTTTCTGACAACATAGCATACTTTAGGCCTAGAGTGTGAGGTAGAGGAGTTTCCCAATTGTGTAACTAAACTCTACAAAACTGATTTGTAAAATCAGGGATGTCTCCTAGTTACAAACTCGTTTATAAGTTATATCTCATCCTATGTAAGACTATTAACACACCCCTTCACGACCACGATTGGATATCTCGAGCAGGAACCAAGTGGTCGAATAGCGGATGACCCAACTTATCTAAGAACCTTACGAGTAATAATCATAAAACTGTAAATGTAATGATGGCAAAACATGTTCCAGTCTTGGGAAGTGTTTTAAGGCCTGCCATTCTAGTTTCTGAATTCATAAAACAGAAAACACAATGTAAAAGCAATACAGTTAGGTCATGGTTTGTGGTAAAGTCAAATTCATGCATAACATATTTTGTTTCCTTTTCAAAAGTACAGTACAATCGGTAATTGAGATTCATTACACAAAACACAGATTTTTTGCAATAGTTCTGTAAACTGAAAACATAAAGTTCATTCACAACACATAAATTAAAAGACAATGCTACTAATAGGAAAGATAGGCAGTCAGGTGCAAGAGAGTTTCAAGTCCATCAGTGTTATGTTGTTGACCGTTGACCGGAAATGTCTTAATAATAGCAAATCCATTAGCATTCACATACTTTCCAGTTCCTCCAATGATTGCAAGTTGTGATTGTGAAACTTGTGTTGTTCTGTGGACTCCAAAGAAGCTGAGACTATCTTCATAACCATTCTCTTCAAACTTTGCAGTGAATGCCATTACTTGACTTGTTCCTTCCACTGAACTTGCTATATAAAATCCTTGTGCTTTTCCAACTAATCCTGATCCCAACTCTTCACCTTCTGTCAGTTCATCATCAAACACTGTCATTGTACCAAACATCAGCTCCTGCACCGTTGTTCCCTGCGGTATCTGATTCATATTCGTCACTGGGAAATTGTTGTTTCCATTATTATTGTTATTGAACACGTTTCCTGTGTTTCCACTGAGTCCTGTTAGGAAAGGGAGGTTATTGTTGTTTAGAATTCCGTTGTTGTTATTGTTCTGTGGAACACCGTTGTTTAGAGGAAGGTTTGCGCCGTTTGGCTTTGCGAACGCAACTTGAGCGTTGAGGGCGGGGTTTGTAACTACTCCGGTTACGGCTCTTGCTGTTGGATTGGAGCCGCCAAGAATGTCGTGCATGAAAAATGATAGTGTGTGGTGCTGATCGGGGATATCAGTACTGGTTGTTGTGGCTGTTGTCGGGGCGGGAAGTGGAGGGAGAATGGTGGAAGATACCGGGGATTCTGCTGAATCAACAATTGGTTCTTCTGGTGTTTCTTGTTCACTGAGAATTCGAGTTGAAGTTGTGGAAGTTAATGTAAGGAATAATATCAATGCCATAAGCATTATGGATTTGAGAGGCATAGTGGTAAAAAGAGTTTCAAAGCGTGCCATGTTTGTTAGGGTTTGATGAGATGATATGATAGAGTTATGGGAGATGATATAAATACTAAGAATTCAAACAATTAACACTAGTAGTAATGTATTATAGTACAACAATATGATATGGAGTTGATGAGAGGAGTTGTTGTGTAAATATGGTGCTGATATCCCTCTTTGTTGTAGTAGTAGTTATAACTAAACAGCAACATATATTATATATGAAACTTACAAATATATGTGTGCTTGGAAAATTGATATATAATAATAAACAAAAGTTGAAGCAATACTCATACCAACCATAGTCATCATTATATATTACTACAAAAACAAAAACAAACACAAGCACCAAAACCACATCCAACCCCACTCCAGCATTGAATTAAGTTACTTCTTGAAATGCTGAAGATGCTAACAGTGACATATAAGTAAACGCAAAAAAATATCTAATTGCATGGTTGTATACAACAATACCGGATTATATTTTGAATGGGACACCAATCAAACCATAATTATAAGTCACTTCACATATGTTTGACATAAAATTACAGCAATAGACCAATATCTGTCATAGTTCAAAATTACGTACAAAATCTGTATCAGTACACTTAATAATATAATATTCTCTCAATTCTTCCAAATAAAAACACTTGACTATTCTTTTTTACATTTTCAAGGCAAATAAAAAACCAATTAAAACAAACATAGACACTAATATTAGGTTCATATATAAAGACATGTTTGATTCTTTTAATGGTGGGTGTCACTTTCACAATCTTTCATTGCTAGTTCAGTTTGCAAGTCCTGAGTCCAAGGCTTCACGATCGACTCTTTGGAAAATATATTAAGTTTTGTTGAGTTGAAGGATCATTCTCATGATAATTAAGCTCATTTGCAGAATGAGTACTCTTTAACCTTTCTACATTCTCCTATATTGTATTATGGAATGTTTTGAGATAATGTAATATTTGAGGCAGCTCAAATTGTTCTATGTAAATTTTACCATTTGGATGATTAAGTTTGAGAATTTTCAAAATAATGAGAATTTAACAAGTCTTACGTTCAATATAAATTTAAGAAATTTCAAATGACAACTAAAATTCTTTAACTCCCTATTTTTTTTTCCGGCACTACTCAATGTGGGACTTGGTAAGTATCTCATTTGGCACAACACTTAGTGAGGCGTGGAAGTAGAGGAGGAGACTATTTGCGTGGTGTCGCGTTATTTTTCGGAGATCAAGGCTATTTGATTAGTTTTTGACTCACTAAATTATTTCACGACTTTTGAAAAAAAGATTTAAATTTAGATGGGGTCCGGGGGTTGGTTACATAAGGGGAAGATGTTAGCACCCCTTATGTTCGTAGTACTCTACGAGAACCTTTCGACTTTATTTCTTTTTGTGCTATAAATTTACTTATTTTTTTTTCATTTGAAAGTAGGGGTTTGAGAATAGTGATTAAAAAAGAAAAAAACCTAGTTATCTACATTTTTATTGATTCGGAAGGACCATGTCCTTTGCCTACGTACCCGTGAGGGATCAAAACCTCGTAGTTCGGGGTAAAAATTTTCGTTTGATTGGTTGTGTATTTTTTATTAGTTTTTGAAAAAGGTTTTAAAATAAAAAGCCAAAGTGGCAAATGAGAATTTGTTTATGTTTTTTAATATTATAGAAAGTGAACTCATGATAAAATTTAAATTGATTAATGTTTGATTTAAGAAAATAAAATAAAAAGATGATAACTTGATTTAGGATCAAGGTTTGTTTATGAAAATATTTTTTGGATTTTTGTTATTTGCATGTTTTTGTTGTTTTTTGAATTTTGACTAAAGTAAAGTTAAAACTAACGGAGCAAGAAAATAAAACGTAGGTATTTCGTGGTGACGTTGGATCACCACAAAAACCTTTAACCTAAGCTACGAAGCATATAAAGTAACACATACACCCACACACACACACATGCACCTAAAACTATTACATAAAAGCCTATTATACATTCTAAGGTCTGCGGAAAAATAAATGACAAGGAAAAAATAAATTACTTACATTAAGCCTAG
>Ga0209282_1002821_pt1 | contig 10171 bp, 8 predicted proteins | sample Mtrugardesep15_FD_187529 | JGI IMG/M metagenome (GOLD analysis project Ga0209282, IMG submission 187529) | Root nodule microbial communities of legume samples collected from California, USA - M. trunc garden sep15 (SPAdes) (version 2) | ecosystem: Host-associated > Plants > Roots > Nodule...
AAAAAAAAAAAAAAAACCCAATAAATTTCACAAGTCCATAAATTTTTATAAAAAAAAAGGCAAATTCTATGGTACATTCAATAAATTTGGATGTATCGGTACACCAAGTCGTTAAATTAATAATAAATGAGTTGTTTTTTTGAAGAAAAATAATTATTTTCAATCATTGACAACTATAATAATTTAAATTTTATTTACCAAAAGGTTCGACGAAATAAAATTAAATTTTTACGAATTTTTATTACTCATAACAATGAATATTGATTATTATTTATGACAAAATGTAATTTTTTTAATATGATCCTTATAAACAATAAAATGATGTTTTTTCTTATGAAATGATGTTTTCTAAAATATAAATATTGACAAATAGCTTTTTATTTCATAAAAATGATCAATAATATATAAATTTTATGAAACAAAAATATCGGTACATTAAAATTTATGAGTGTACCTTATAAGTTCCAAAAAAACAACCTAAATTTAACAAATAACAAAACCTAAAATTCAGTATTAACAACAAATCAACGATGTGCCATTTCTTCAACTTCAGTTCAAACAACTATAATATGCTTCATCCTCGTCGCCTCATTTTCATCTAAAACTCTTTTAAAAAAAAACATACAAATATATGAATTTGCTTCATCTTCTTCTCCTCCCTTCAGTCTGCCTATTGCCTTCGTCCTCCCTTCATCCCTCTAACCTGCTTCATAATATTCTTTAATTTGTTTCACCCTAAGCACCTTTATTAATTAACACAATATAATCTTGTGCAAGTTTTTTAATATTATCATATAGAGGTTATTTGATAGGGATATTTTTATTAGTCAGAATTCAAACATTGGTTCGTCACTTTTTGTGAGTCTAACCCCTTTTGTTAGACTCAACTCCTAATTCAAGGGTATGCTTGGTGTTAACTTTTTTTTTTGAGCAAGCTTAGTGTTAACTTATACTAACAGACTTGAAATAATTATCTTTAATTAGATTAAAAGGTTGGCAATTTTTATCAATATCTTATCCATCATCAAAACCACCAAGAGGCCAACACACATTGAATATTATGATCACTTCTCTTAGATATATATATTATTTAGTTCGTTCATGTCGTATGATAGCCAAAACGACCACTCGTGTTTTCATAACTCTAAAAGTTTGCTCATGAAATGTAAGGGTTACTACATCATTCAAAACTTTTATAACTAATTGGGCACCTTGTGTATATATTGGAAAATTAGAACAAACCATAGTCAATTTAAACATAATTCATTATTAATTTTCTTGTCTTTTACCAAGTCTCAATTATTAACAGACAAACTAACATATGGGTTCCTTCAAGTTGTTGATCTTTCTGGCCGTGGTTTACGTACTGCTGCTACGCATGACTGTTGATGCCAAAGGGAGCTTCTTTCACCGTTATAGAGGTGCTTAAATCCCTCTCCTTCTCTGCAGTAGTGGTGATTTTTCTCAAGTCTTTAATTATGAAGTTTTTTTTATAATATTTTTTTTTTTAAGCATTATATATGAGTGTTGCATTACAGATAAAATTTGCAGAGAGGTGGAATGTGGAAAAGGAAAGTGTGGGGCTACGTCAACTCACAAAAATCCATTTAACGTATTCTGTGAATGTGAGCCTGGATGGCAGCATATCAAAGTGGACCCTGACTATTCAGACAAGTTTCCTCCATTACCATGTGTCATTCCCCAATGTGAATTTCACTCAGTTATTTTTACCACTAGCTAGTATTATTAATTTGCAATCACTGTTTTACTTTGCTCATTCAATGAAAATTTTGATCAAAATCATAATTTGTAATTTGCAGGCACCGTTAATGACGATTGCAAACAAGCTACACCTCTAGTTTCAGATAAAGACATTCATATTTCCCACAACATGTCACATTCTGATCGTAAGTAACATATGTACATACTCAGGTCTATATAGGTAAAAAGAGTACTTATATTTTGTGGAGGAGTATACTTAATTCAACTAATGAGAGGTTTGGTCACAATTATTTTTGTTTTGTTTTAACCGTGTTTTGTGGAAAAACATGAAATACTATGTAGCTTGCTATTTGGCTTTTTGTGGGGAAGGTACCTGCATCAAGAACAGTAAAAAACAAAAACATAATTACAAATACAGATGCGAATGTAAACCCAATTATTTCAATCTTCTAAACATGTCCGGTTTGCCTTGTTACAATGAAAGTACGAAATCTATAACAATATTTTTTTTTATATTTACATTCAAACAGTGGAGAATATAAATTATATATGATAAAATGGTTTTTGTTTTGGGTATATAATTGCTCAGGTAGCTTGGATCTGATTGTTCGAATCTTGGAATTAAAATTGTGAATCCAATAGCTTACAATTCAGGTGAGACTGGGCTTGTCACCTATTTCTTTCATTCATCTCACATGGCAGATTTAACTACACTAAAATGAACAATTATAATGTACATAATCTGAATTGTTGATCAATAAATGTCCACAAATTATCAATTACGGGTTGGTTCGCACGGGCCTTACTAAATTTGGTTATATTTGAAGTATATATAAAATTAGATTTTACTTTTGCAATTTTTTTTCTTCCAAAGTCTCTATTAAACCAACAGTTAGATGCTACAAAACAGCAAATCTAATCTAAATGCAGAAATCTAATCTTTTTATTTCATCAGTTCTTTCCATAGCAAGCTCAACCCGGGCCAAGAAGGTTCCATTGGATATTTAGTTATATGGTTAGTGTCCATCGGCATGGTTATTCTGTGGGAGAAAAATTGTGAAGAGGAAAAGGCATGAGAAAGACTATGAGAAGCGAAAAGAACGGAGAAATAAAGGAGAAAGAAAGTATGTTTAGTTTTAATTTTTTAAAGAACAAACATATCCTTATCCTAAAAATTAATGTACTATTTTATAAATTATTGAATGGAATTACTTATCAAATTATTTAATTTATTCACCAAATTCTTTTTTATTTAAGTTATTATTTTAATCTAGTTACTAGTCCATTAGTCGCTAGAAAAAAAATATTAGAAGATTATCTTTCACTAACCAATTAGTTAAAAAGATCTTCTAAATACCGTGTTTTTTTTCTTCAATATCTTCTAAATTAAAATTTGAACAAAATTATAATACATCAATTATAATTTACCGTTTAAACCATAAATGCAACAAATGATTGTCGATAGTCAAATGTGTAACAAATTGACTAATAAAATCACGTTATGGATGTACCATAACTTCTTTTTTTAAGGTGTACCATAACTTTAAATTTCAAAGTTATGAAACATCCGTAATGTGATTTCATTGGTCGATTAGTTACATGATAGTCTTTCTTCTTTTTTTTTGGGTCAAGGATAGTCTTTCTTTAATCCATTAGTTAAACCAGCTATATGTGTTACATTAGTAATGTGATTTTTCAATATCTTCTACGTAAAAATGTGAAAAAAAATAAAATACATTTGTATAAAATATATACAGGACAATTAGTTAGAAGATTATCTTTATTAGTCAATTGGTTAAAAGTGATTTTTTAAATAATTTTTTTTAAAGCAAATTATTATACACTTATTATAATTTATTTCATAAACCGTACATGAGGCAAATATTTTTCATTGTCAATTAGTTAGAAGATAATCTTTCACTAATCAAAAGCATAGATTGTCACTTTTAATCAAAAACTATCCAAATGAATCATGCAAGCACTACTTCTTTGGCATTTGAGTAGTTGTAGGAACACTCACTTAACAATATTTTCAACACCCATTCTCTAATTCTCTTGTTAAATGAAATACATGTAGGTAGTACTACTTTATGTGAGATCCATTTTTAAAGTGTTGAAACCACATGTACTTCACTCAATAAGAGTGTTAAGTGAAATATGCTAGCACTCATCTTTGGCCTTTTCCTTTCATCGAAGTAGGATGCTCCTTTTCCAACAACCATACTTCCTCATAGATGTTAATGCTTTCACCCTTTCATGGATGCAGATTCATTCATTCACACCAAAAAATAAAGGAGGTCTGGGTTTCCGAAGAGTTCATCTTTATAACAAATCCCTACTTATTAAATTAGTGTGGTCCATGATTGTGAACCCTTCGATTTTTTGGGTGCAAATTATGAAGTCTAAATACGATTGTGGGATCAATACAGTTCCTATTATTGGTCATAAGGCGAACTGCTCTAATCCGCGGCGTGGCATTGTCTATGTTTGGAAGACATTTGAAAAAGCCTTCATTGGAATATTGGTACTAACATTCAACCTATTGGGTTCTTATTAAGGTTCAGTTACCTATTGCTGTAATATTGGAATGCTATGAATTCTCATTAACACATCGCTGCAAGCCTTTAACATTTGTTTCCACTTTATAATACGAATGCACAAAGAAACAATTGAAGAAGAATTCAAACCTAAAATTTAAATGTTTTCAGTGTGCTTCAGGGAAAGACGATGGGCTTGGAGAGGCAAAGGTGTTGTTCCCACAACATTCAATTACCTACTTTTTATTTGCCTCTTCCCTAAACTCAATTGGGTGCTTACAGTGGTGGCAAAGTTGTTTCTCAATTGGATTTTCCAGAATCAGCCACCACAATTCAAAACCAGGAAAATTCAAACCTAACAATTTTCTCAATTGGGAACAGAAATTATAAACGGGTGATGGTTGAAAATTTAAAAAGGGATTCACGGCTTTTTTGACAATTTTGGATGTAACTAAAAGTCAAAATACTGTCTTTAGTGTTCGAAGTAGGTAGTTCGGTTGATGAGTTATCAAACGGGTTAACCAAAATCACGGTGAACCACAATAATTTTGCAAAGCTTCACTCTTTAAACACTACCACATCCTAGCTATAGCATGCATCATAAAGGCAATTTGTATGAATGTAACATGCTTTCTTTTATTTTCAGTGAGCACAGCATAAAAAGTATCGCATACCTTCCTCATTTTTTGTCTAATATATTGTTCACAGAGTATTTATGTTTTCATTATTATCCAAGTAAAACAATAGTACATACTCATAAACAAAACAAGATGAAACATAGAATTTACCGAATCCAGATAAAATCAATGACAAATGAATCACTTGTCTTTCACTTCAACACCAGTTTTACCAGCAATGATGACAGAGGTAGCCATGTTCAAGAACAAACCATGCTCGACGACGCCTTCAAGCGACGAAATCTCAGCTCCAGCAGCATTTGCATCTCTAATTGGAGTCTTAAAATACAAATCAACAATGTAATTAGAATTATCAGTAACATAGGGTTTTCCACTTTCATCCACTCTTAATTTCGCATCAACGCCTTCTTCTTTGAACAATTCTTGAAGCCTAATCAAATTATATTTCCAACAAAACTGAACAACCTCCACCGGCATCGCTAAACCGCTTCCACCGAGACCGGAGACCAGTTTCGTATCGTCGACGACCACGACGAATTTATCAGAAGCGGCTTCCACCATTTTCTCACGGAGGAGAGCACCGCCGCGGCCTTTAACAAGGTTGAGAAACGGATCGACTTCATCAGCACCGTCGATAGCGAGATCGAGACGAGGATTATCGTCGAGAACGGAGAGAGGAATACCGAGAGAACGAGCTTGTTCTTCGGTGCGTTTGGAAGTGGGAACGCCGATGATGTTGGTGAGTTCGCCGGAGTTAAGAAGTTCGCCGAGTTTGGAGACGACGAAGGCGGCGGTGGAGCCGGTGCCGAGGCCGAGGACCATGCCGCTTTTGACATATTCAACGGCTTTATCGGCGGCGAGTTTTTTGAGGTCGTCTTGAGTGAGGGTTATGGCTTTGACGGAGAAGGAAGGGGGTTTGGTGCGTAGTTTAAGAGAGGAAGGGGTGCGTAGGTTAAGACGTGTGGAGGCATTGTGGAATGAGGAGGAGAGTGAAGGTGGTGATGAGAGGGATAAAGATGTCATTGTTGATTTGTTTGAGGATATTCAATTCAATTCAATATTATACCCAACACACAACACAACACAACACAACACTTCAGTTCTACAATCCTATCTCATCTCATTTGTGTTTGGTTGGTGTTTAGGTTTAGATTAGATTAGATTCACCCAACCAAACCACACCGCAGGTTTTTTTTGTTTATTTTAGAATATTGCTTTATCTTTTATAATTTTCAACTGAATTTTGGCGTTTTCCTTTTCACCAAATTTGGATTGGATGTTTCTTTTCCAACAACCAACTTCTAAAGGATATGCTGATTCATTCACCTAATTATTCTATTCTATACCTTCTTTTTTTTTACTAAAAAACAACCTTCCTATTTTATTGACTAATTCTTAAATGGGATTAGTGAATTGCTTGTATTTGGACTTTTTTTTTATAGGTGTTTGTATTTGTACTTCATTATGTTTTTATTTTACGTTTTTTTTAATAAAATTGAACATTATCTATAACTATAGTTTACACGGTATTTAATGAATCTACGGTGTAAATTGACGGAGAAATTAATATAAGTAGATGCAAATCATGGAATTCAAGTTTAGTGGTTAAAATTCCTTCAAAAAGTTTGGTGGTTAAAATGGAATAAAATAAATGTTTTATGTGATACGAAAGTACCACTTAAGTTAAAGGAAAAAAATTATTGGACCGTTCTAAGACCGGCAACGTTGTAAGGATTAGAATGTTGGGGGGTGAAGCACCAACACAAGATCAAAATACATGTACCAGTGATGAAGATGTTGCGTTCGATGTTTGGTAAGACGAGACATGATATGATTAAAAATGACAACATTATAAAGAGTTGGAGTAACAACTATAGTAGAAAAGATGGTAGAAACTACACTTAAGTGATTTGGATATGTAAAGAAAAGACATGCAAATTTTGTAGTATGGAGGGTATATCCCACGACGGATAGTCATATAACTGGAGATAGACGAAGATCTACAAAACTATAAGAGAAACAATTAAGAAAGAATTAAAAATTAATGAGTTAAATTAAAATATGGCTCATGGTATAATATTTTAACGTGATTTAAGTCATGTAATCAATCCTACTTGATGAAATAATGTTTGGTTGTTAGCCTATATCTCATAAATAATGAAACTTTATCTTCATTTTAGACTTGAATCATATCAAATTTGATCAACTTCTAATTTATATTTCAAATCAAATCTTATCTAATAATTTAAATCGATCATAATTTTTTTTTGGTAGTGTTATAAATCAATCATAACTAATCACATCTAAACTAATTCTAATTCAAATTTGAATTAAAAAATATAGTAATGATTGAAAAAAAAACTAACAACACTAATTGATAGAATTATGTTGGAAGAATTGAATTTTTTTTTTTGTTAATTGATTGATTAACATGTTGGAAGAATATAATTAATTTTTTTTAATTGATTAATTAACAAAACAACCATTGTAATTATGTTTGAGTATTACTAAGGTTGTTTTGTTAATTAACACGAGTTTTGCTTGGCGGAGTATTTGAAATTCGCGCAAGTTACTTTTATATGGAAGTAGGTGGACTGTTGGAAATGAGCAGCATGTCAGCGTGATGAACGATCCATGGGTTCGAGGTGTTCAAGGCAGCTGGATTCAATCCCCACAAAGCCAATGTGTGCATAGTTTGAGTGTATCTAATTTGATAGCTGTCGAGGAACAAGTTTGGGATATTGATAAGATTGAATCTTTGTTTCCAGATGATACGATGCAAGCTATTCTCGACACACCATTGTTTGCGGAAGTTCAGAATGATAGAATAGCGTGGATGATGGAACGTAGCAGGAGGTATCCTGTTAAGACTGGTTATTAACTGGCTATGATGGAGTTACTACATACTGATCGATTCAATGTTGAAGGAGAGTGGCATAAAATCGGGCAGGTGAATTCCCCTCATAAAACTCGTAATTTATTATAGAGGATTTCCAAATAGTGTGTTTCGAAGCATCTCTGATTACAATAACGACATGTACAATGCGAGATGATATGTCTCTGGTGTGCCACAGTTGTTAAGGATGATTGGCATGCTTTTGTGGGTTGTACGGTGGTGCATGAGAGTTGGTATTAGGCAGGGCTTTCGACTGTGTTGCCACCGACGAGTTGGAATTGTGAGCAGTTTGGCAAATTTTGTTTTTGATGTATGTCGTTCATAAAGCAGAGACATTTCTGGTCGGGTAGCTTTACTTCTTTGGCAAATTTGGGTTGCATGCAATGATGTCATTTGAAATGATGCTCATCACACTTCAACGAGCATTGGGAGGATATCACTAGATGCATGGCATTAATGGCAATAGGTTCATAAACATCACTCACCACCGGTTGTGCAACATGGGGCAAAATAGAGTGCAAGTTTGGGAGAAACTGAACGATACGTGGTTGAAGTGCAATGTGGACGCCGCGTTCCATGACCGTAACCATATTACATCTTTTGAGTGTTGTGTTAGAGACTCCCGTGGGAAATTTATTCGGCCTCAAATGAAATGGTAACGGGCAAATATAATAGTTTTGGAGGGGGAGGCAGTAGTTTTACTCGAGGCCATTCACTTTGTTAATGCTAACAGATGAGACCGGGTTGTCTTCGAGTCCGACTCATCTACTCTAGTGCAAGCTCTATCGTCTCTGGGTCACGGTGATTCAAAATTTTATGCTATTGTTTCTAGTACTTATCAGTTATCTTTACATTCCAACTTCAAAGTGAATTTTGTTAGGAGACAAACGATCATGGTTGCTTATACTTTAGCTAGGGCGAACTGCACTTGGGCTAGTCACTGTATTTTTAATTCATATCTTTCTTGTATTGAACATTGGTTAATTAATAATAATAGTTAAATTTACTTATGTAAAAAGATTATGTTTAGCTCATATGCCTTATTGTATTAACGATATTATTATTGCCTAGTGTTTGTAGGTTTGTTCTTTTCATTGTGTTAATGCGTATAAATTACGAACATTATTTTTGCGAAAAATAAATTTAGATTAAAAATATTTTGATTTTGAATAAAATATAGGTATAGATATTTTACAATTTTAAAATGTAACAAATTATACTTATTTTTTCAATGATACAAACAAAATAACAAATATAATATAAATTATTTTTCAATGACACAAACAATATAATAAATATAATACCACTGCAAAAAAAACCAAGTCCACTACCAAAAAAAATATAATATAAATTATTATCTTTTTGAATGAGACAATTACTCTATCCGTTCCTTTTTAAGTGTCTTTTTAGGGTGAATTTTTTGTTCCTATTTAAGTATCTTTTTGGTATTTTTAAGGGTATGATTTGTTAATTATACTCTTTGTCCGTTACTATTATCTTTTTTAATAAAACTATTTTTTTGTCAGATAGCGTAGTAACTAGAATTCACCTTATAAGCTGAATAAGTGGGTGTCCGGGGTTCGAACCCCGGCCCCTGCATATAATAATGCATTGTCCTACCAAGTGAGTTATGATTACGTGACTTTTCAATAAAACTAATTAATGCTATCTATTTGGAAAACTAAAGTTTGTTTTTTTAAACAAAGTTTGTTTGATATTTTTTTAAACAAAGTTTGTTTCTTGTTATCTTCAAATTTAAACAAAATTTTGTTACAAACAATGGTTCCAAGAAGAGTTAGAATTCTATAAATAAGATGAGTAGCAATTGTTAAAAATTTCAAGTGCAAAATAAAAGAACATATTTGAGAGATGAAACATAAAAGACTCCATGGATGTTCAAAAGGAAGAAACTTGACAATTGTTTGTTATGAGAGAGAGTGATGCACAAAGAAAATATGAATTTGTTGGAGAAAAAGATAAAAGATTATAACTGACAATTGTTTGTTACGAGAGAAAGATAACATATTAAATTTATTGGAAAGATAAAGTGTGTGTAAAAAAAAAAGAATTTATTGGTGGATTAATGAGAGGGTATAATAGAAAGAAAATGTGCAAAAATACACATCGTTAATTTTCTAAAAAGACACTTAAAAAAGAACGGAGGGAGTAACATAGTATTCTTAGGAAGAAAATTTGTTCAAGTGTATAGGTGAAAGTTAAAAAATCAGCCCAAAATTACTTTGTATTCCTTTTATATATATATATATATATAGATGAATTGTTAAAATCACCTTTATTTATTTATGTGTCAAAAAAAATATTCAACTTTATTTATAAAAAAATTATGTTTGGCTCGTTTGAAATAATCATATATAATG
>Ga0209282_1002822_pt1 | contig 10170 bp, 6 predicted proteins | sample Mtrugardesep15_FD_187529 | JGI IMG/M metagenome (GOLD analysis project Ga0209282, IMG submission 187529) | Root nodule microbial communities of legume samples collected from California, USA - M. trunc garden sep15 (SPAdes) (version 2) | ecosystem: Host-associated > Plants > Roots > Nodule...
TCAGCAGCTGATTCTCAAAATTTATAAGCAGAGATCCCCATGTAACCGGAACTCAGTAGTTATAGAAAATGAATATTATTTGCAGAAAGCAAAGGATAAAGTACAGTAATGAGAATATATTGTCCCCAACAGACGGTAATTAAAAGGAAACCACAATTATTGTTCATTTTATAATTGAATTGCCTAACTGTATTATATATCCCCACTTACGTTTTTGCAGCCTGCCTGCCCTTCCCGATTGCAGCACCAAAATACCTCTGAAACAAAAGCCAATACAAACAAATCAGTATAAAAAAATTCACATGGAACTTTAGAAAAAATCACTGTAGCTCAGGACACAATTAAAAGTCTAGAAAATGCTATGAAATAATGTAAACTCACATATGAGACACCAGAAGGTTCGACCATGTACAACTGTGGTCCATCTCTGTCGTAACCACCTAGTATGACACCACATCCAAAAGGTCTGCAGCACCATTATACATCGGTTATTAATATGAAGTATCCGACACGTGTTAGGATAGAACACTTATTGCATACAAATACAACTGTACCTGAGCCACCAGTATAATGTGCAGAGGTGCACGTAACTAGCCACACGATCAGCAAGTTCCTTGACAGGAATTGGATCACCGTACACACTGAAAAGAAACATAACCGGAATAAACATTCTTCTTCTCAACAATTACGAGAACCTCAGAATAATGAGATCATTATGCTTTAAGTTACACAAAACAGTGTCAAAATCATAATGACTGCAAACACTATGTAAATCATGAAATTCAGAAATTACTTAATTACTTTGTTGTCTCTTGCTTTGGCCATCAATCATCAAGCAGTGTTTTACGATTAACAGAAAAATTTAGCATGCTCATTACATAATACACCTATTTCAAGTTTCAAGAAACCTTCACCTCTATTTCAAGTTATCAGATTTTTAACACCTCTAACACGTCATCTTAGTTTGGACAAATAACATTTGGTAAATTTTTATCACATATTAGTCATGTCAAGCCTTTAGCAGGGAATAACAACCGTGTTTGGCAATAATAAGTGATACAAAAGGGAAACTATGATAATCTTTACAGAGTTAAAAGGGGCTTATACTAACCTAAAATAATTTGACATGTTCTTTATTTCATAATTTTTAAATAATAAGATTGTTCAAGGGTGGCCAAAAGTTTGAGGAATACATCGGTAAACAATGGGAAAAATACTGATAATTTGGTTAGCTTCGTAATCAAAACAAGGTTAAGTTACTTTACACCATATGGTTCTTATTAGTCCATCTAACTTTTATAGCAGCATCCAATTCAATCACAAAGATGGTGTATTTTATAAGTAAATATGATAAAATAATGTACATGATTAGGTCAGATAAAGGAGGATCTGCAGAAGTAATAGTTGCAAGCAAATGGAGCAAACCTGTCGTAGTTAGTAGCTTCAGACTTAGCCCTGGCAACAATTTGCCTTCCATCTGCAGCTAATCCTGCTACAGCCTAAAATTGGAAAAAGATTCGTATATAAATTAAAATAAGTTTAAGTATCGTAACAACTAGAATGTCACACATCGTCGAATAAAAATAACTAGAATGTCACATTGTAATCTAAAGAAAACTACTTATTAAAAAAGTATCAACAATGGAATGTTCAAACTACAGTACATTAGCTGCTTAGTGCATTGCCCCAGGTGCACACAAGAACTTAACTGCACTATATTATATTGGTCATAGAACCGTAATTATTTCAGTGACTTTTCTGATATTGACTTCGAATCAATAGAACAAAGAGAACGGTCGTGAATCGTTGTTTAAAATTTGGTCATTCTATATAATATGTAGGTATCATATAATAGAACTAAGATTCCTTATGCTAATCCCATAGAACTACTAACGTCCAAAACAAACAAACACGCTGGTACAGAACCCTGCTTCTACTTAATGCTACTGATCGAAAAGATCATTCAGTGATAGAGTACATGAAGTCTATGTGTACACTTCGCAAGACTCATACTCCTTTACAATCTTTCACTCTTGGACATAGATTACTCACACCACTTCAACACTAGTGATTAATAAACAAATGCAAGTCAATCACATCTCTTTCTGGTCAAGACGAAAATAACAGCAAATAGCAAAAACAATCAAATGAAAGACAGTAACAAGATGAGTGAGCATAATGTAAATAACAAAGTACCATTCCAGAGTGGCGATGAACTGCATGAATTCTTCTATTGGAACCCGAAAGCATCATTTTCGAAGGGATAAGCTTCTCAACACCCTAAAATCAACCAAATTTGCACAAAAGTTAACAAAAAATTCAAAAACTAAAAAGGAAACCCCAAATTAGCAGAATAACAATCTAGATTAACTAACCAAAACAATTCCATCCTTGCATTTGATCCCAATAACAGTCCTGCACAACAAAGTTTCAAATCTAAGATCACTAGCTCAAAACAAAACCAAAACTAAAAACTACATTTCATCAAAAACCTTAATTCAAATTCTTAAAAAAAACCCATAATTAAAAATATAAAAATTCAAAAAAGCTGAATTAAAAATCAAAGATCACTAGCTCAAAACCAAACAAAAAACCTAAAAATAAAAACTACATTTCATCAAAACCCTTAATTCCAAATCTTAAACGAACTAAAACCCATAATTAGTATCTAAAAAAATTGAAAAAATATGAATAAAAAATTTAAGTTCACTACCTCAAACCTAAAATAAACAAACTGCATTCCTTCAAAACCCTTAATTCCAAATCTTAAAATAGCTCAAACCCATAATGAATATTACAAAACATCGAAAATCACAAGCTCAACACAACAACAACAACAACAACCACCAAGCCTTTTCCCACTAAGTGGGGTCGGCTACATGGATCAAATTACGCCAAAATGTTCTATTATACACCATATTTCAGTCCAAATCATTAATTTCCAAATCTTTCCTACTAGTTTCTCCGATAGTTTTTCTAGGTCTTCCTCTGCCTCGATCTGACTATCCCCATCTGATCTACTCTCCTAACTACAGAATCTATAGGTCTTCTCTCAGCATGTCCAAACCACCTAAGCAAGTTTTCCACCATTTAACGAAGATCACTAGCTCAAAACAAAACAAAAATCCTAAAAATAAAAACTAATTTTTTGTCAAAACCCTTAATTCCAATTCCTAAAAAAACCAAAACCCATTATTAATATCTAAAAAAATCAACAAAAAATGAACTAAAAATCGAAGAACACTAGCTCAAAACAAAAACCTAAAAATTAAAATTCAATTTTTTCAAAACCCTTAATTCCAAATCAAAAAACAACGAAAACCCATTATTAATATCACAAAAAATCAACAAAAAATGAACGAAAAACCAAAACTTGATGAGAAAAGTTGTATATATAAACCCTACCCACTATTGTCGACAGCTTTGGCAGCGTATTCGATCTGGAAAACGCGGCCATCAGGAGAGAAAGTAGTGACGGATAGATCGTAACCTGTTCCAATGCTACTCATGATTGATGAATTTGATTTCTTCGATTTCGATTGATTTTGAGTTTTTTTGGTTTCGTTAGTGAAGAAGTTGTGAGAAGAAAAACAAAAAGAAAAAGGAAAATATAGAGTGAGTTTGCTTGTTCAAGAGTTTAAGATGCAAGTTGGGTCGGACCGGGTTTGGTCTAAACTGTTATCCGACCCAGTCGAGTTAAGGTGTGAGTTGGATCGGACCGAATTTAACCAAACTTGTAATTCGATTCAGTCAAATTAAATCGGATAAATTAGTCGTATTTTTTAAAGGATCTATTTAAAATTAAAAAAACTTAAAAGATTAGCCTAGTTTAAACGTCAAACTTAAAAAATCACGACATGTATTTGCCTTATTTTTTTATGTCAAATTTGAACTAAATTAAATCCAATGATGAGCGAGTTAGTTTGGGTTGGATTAACATATCATTATAAGAAAATCACAATAAGAATATATAATATATAATAATTCAATTATATTATTTTTTTCGAAAATTCTAACATTTCGACACTTTTGCACAATTTCCTATTTTTCTATTGCGCTTAATTGTATATAGTAAATTAGAAATAGATATCAATTTCATTATATGTTATCATCAAATATTTTTAGCAATCGTTTAAAAGAATATGAGTTTAATTGCTGGTTGGAACAATTCTCGGACATACTTTAATTACCTTCTGACCAGACTTCGGATTACTGGGTCCTCTTTTCCTAAAAAATTGATGGTTAACATAAAAAAAATGGCGTTGTTCCTATTTTGATGGGATTTAACTTTTTTTAATTAATAATTTAAATTCCAATTGTAATGGTGTTGTTCTTATTTTAATTAAATCAATGAATAATAGAATTACTTTTTTAATTAATATTGTAAACAATATTTTATTTTTAGCAAATTGTAAACAATATTATCAAAAAGATAAATAGTGAATAAAATAGTTTATAAGAAAGTAAATTTAGAATATGAAAAGTCGGCTAAAAAATGAGATGTCCCATACCAAACTTGAATAGATTTAGATGAAATGCAAATGTAAATTGGTTTGATTTGAATCATAGAATTGAATGAATCATCGACATCCATAAACACCCCTAGTTAACTGCGTGAGGGAGTTGAAGTTTATGAAATTGCATTAGACCCGTTATTTATCTAACATTGCATGTTTATCCCGAAAAATAAAATTAGGATTGCTCATTTTGCATTTTTAATTATAATTGACTAAAATCCAATTTAATCATTCTAGTTTTTCTATTCAATTTAGTCTCATAAAAACGTAATATCAAAATTACCATGTAACATTTTTAAATTCAAAAAGATTAGTATCTCTATCACATTATTTCAAAATTAACAAAATTATAAAATTTCTTGCTACTACGTAAACCACATCGTGTTCTTTCTATCTTATAGTCTTGACCTGAACAAAATCGCTATTGCTTATTATGTTAACAAAAACAGTTTTGTATTGCAAATGTAAAAACCATGCCCTCAAACCATAAGTTAATTTGGCAGCACATTTTCTTCATGTAAAAAGGCACAATGAATAAGTTGAACTTCATTATCCTTAAGAAAATTAATGCAAAGCAATAGAAGATTTGAAACTTTCATCAAAATAATAAATCAACAACGCCAAAACTTAGGCTTAAACATAAACCTTGGCAACAAATTATTCCGTTTAATACTTGATTAGTAATTTTGGTTTTCTCAACATATACAAAGACATGAGCTAGGCAAAAAGTATCACTACTTTATTTTCACTGTAGAAAACAAATATTTTTAGTTAAAAGTGAATCAGAAATTTCATTGGGAGGACTAGCCCCTTCTACATCCAAGCACCATTGATAACTACTCAACTCAATTATAATAATATACGATAAAACTTCGATACGATGAATAGGGTAAACGGTTACACCTTGAAAAACATTACAACAGTCAAAAACGAAATATTAAGTGGCGGCGAAATCAGATGTGGCTCTCAGTGACCAACAATGTATCAAATCAAATAGCTTTGCTTATCGCGGAGCTGGAGGAGGTGGTGGTGGCAGGTTTGCTTTTGCAAATCCTACCCAGGTAACAATGCCAATAGCCAGGATTACCCATCCAAGTATGTCATACTTCGTATCACTGTTTTTCTTTTTCTTTTGAGTCTGTAAATAACCAAATAAATTAGGTGAGTTTCTATCTCCATATTACCATATCGACCCTACAACTTTATTTTTGTAGGATATCTGTATTTATCAAAAAGAAGGAACATACCAAAATCTATCAATGTTGGTAGAACTAGAACCTACAAACTCATCCCATAAAATGTGTCCGAAACAACAAAGTCCCCTAATTCCTCTATCTTACAAATATTAAGGCAGAAAAAATGAATATTTGGCTTCTGTTACTAAGTCTCAGTGAAAAACAGTTCATCAACGACAAAAACATGTATTATGAGGGGGTGAAAGAAATCAAGAGAAATCTGTGCACTTGCACTGAATTTACTGCAAAAAACCAATAGAAAACGATAGCAAAGTAAAGACAAACAACAAAAGCTTTAATGTCTTATTAGTTATTACCTTTGTACCAGCAGAAGAAGATGGACCAGCTGCCTCTACAGCTTGCTGACCTAATCCATGCTTATGTATTTCTACATGTAGCTCAGGAGCCTAAGAAAAAGGTATAAAGGAAATGATTCAGTAACTAGTTTAAGAATAAGTTAGTGATGTTGTTAATGAAAAGGCAAGATTTATAGTAGAACTAAAGGATGCATGAGAATGGAGAGTGAAATACCCTCCCAAAAGACCAAACTACAAAAACCAAAACACACAGTTCAGCTTAAAAGAAAGACGGCAACTCCTAAAAGTAGTCGACAAATACAAAAGGGAACAAGAGAGACGATCAATAGAGCGAGTAAGGGAACAAAAGAATAAAGGTTCAGTTTCTAAACATGAAGGCAGATCAAAAGGTGGAAATCCGATGCATGGCATTCCCTCCACTTAAGAAAGAAGAAAAGAGTGCATATTTTAAAAGAAATAAGGTTTTAAAGGTTGGGACTCTTTAACAGGAAGACCGATTTAAAACAGACATAAAAACAGGGGTTTTTCATAAAACATGGGTAGGAACTATGAAGCACAACCCTGTTGCACAAGAACCGTGCAAATTGCAGATAAAATGTGACTCTGGCAGAACAGTAGCCATTTAAAATTAAACATATTAACGCAATTACAACAACATGGCAGTCACTTGTCACACAACAAGTCAGTGTCTTACTTTCGTACATATCTGCAGATATCATAACTAATTTGCAAACCACAGCACAATAGGGTTACATATCCAGCTTCGTAAAGAATGGAGCTGAAAAGACTAGGCACACTAAAATTTTGAAAATTCAAAACCCGATCTAATCTAACATGTACCTTATTGAAAAGGAAACACCGGCATTCCTTTTCTATGACCATAGATTTATAATAGTAAAAAAATTGTTTAAGACAAGTCCTTATTTAGAAGGAACACTTATTGATTATCCTTATAAGTTGATCATCTTAAACGTAACACCAGTGAACTCTTTCAATAAGGGAACAACAAATAACTTGACCCAAAAATATGTTAGTTTTCTCAACAAAACCAAACAAATTACAATAGTCATTTCTATATTACAGTGAGGTATTAGAACTTCCATACATAAAACAGATGGCAAAATGTAATTAAAACAGCATGACAATATGATACAAGACCATTAAATCACCGAATATACCTTAGCAGCCACTTCCAATGATTTGCGGTAGAGTTCGTTTGAAGGATCCTATATAAAACAAAAAACACTCTGTTACGCATTGTTTACAAGTCAATGAGTAAAATACTTCCCACACTTCAATGATACATTCATCGATACTGAACTAAAACTGTACCTCATCAACAGCTTGTTGAAAGTACACAGCTGCCTTGTCGAAGTAAACTTTAGCCTCGTCCACATCTGGGTTTAAAAATGCCTGTGACGTGAGAGCATTACCCAGGCACCAAAGAGCGTCATGCTTGTTGGGATTCACAGAAAGAGCCTCCTCCAGCTTTGCAATAGCATCTGAAAATCAAATTTCAAGTGAGAAATCCACAGAAAACAAATGAATGTTCAAAATCAGAAGTTCAAGAATAACCACCCGATTTGCAGCAGTCAGAATATGATGAGTCAATGCGGTAAGTAAATCAGAACCATTAGATACAATCAAACGACTCAATTTCTAACCTTAGTCATTCTGACTCAAAATACAAACTCAAACTATGAACGTTTCAATTTATCAACAGAAGTAACTGTGTTTTTGGATTCAAATAGATCCTTTCAAGTCAAAATTGTGAAACTTAAGATGATACAATGCAGGCACGTGAAAATTAAGTATCTATATCTCTCAGTCATTAGCCATTAAATAGGTACAGCTGCAGGCTTATTGAATCAAAAGAGAGGCGTTACAGCCAATAGAAATTTCACATGATATGTATGAAATTTTTTATACAAGATCTATTACCCCGTCTCATTACATGGCCCCTAAGCATTCTTCACGCTTCTTCTATAGGAGTTTAAAAACTCCAAAAAAAAAAATCCCCTCTAAACACAAGTCCTAACACAGCACAAAAACCGTTTAATAAAAACACATGTAAAAAACTTCAACAAAATTGTAAAAACAAAGAGACTAGGTCATATCACCCTGGGTCATCTTCTTTGACTCGGGCAAATTCTGAAACTGAGACAACTCTAGCAGAGCTCCACCCCATCTTGTCAAATTCTGCAGGGATTCAAGATAACAAAAACCAAAAGTTATACACAAAATTTGCAAAATAACAACTCACCATATGTCCAAAAAAAATTCCAAAATTATACACAAATTCTAACACAACAACTCATTTATATGTACCAGAAACAAATTCCAAAAATCACACACAACCTCCAGCACAACAACTCCTCTGTATGTACCAAAAACATTCAGAAAATTATACACAATCTCCAACTCAAGAACTCATCCATATGTACCAACAATTATACACAATTTCCAACACCACAACTCAACCATATGTACCAAGAAAATTTCCAGAAATCATACACCATTTCCAACACAACAACTCATTCATATGTACCAAAAACATTTCAGAAAATTATACGCAGAATATATAACACAACAACTTATCCATAAATACCAAAAAAAATTCCCAATTTTATACACAAATTTGCGGCACAAAAATACATCCATATACACCAAAAATTATACAGTTTTCAACACAACAACTCATCCATATAAACCAATATATTTCCAACAATTATACAAAAAATGTCCAACACAACAACTCATCCATATATACAAAAAATTACACACAATTTCCACACAACAACTAGGTCATATGTTTGTACTCAATATTATACACAATTTCTAGCACAACAACTAAAAAAAACCATACACAAAATTTCCAACATAATCGATATGTACCAAACATTATACACAAAATTTCCAATACAACAGACTCATTCATATGCACCAAAAATAATTCAAAAAAATATACACAAAATCTCATCCATATCTATACAAAATCAACCAAACAACAATTCATCCACATACACAAAATCAAAAAATAACAACTCACCCATACACACAAAATCAATCAAAAAAATCATGATTCGACACATGATAAGAAAGTTGAAATCTTTCGTAGTTTGGCAAAAAAAATTGAAAAAAATAAGACAAATTAAAAAAAAATGAAAAAAATAGGGAAAAATTGGAGACTGACATCAGCATCGAGAGGGTTCTTGGCGTATTCAGCTTCAGCGGTTTTGCGTGCGTGCTCGAAGAACAAGATACGATCGAATTCGTTCTGTTGCAAATCCATGGAATCTGAGGGAGAGAATTTTCCGTTTCTAGGGTTTTGGGTTTTGCGTGGTGTAAGAGACTTATAAGCGAGAAATTGAAAAACAAATTTTTGTGTCTTTATTAATTTAACTCAAGATTAATGTTTTTTCTTTTACAAGAAGAAACTTTTTATTTATTTATTAAATTTTGGATTTGTTTCTCATTATTCAATTATGATTATTGAATAAATCTAAAAATTAAACTTTTGCTTATAATAGCGACGGGAAGGAGTATTAAAGTTGGGTTTGAATGAAAGTTTTGTCATTCATTACGAGTATATTAATAAGGGAAATGCTAACCGTTGTCTCCGATGTACTGGTTAAAGATATGAAAAAAGAAATTATATAATTGTTAATGCATTGAAATTGGATTATTAATTTATAATAAAGTCAAAAACAGTTTCCCTTTGTGGTAATAATTCTCTTTTATGATATGCTTAATCAGTGCCCTTGCGGCCCCAGTTAACAGGACCCTATTAATAATATCATTGATATTCTTTGAAGTAAGTGTGTACCAATGTTGAACAAGCATCAGTATTCGACAACGATTACACCAAAATACATCATTTTTTTAAATTGTTATCGATGTCGATATATTCTTGTTGTATCTGGTTGTTGTCGATGTCGATATATTCTTGTCGTATCTGGTATTCGTGTATGTGTCATGTTTCATAGATTTCAATCAATTGAATGCCTTCATTGTTTTAACGATAGATTTATAGTAAATTTTTCTACCATGACAAAAATATTTATGGTTTTGCTTCTGCAATGAGAAACTTATCCTTTTTAC
>Ga0209282_1002824_pt1 | contig 10169 bp, 4 predicted proteins | sample Mtrugardesep15_FD_187529 | JGI IMG/M metagenome (GOLD analysis project Ga0209282, IMG submission 187529) | Root nodule microbial communities of legume samples collected from California, USA - M. trunc garden sep15 (SPAdes) (version 2) | ecosystem: Host-associated > Plants > Roots > Nodule...
AATTTGATCATGATGAAGCAGCATTAAAGAAGTCAAAAGAAAAGTGAAGAGCCAGCAGCACTGAACTTCCCGTCCAAACAAAGCCATTACAACATTTCGCACAGTAAGAGAGAGAAACCGAATTTCCAGAGAGAGAAACACGCAGATATGTCTTCTTCCTTCGACGCTTTCACTGACGACTTGAACAACGTCAACTCATCTTCTCCTCACAACTTCGCCGCTTCCGATCAAGACGACACCTTCTCCGGCTACGGTGGTTACTCCAATTTCGACGGCGATGTCACCGTCGATCACGCCGCCGCTGAAACTACTTCACCGGAGATCTACGGATTCAGTGATCCCAATCCTGGTTACTCTCCTTCTCCGTTTGAATCGGTTACTGTAGAAAACGGGAACGATAACGGAAACGGTTATGGTGATGATGACGGTGTTTTTGTTTCTGATGGTCCGATTCTTCCTCCACCTGGTGAGATGGAGTCGGAGGAAGGTTACGCTCTTCGTGAATGGCGCCGGTAAGTTGAATTTTGTTGGATCTTGTTTGAATTTGCTTAGATCTGTGACTGTAATGACTTTGCTTTGACCTAGAAATTCGATTATGAAGTTTTTTGCGGTTATTGTAAGTAATTAGGATTATGAATTAGGAATTGATGAAACTTGATCTTATCGATAGAAACAAAAGAATTGATGAAATTAGTTAATTGCAATTGCGATTGCGATTGCGATTTTACTTGTGGTAATTAGTTGAGCTACAGTAAGATATGAAATATGATTTTCCTAAGAAATCTAGTAAAATATTCTATCTAGGGAGGAATTGATTTGTATACACTAGTAACAACAGTATCTTTGGGTGGAAGAAGTTTGAATTTGTAATATGAGAGAGGAATAATCAATATTTTACTTAGGCCCGTTTGGATAGAGCTTATTTTGAGCTTATGCAAATAAATAAGTTTTTATCTTAATTCATAAGTTCTAACTAACGAAAATTATACCTTCATAAACTGTTTTTTCATAAACTACATTAACAAGCTTATAAATAATACATAAAGACGTATTTATTTGCATAAGCTGTTTTGCATAAGCTCTAAAATAAGCTAATCCAAACAGGACCTTATTGGTATTGGAAGTTGGATCTGCGGTGAGGTATTCGTTAGGGTAAATTCCATGGCACAGAAAAGATTATGGTGGTAGTTGCACTTAGATTTCAATCTCGGTTATGCGTGTTGTAAACTCCAGGATACAGAGTTCGATTCCAAATTAAACATTTTTTTAGGCTTTTCCTGTGTACTGCTCACTTTATTGGATTGTAATTTGTATGTTAACCAAAGGGTAGTCATTATTTCATGCCTTGCTATTTGAAGTTGGATTGTCGTATTTAAGGTCACATTATTGGGTTTTAGATATCTCCCCTGTTGAACTTGGATATGTCAAGCAATTTATAAAAAACTGGGTCATAATAAATCTTGATGAGGATCACATCAGATCCTCTTGAACACATTTCTTAAATTTTTGTGAGCTTTTTATGGTAAATATAGCATGAAAGTTCTGAGTTCTCTAAGATTTAGGGTGCATTACTTTTTTAAGATTTGAAGCTCTTACACTTGAGTTCCTTGTTTTTAGAAAAAATAGATTTTGAAAAAGCTACTAGGAATCTATGAAGCACAAACACATCTAGGATTAAGCGTGCTGCGGTGTTCGACACTCCTATGACACTCGTACGACACGTGTCAGACAAGTGTCCTAAATAAACTGTTTATTCTTTACTTTGACACTCCTTGGACTGGTGTCCGACACCTATATAACACTTATATGAGGTGTGTCGGACAACTCAGACAAATTTTTGAATTTTTTTCTCTGCTTCCACACACAGTAGATTCAAGAGTTAAAGGTGTTTGAGAAATGTTAATCAACGAGGGATATAGACATTAAAGTTGATTACATTGTTTTTAAATTTTTCGATAGTAGATGGTTAAATAAAGGCCAAATACTATTGTATCTTGTTATAAACATTTTTCAATGAAATAAATTGCTCAAGTTAGATGCACATGTATGTATTTTGATTCTCAATGTAGATCTTTAATAAGTAAATTAATATAATAGGTAGCGATGTTGGTGTCCTATGTTTTTTACATGGTGTCGACGTGTCTGTGTCAGGTGTCCGTGTTTGGAGTTTGTGCTTCATAGCTAGGAATAGCTTTTCATTTTGAGGTTAAAAATGATTTTTTTTTTAAAATCTGAAACAAACATGATTAAAGTAATAAAAGTGGTTTTTTGGTTAAAAAGTATTTTTTATTTTTTTTAAAAAAAATCCAGAACAAACACCCTTAGTCCAGTGGGTTTTTATAATAGATAATCATGGCAGAATTTTCTGTATGTTTCACTTTCTGTTTTTCTCTCTCCCTCTTCCTCTGATGTAATTTAGGGAGCGTAGATGTTGGATAAATCTGGTTATGCAAATATGCTGATGTTATTGAGCGTACCGTGTAATAAAACCAAAAAAAGATATTAACTCTAGTAAACATGTGTTATTAGATTTTTTTTTTTTGAAGAAGCTAAATTAGCCCACCTAAATTGGCACCAGAGAGAATCGAACCTGAGACCTCGAGGAGGAGCACACTCCCAGGTCCCAAGTCAATACCACCAGGCCAACCCAAGTAGGCATATGTGTTATCAGATGTTACAAACAGGTCTTCATGGCCCTAACATATTCCTCCCCTGTTTATGTTTATACTTTACCTAAATACCCTGTCTGTTTTACATTGAGATAAAGGGTCTTGCCCCCCACGATTTATACAGTGAGATGCGGTTTTTTAACATACCCTTTTCAACACGATCTTTGTTATTGGGGGAAATTCTTTTGAGTTTCCCTGGATAAGGAGTAGGGTCGATCAAATAGGGAGTGACACTCACATAGTTTAATGAGACTTGCGTGGGTTTAACTTAATAATAAAGGGTGTTCTGAAATAGTGTGTTGAAGACTGTTGGCTAGCATTCCTCTTTTATGAGTAAAAAAAGCATTGATCTTGTATGGTTTTACATTGATCACGTCTTCCTTACAGTCACAACACTTTACCCTACTATTTCTTCTAGTCAACTTTCCATGATTGCTCATCTGTTTGATTTGAAAACTTTATAATTTATGACATATAACACCGAGCAACTGGTCTATCCTCCTATGGTTAAAAAATGAATTTGTGTCATTTTGATTTGTATACTGTGTGATCAATCTTTTATGTAGGATCAAGTAGCAATATAAAAATTAGGATTTTAATTTTGATAAGAAATATTTATGTTAATGGCTTAGATAAAATATTTATGTTATCAGGAAACATTTATGTATTTTCGTGGAGCTTAGATAAAATGTTTAGAGTTCAATGTTATAGATTTCCGAAAATGGCTGTAAATTGCTACTTCCAGTTACACCTTAAAATAATAAGTCAATGCGATATAGGCATAGCATAGTTAATGTAGTGCAACCTATTGTTATAAGTTCCTGTCACTATAAGGGAGCATTTGATCCATTATGTGTTTATTATGGGCAGTTATCTTGTATTTGCAAGAGGCTGATTGCACAATTTGAACCAGTGATCTCTTACGGCAGCAACTTCAACCATTGCTCCAAAACTTCTCTTTGCACTAGAATAGTTAATAACATTAATAGATTTGAGCCAAAGAAATTTAAATGCTGTTGATATCTCCTTTTTGTAAAGTTATTAGAGGCAAGCTTATTCTTAAACAAAGAACAATAGTTCTCTTAATTTCTTATGTTAGTCCAATAAAGATTTAGGAGCTATTAAGTTTTTCTGAACTCAGTTGTCATGAAACACTGAATGCCTTTGGCCTTCCTTGTACAGTCAAAATGCCATTGAGCTAGAGGAGAAGGAGAAAAGGGAAAAAGAAACGAGATTGAAGATTATTGAGGAAGCCGAGGAGTATAAGGTTGCTTTCTATGAGAAAAGGAAGCTTAATGTTGAGACTAACAAGGTTCAAAATAGAGAAAGGGAGAAGGTAAGATTTACCAGCATCTTGATTTATCTTTTTTGACTGATGCATTTTCTTATGCTCATGTAATTTGAATATAAATTGAAATTTGTCTATGGAGCAGTTATTCGTAGCTAATCAAGAGAAGTTTCACAAAGAGGCAGACAAAGCTTATTGGAAGACAATTGCAGAGCTCATTCCTCGCGAGGTTGCCAACATTGAAAAGAGGAGAGGCAAAAAAGATCAGGATAAGAAGCCATCAATCACTGTTGTCCAAGGCCCTAAGCCCGGCAAACCCACAGATCTTTCCAGGATGCGACAAATACTGCTAAAGCTGAAGCATACACCGCCACCTCACATGATTCCTCCACCACCTGCTGCTGCTAAAGATGCCAAAGACGCAAAGGATGGAAAAGAAACATCATCTAAAGCAACTGGGTCAGCAGCTGAAGGTGCATCAGGATCACAACCAAAGGACGTGGCCACTAACGGCCCTGCAGAGGAACCCCAGAAAGAAGCCTCTGCAACTGAGGAGCAACCTGCTGCATAATTTTGCCTAGTTTCCTTCTCTCGATCATTTGTCTGATATCCCTTTTTTGCACATGCAGTGTTCAATGAATCTTTTGGTCGTGTTATTAGTTCCTAATGCTTATTGGTTGCATTGTAGTACCTGCATTAAAGGTTTTAATGAATTAAATATATTATTATAGACAATTATGACATGTAGATTCAGTGTTCATGGTTATAAATAGATGTGTATTGACTTCATGATCATGAGATTGCTGACTTTTGGGACCTGATATATATTTCCCAAGTGTCAATTTTTCTATTGGTGTATGCTTGATCCTAGTCATTGTCTATAACACAAGTAATTGACCTTTATAGGTTTTGGTCGAACTTATTAAGAAGAGGGAAGCTGGTCCATGAGTTGCCGAGTCTCCATTCTGTTCACATTTGAACTTTCCCTTGTGATTTTTCACACGGTAATTGGTATAACAATGTATAAAGTTAATTGAGAGTGGATAAATTGATTAGATTGATCTTTTAGTCAAAAACTTATAACTAAAAGTTGATATACGAGTCTTTATATTAGGATTATGTAAGTCAGCGTAGGTTAGGTTGTTGGTTGTTGATTGATTGGAAGGTGTTTGGCTGGAAATCAATGTTTGGTTGGATGTTGTCAAAGTAGTATTTCCAATCAAATGAATTTTTTGTGGTGTTGGATTGCTTGTATTAAATTTTTTTTATGCACAATAGTAACGATAAGATTCAAACTAGATTCTAAGGCTCTGTTTGCGACTTTGATTCTAAGTATCACTCAAATTTCTCACCCCTAGTCAAAATTCAAATTCAACGGTTCAGCACTTACTATTAGCCTTGTTTTTCCTCGATCATAGATTATTCACAAAAAAAATGAAAAAGGTAATGAATAAGATATGGCACAAAATTAAAAGGCTCCGATGTTTTAACCGAGGCTTCAGACCTTATTGCTCTAGTTGTTTGATTTCCTTAAAGACTTCTGTTGTGTTTATTGCTAGAGCATATGAGAAATTAAATATAGTCAGACTCAAAGCAACTCGATAGTCTATTTTCTCATTGATATATCAGTTAATATAACATAGCATTACAAAGATTTATCAAAGAAAACAGATTAATACAATGTAAACTATCTTCTCAATTTTTGGATCTAGAGTCTAGACCTCAGCATCTAGAAGTCATGTTAAACCTTGACAAATTCGAGTCGAGCTGAATGAACTTGTCCACTCTATAGATGGCAAAGCTCTATGTGCATCTATCAAGTTCCTCACCGCCGCTTGGACTAATCTACTAATTTCTATGTAAAAAATAATTACATTTCAGAACTCTGCAATTCGCACAAAGAATAACATAAGCATTATCACCTAGCTGTTACCTCGGTAATACTAGGCTGAGTAGAACTAGTGTGATAAACTACAGATTCAGGATTTGATTTCTTTTGAGAAGTTTCTCCTGCATCATAATTGAACAATCCTGGTGCTGTTAGTTGTTTATCATTGAGCTGAATTTCCTTTGAGAGCATATCCACAACCTGAGTCATCAACGGTCTTCTTCTTGCTGCAGCTTGTGTGCAGAAAAGAGCAACCTTAATGTACTTGATTACCTCTTTCTCAGGAAATTCTTCCATCTCCGGATCTACTAGCGCCAACCATTTCTCCTCTTCATGAAGTTGCCATGTCTGTTAAGAACACATAATCATTAATATATGTCCACCCCAAAGTTTCACATTCTTAATGTTGAGATATTGATATTGATTTAGAAAGACATGTTAGTATCCTTTAAGATCATGATATGATCACATTTCCTATTCAGTTTACATCTCTGAGGTATATAAATATTGTACAAACATTTTCATTATTAGTAAGAGAAATTTTCAAACTCAAGGTGGTATCACAGTTTATCCAATATATATCGAGTCACCCGCTATCATGTCTCCTTCTATCGGCCACTTGAGTTACACAGATATCCAGTCCTAAGCTCTAGACGTGTGAGGATGTTAAGAGTCTCACATTAAGAGATATGATATAAAAATGTTTATAACTGTTTGGTTTGAGAAAACATTTTCTGTTTTAATTTTTTTTATTTCACTTCCAACGACAGACTTGTCCTTTTGTTTTCATTTTGTTTAGTGATCTCAAAGCCCACATTCTTTCAATTTCACTTCTCCCACTTTATCTTCCCACTTCCATTTTCATTCCCTTCTCAAATTGTTTACAAACAATCTATAAGTGCATCAAGGTATCATATGATAAGGAATTTCATAGACTTAAATAATATTCACTTGTTGACCTAAAAAAAATAAATTAAATTTATAATGTTGCAAAACTTATAAATATAGGAAATCGAGATTTGTGTACCCATTCTAGGAGGGATTTATGTGATCCATCCCAGTTTGTCCTTGAGCTGCTTTTGCCACTAATTATTTCAAGTATAAGAACTCCAAAACTGTATACATCAGCCTTCTTGGTTAACTGTCCACCTAATGCATATTCTGGTGCTAAGTAACCACTGTTGAAATGAAGAAAACCAAAGGCAGTGTAAATTATCCATCACTTTTATACTCCAATTATAAACATCAAAACTAAATATACATACGTTGTTCCGGCAATTCTTGTGCTGATGTGAGTGATATCATCCGGAAATAGTTTGGCCATCCCAAAATCACCTATTTTGGGATTAAAGTCTTTGTCAAGTAGTACATTACTAGCTTTGATGTCTCTATGTACAATATGTTGTGTAAGCTCTTCATGAAGATATGCAAGACCCTTTGCGGTACCGACACAAATCGTAGATCTTTCTTTCCACTTCAGTTGGATGCTTAAACTCTTTTTGCCTACAAAATTATTGAATTAATTTAATATGTGGCGTGATATGATATTTATATGATATGATATGACAATTCACACTAAGCAGTTGAGTTGAAAAAATAATATACCAAGTAATGCAGTATGAAGGTTGCCATTTTCAACATACTCATAGACTACAGTACGATTAGGTCCTTGAATGCAGAATCCAACCAATTCAACAAGGTTTGAATGTTTAACATTTGATAAGGTTTTAATTTCAGTCAAAAATTCGCGAACTCCCTGCTTTGATCCAACAGAAAGAGGCTTCACTGCTATCTTTCTTCCATCTTTTAATGTTCCCTGGCAAAATTGTCACATTGATATTTACTTAGAATGGCTTACCAATACTAGTAAATTAAAAAAGACATAACATAATAAATTGTGATGTCATTTTTTGGGAACATATACTCTTCCTCATCCCAAGTAAGCTAGCACATAATGTCGTCAAGACTCAATAGTCAATATTAAAAAAAAGATGCTCGTGAGTTCGAGCCCCACGGTAAGCGCTATTAAAGTTTTGTGCATGAAGTGTCAGCCCAGTTGGATGGTTATTAGTGTCGCCGATAATAATAATTTACCTTTATCCAATTTTTTTTTTTACTAATTCACCGGACAGCTAAAACAATATTAATGTTGCATAAGCTTAAGACAATCATTCCTAATGTTGTATACTAGAAAATTTCAACAAAAATTGAAGGATCAGTAACCTACATACCTGATAAACAGTTCCAAAACCCCCCCTTCCTATCTTATTGCCCAAATGATAATTATCAGTTGCCAAGCTCAATTCTTTATCAGAAAAATGCCTAATATTATCTAAAGGATAACCTGCACAACAAAAAAGGAACTGTAGGTTAAGAAATTTTCCAGTTTAATTAAAAGCAATTAACCCCTAAACTGATCAAAGATGTTTAATCACTGAGGAAATTATACAAACTTTGTAGAATTGTTGAAGGCCTTAAGTACATAAATATGAAGAAAAATAAAGTAAGAACTAGAATTTCACCTTCAATTTCACCAGAAATATAATCAGAAGGTTTCCTTTCCTTCTTTTTAGTTCTAGATGCTCCAAAGCAGCCACACCTCATAATGGTCTTGTTGCTATATCACTTCTATTCTGTAATCTGCAATACATAATCACATTCTAAGTCAATTTATGAAAAAGAAAACATAACCAACCAACCTTATTATTAAAAATAATTAAGATAGAAAAAAACATACAAAGATATTCAATTTCAACTCAAATAATTTAAGAATAAGACAAAGAAAAAACAATAAAAAAACTAAAGGAGTATTACCTTTGATCAAATTTAGATAAAAATACAGCTGGAAATGGAAACAAATGTGTGAATGCAATAGACCTTATAGTTGAATGCAGAAATAAACACAAAGATAATTAAAATGTGAAACCATAATATAATGAACATATAACTATAGTAATTTGACTTTTGAAATTTAGCAGCCGGCTTTAGATTATACTATTAATGGAGCTGGTGGCTGAAATGGAATAAGAATAGAGAAATAGAAATGGTCATAAATATCATGCTATTATTTTCCAGATGTCATTACTGTTTGCAGAAAGTGACACATCCACTACCTCCTACTTTATTATTCCTTCCTACTAAGACAAACTTTGTCTGAAACAGTTATGTACATATTTTCACTTTTTGCTTTTATTTTTGAAAAGGCCAAAACATAGATTTTTCTTCATTGAATCAACAATTTTGTCGTTTAATTTTCAGTTGACTTATAATAAAAATTCTGGATTATATTGATTTTTTCAATGTAATTTCAGTCAAATGATGAATGTAATAATCAAATCTTTTCATTTTCAAATTTTGTCAATTTCTTTCAATATATTCTTTTGTTTGTTTTAATATCTAATATTTCATAACTAAGTGGTTGATTCAATGGAAGTTTTTCCATGAGACTAATAAAACTAAAATTATTCACTTTGATACTTTTCGTTGTAATTTTATACTATTATTATTAGACTCATAAAAGAATTAATTTAGATTCCTTCAAAAAAAAAGAATTAATTTAGATGTAATATAACTTAGGAATACCATAAGTCTAGAGAATTTTTTGAGTGACATAGATTAGTTTAAAATGTACAATAAAAACTTTATTTTTAATCTATTTTTGGGTGAACCAATTAACATGTCCGTTAACCTACCTCTTGTAATTTTTAATAGGTTCAATCTACCCTAACCACATTTAAAGTAGGTTGAAAATGGGGCATGGGCAAGTTGATTTGTTTTGAAGGCTTGATCGTGGAGTTAACAAATGAGGATAAAGTGGTTGAATGTTTGGATCTTATTATCGGTATAGTACTAATAATTACAGTTTAAAAAATATATTAAAGGTTTAAAAGTACATCGAGACCTACTTAATCCTTATAAAAATATACTCCCTTCATTTCGGATTAACCGAATCATTTCTTCCTTTCACACGTATTAAAAAATATATATAAATGAAGTAGAGGGAAAATTCGTTTAAGTGCTTTTGTTATGTAAAATGCAAAATGGAGAATATTGAATTGAGAGTGATGAAATTGATCTTCAAAAGTATTAAATATCACTCAAATTAGTTTTTGTTTAGGATCTTCATAGAACGATGAATCCAATGAAAGAGAGTGAAGCAGCAGCAGCAACAGCAACAGTGAATGATCCAATGATCGAAGAAGAAGAAGAAGAAGTTGAAGCAGGCACTGTTTTCCACATTAGCCTCAAACAATCACCTTCAACTTTACTCCACAAGATCAATCTTCCTGAAAGCATACGTAGCAATTTCAGGTATACATATTTT
>Ga0209282_1002825_pt1 | contig 10166 bp, 8 predicted proteins | sample Mtrugardesep15_FD_187529 | JGI IMG/M metagenome (GOLD analysis project Ga0209282, IMG submission 187529) | Root nodule microbial communities of legume samples collected from California, USA - M. trunc garden sep15 (SPAdes) (version 2) | ecosystem: Host-associated > Plants > Roots > Nodule...
ACAGCGCGGCTCGGGCGCGGGACTGGCCTACCAGATCCTGCAGGCGGGCTTTCAACTCAACATTCCGCGCATGTTCGCGGCCCTGCTGCTCATCTCGCTGACCGGTGTCGCGCTGTTCGTGCTGATGGCCTGGCTCACCAAGGTGGCGCTGGGCTCGTGGCACGCGAGCGAACTTTCCCAGGATTGAAGACCTTGACCATGAACGCTTCCATTTCCGCCATCGAACAGCTGCTGCTCGAGTTGCCCGAACTCGACTGGATCACCGACGAAAGCCGCGTGGCGCGGCTTTCGCAAGACTTCTCGTGGTTCAGCCCGGTGCTGAACCGCCAACTGAAGGACAAGCGTGCCGACGTGGTCGTGCGTCCCCGCACCGAGGACGAGATACGTGCCGTGGTCGGCGCCTGCGCGCGGCGCGGCGTGCCGATCACCCTCCGCGGCAGCGGCACCGGCAACTACGGCCAGACCACGCCACTGGCGGGCGGCGTCGTGCTCGACATGACGGGCTACAACGCCTTCCTGTGGGTGAAGCCCGGCGTGGCGCGCGCCCAGGCCGGCATCCGCCTGGGCCAGCTCGAGAAGCAGACACTGCCTTCAGGCCAGGAGATGCGCTGCCTGCCCTCCACCTACCGCAGCGCCACGCTCGGCGGCCTGTTCGGCGGCGGCTTCGGCGGCGTGGGCTCCATCAACTACGGGCCGCTGGGTGCCCCCGGCAATGTGCTGGGCATCCGCGCGATGACCATCGAAGCGGAGCCGCAAGTGGTCGAGCTGCGTGGGCCTGAAGCGATGCGCATGCATCACCTCTGGGGCACCAACGGGCTCGTGCTGGAAATCGAGGTCGCGCTCGCACCGTCACATCCCTGGCTCGAAACGCTGGTGACCTTCGACCAGTTTGAAGATGCGCTGCATTTCGCCGACAAGCTGGCGAATGCGCCGGGCATCGTGAAGCGGGAGATCGCATTTTTCGGAGCGCCGATTTCCGACCACCTCGCGCAGCTTGCCGCGCATCTGCCCAAGGGTTGCCACACCGTGCTGTCGCTGGTGGCCGAATCGTGCGAGCCCGCAATGCTGCAGTTCGCTGAAGCGCACGGCGGCACCGTGAGCTACCGCAAGACGGCGGCCGAAGTGCAGAAGAGCAACCGCACGCTGATGGAGTTCACCTGGAACCACACGACGCTGCACGCGCTCAAGGTCGATCCGACGCTGACCTACCTGCAGAGCGGCTTCGTGCCGGGCCGGCACGTCGACCAGGTGATCGAGATGGAGAAGCTGCTGGGCGGCGAGGTGCTGATGCACATCGAGTTCCTGCGCAACGTGGCGGGGCTCATGACCTGCAGCGGACTTCAGCTGGTTCGCTTCAGCACCGAGGAGCGGCTCGCGCAGATCCTCGACATCCACCGTGCCCACGGCGTGCACATCAACAATCCGCACGTGAACATCGTGGAAGACGGCAAGGCCGGTGGGTCGCTCGCGCCCGAAGTCATCGAGACGAAGAAGCGCTTCGATCCGATGGGGCTGCTCAATCCTGGAAAGCTGCGCGACTGGCCCGCGAAAGCCGCTGCGGCAGCGGCCTGACGAGGATCGCCCCGGTCAGCCCCGGCGCCGGCGCAGCACGAAAGCGATGGCGACAACGGCCATCGCCACAATCCACAGCGGCCACAGCCCGAAGGGCGCCACCCAGCGTGCATAGGGCGTGAGCCCCGTGCGGCCTTCCACCGACGCCTCGAGCACGCCGCGCGTGAGGCGCGGCAGCTGGTCGGTGACACGGCCCTCGGCATCGATGACCACGGTGGCGCCGGTGTTGGTGGCCCGCACCATCGGGCGCGCGAATTCGAGCGAGCGCATGCGCGAGATGGCCAGGTGCTGATCGATGGCCACGGAGTTGCCGAACCATGCAATGTTGCTCACGTTGAGCAGGATGGTGGGCGCGAAGGCCTCGTTCTTGAAGTTGGCGCCGATCTCGTCGCCGAACAGGTCTTCGTAGCAGATGTTCGGCGCGATGCGCTGGCCCTGCCAGACAAAAGGCGCCTGCGCCAAGCCGCCGCGGGCGAAGTCGCCGAGCGGAATGTTCATCATCCGGATGAACCAGCGAAAACCCGGCGGAATGAATTCTCCGAACGGAACGAGATGGTGCTTGCTGTAGCTGTAGGGCTCTGCCGCGCCTGGCTTGAACCCGAGCACCGCGTTGCTGTAGGTGCCCTGGCCGCCCATCGGCAGGCCGACGATGGCGGCCTGCGTGCCCTGGCTGTAGCGCGCCTGGATGGCTTCCAGATACCCGGCAGGCAGTTGCTGCGGCAGCAGCGGCAGCGCGGTTTCCGGCGTGACGACCAGCGAGGCCTTGGCATCGCGCAGCTGTTCGCCGTACCAGCGCAGCGCAAGGTCGATGCCGCCGCCGGGAATGAATTTTTCGTCTTGCGGGATGTTGCCTTGAAGCAGTGCCATCTGGAGATGGCCGCTCGAACCCTTGGCGCCCTGCGCGTCGGCGGGCAGCGGGCTGGCCAAGTGCGGCACGGCGAACACAGCGGCGACAAGGACCGTGGCCTGCGCCAGCCCCAGGGTGCGGGCGGGGCGCGTCAGCGCAACGAGTGCCGCCGCGAGCGCCGCGACCGCGCCGATGCCGTACACGCCGATCCAGGGTGCCCAGGCGGCCAGCGGCCCCTCCACGTGCGCATAGCCCCCGGCGCCCCATGGAAAGCCGGTGAACCAGCTGCCGCGCACGAGCTCGGCCAGCGTCCACAGCGCGGCGAAGACGAGGGCGCCGGCCACGGGTTCCTTCGGTCCCCGGGCAACGAACCAGGCGCAGGCGGCGGCGTAATAGAGTCCGAGCGCCGCCGCGAGCGAGAGCACCGCGATGGCCGCGAGCGGCGCCGGAAGGCCGCCATAGGTGTGCATCGAAATGAAGAGCCACCAGAAGCTGCCGGTGAGCCAGGCGGTGGAAAAGAGCCAGCCATGCAGGCCGGCGCGGCGCCAGCCCGCGCCTTCGCTGCGAAGCCAGTCGAGCAGGCCGACCAGTGCCGCCAGCGAAATAAGCTGCAGCCACCACAGCGGACGGCCGTTCGAGGGCCAGGCGATGGCGGCGGCCTGCGCGAGACCGGCGAGTGCGAAGCCGAGCAGGCGCAGCAGGCCCACGGCGGAAAGGACCGGCGAAGTGCGGAGCGTTGCCGCTGCGGGCAGCGGCATCAGTCGGCCGCGTCGCTGCCGCGGGCCGGAGACACCTTGAACCAGCGCACGGCGCCGCCCTTGGTGTGCAGCACCACGAAGTCGAAGCCGCCGATGGCGTGATGCTCGCCGCGCTTGGGAACATGGCCCATCTCGTGCGCGATGAGGCCGCCGATGGTGTCGAAGTCTTCGCTCAGCTGTTCTTCGTCGAAGGTGATGCCGAAGGCCTCGGCCACGCGTTCGATGGGCGTGTCGCCCGAGACGCGGTAGGTGTGGTCGGCCAGCCCGAAGATGTCGCCCTCGTCCTCGGCAATGTCGAACTCGTCCTCGATCTCGCCGACGATCTGCTCGAGCACGTCCTCGATGGTGATGAGGCCAGCCACGCGGCCGAACTCGTCGATCACGATCGCCAGGTGGTTGCGGTTGCCGCGGAATTCGCGCAGCAGGTCGTTCAGGCCCTTGCTCTCGGGAACGAAGGTGGCCGGGCGCAGCAGCGCGCGGATGTTGAGCCCCGGCGCGCGCTGCAGCTTGAGCAGGTCTTTCGCGAGCAGGATGCCGATGATGTTTTCTTTTTCGCCCTCGTACACCGGAAAGCGCGAGTGCGCGGTGTCGATGACCAGGTGCAGCAACGCGTCATAGGGTGCGTCGATGTTCACCAGGTCCATGCGCGGGGCGGCAACCATCACGTCGCCGGCCGTCATGTCGGCCATGCGCAGCACACCCTCGAGCATCACGCGCGACTCGGCCCCGATCACCTCGTTGTCCTCGGCATCGGCCAAGGTTTCGATCAGCTCGTCGCGCGAGTCCGGACCGGGGTGGATGAATTCGGCCAGCTTCTGGAGAAAGCCGCGCTTGTCTTCCCGTTCGACGGGAGCGCGTTCAGAGTGAGGTTCGGCCACTGCGGGAGGCGTAGTTGAAGAGGTGCAAGGATACCGGATGCGCGCGACAGGCTCCACCGCCCGGCCCTCATGGCCCCTTCTCGGTCGCGTTCAGGGCGCGGATTTGCTGCGCGCCTCGCGCATGCCGCTGCGCACTTCCTGCAGGCTGGCAAGAAAAGACCAGAACTGCTTGGCGCGGGTCTTGAGCTGGTAATCGACGGCGGCGTAGTGCTCGAGCGCGATTTCGCTCATGCGGCTGTCGAAGGTGGCGCTCGGCAGTTGCAGGTGCGCCTCCGACTCGGAACCGCTGCGCACCACGGTGGCGCCGGCGTTCCGGGCGATCTTCAGCATGGCGGCGTTTTCGCTCAGCGCATGAATGAAGAGCATGTGGACGCCCTCGTTGCGGGCCACGACGACCGCGCGCTCGAACAGGCGGGCCCCGTAGCCGCGGCCGCGCGCATGTGCGGCCACCGACACGCCGAATTCGGCGCAGTCGCTGTGCTGGTCGTCCGGCGCAAAGGCCAGGTGCGCCATGGCAATGAGGTCGAGACGGCGGTTGTAGATGCCGAAAAGCTCGTCGCGATCGAAGTCGAGCCCGTCGACGTAGCGCTGCACCTGCTCGTCGCCGGCCGCATAGCCGAAGCGCAGATAGCGATCGTGCGGGCTCAGGGCCAGCAGGTGCTGCGCGATGCGGCCGCGCTCGCGCGGACCGATCGAACGGATCGGCACCATGACCGGCGGGGGCGCGGAATTCGCGCGTGGTTGCGCCTCAACCATGGGCGCTTTCAGGAAAGAGCCGAGGCCGAGAGACGCCTTCAGGAGGGTCTTGGCGGTAAGCATGGCTCAAATATAAGGGTTTTCCCTTAATCACCAAGCCTGTATGGGTACTTTCGGGCCGCATGGGGTGAATGATGACGTGGGCACGTATCGTTCCGGCAACCAATTGAGCCTAGATTGGTAAAGCCGTTGTGGCCTTGACACGGTCGAGCACGAAGCTGGTCTTGCAGTCCTCGACACTGGGATGCTTGAGCAGGGTGTCCATGATGAAGCGACTGTAGTGGCCCATGTCGGCGACCACCACGCGCAGAAGATAGTCCATGTCGCCCGTGAGGGCCGCGCATTCGACGACTTCGGGCCAGGTCTGCACGCTTGCCCGGAACAGGTCCATGGGGTTGCGCTTGTGGCTTTCCGTGTGCTTTTCGAGGCGGACGTTGAGGTAGGCGGTCAGGCCGAGCCCAATGACTTCGGGCCGCACGAGCGCCACGTAGCGATCGATCACGCCGCCTTCTTCCAGCCGCTTGACCCGCCGCAGCACGGCGCTGGGCGACAGGCTCACCTGCTCCGCGATCTGGTCGTAGGTGGCGCGCCCGTCTGCTTGCAGCGTGCGCAATATCAGCCTATCTATCTTGTCGAGTGCTTCCATGTGGTGATTTTCACAGTTTTTCTGCGTCTTTGTTGTTTTCAGCGCCCGACAACGCTGAAAACGTGAGCGGCATCCGCTCTAAAGTGCACCACTGGCCGTTTCGCCCGTCCGCCGGCAATTTCATTCATTCGAATCCGCACTTTGGAGACCCCCACATGAGCCACACCGACGCCCCCGCCTTCACGCCCTGGGAGAACCCGATGGGAACCGATGGTTTCGAGTTCATCGAATACGCGGCGCCGGATCCCGTCGCCATGGGCAAGGTGTTCGAGCGCATGGGCTTCACGGCCGTTGCCAAGCACCGCCACAAGAATGTGCTGCTGTACCGCCAGGGCACGATCAACTTCATCGTGAATGCCGAACCCGACTCGTTCGCCCAGCGCTTTGCGCGCGAGCACGGCCCGAGCGTGTGCGCCATCGCGTTCCGCGTGCAGGATGCCAAGCAGGCTTACGAGCGCGCCATTTCGCTGGGCGCCTGGGGCTTTGCCGACAAGGCGGGTCCCGGCGAGCTCAACATCCCTGCCATCAAGGGCATTGGCGACAGCCTGATCTACCTCGTCGACCGCTGGCCCGGCAAGAACGGCGCCAAGCCGGGCGACATCGGCAACATCGGCTTCTACGACGTGGACTTCGAACCGCTGCCGGGCATCTCTTCGCAGGACGCATTGGCGCCCAAGGGCAACGGCCTGACCTACATCGACCACCTGACGCACAACGTGTACCGCGGCCGCATGAACGTCTGGGCCGCTTTCTACGAGAAGCTCTTCAACTTCCGCGAGATCAAGTACTTCGACATCGAAGGCCAGGTGACGGGCGTGAAGAGCAAGGCCATGACCAGCCCCTGCGGCAAGATCCGCATCCCGATCAACGAGGAAGGCAAGGAGCAAGCCGGCCAGATCCAGGAATACCTGGATATGTACCAGGGCGAGGGCATCCAGCACATCGCGATGGGCTCGGACAACCTGTACGAGACGGTCGACGCGCTGCGCGCCAACGGCGTCAAGCTGCTCGACACCATCGACACGTACTACGAGCTGGTCGACAAGCGCATTCCCGGCCATGGCGAAGACGTGGCCGAACTGCAGAAGCGCAAGATCCTGATCGACGGCAAGAAGGATGCGCTGCTGCTGCAGATCTTCAGCGAAAACCAGCTCGGCCCGATCTTCTTCGAGTTCATCCAGCGCAAGGGCGACGACGGTTTCGGCAACGGCAACTTCAAGGCGCTGTTCGAAAGCATCGAGCTCGACCAGATGCGCCGCGGCGTGTTGTCAGCCGCAAAATAAGCGCCTCTTTCACTGGCCAGGAGCCTCCATGCGCAGCACGTTTTCTGTCGGCTTGACCCTCATCGCGGCCGCGGCCGTTCTTTCCGGCTGTGCGATGGCGCCGGCCGGGCCGGCCGCCGGCTCCTCGCACCTGGACGCGGTGCAGAAAGCGGCGGCGCTGCGCATCTGCACGCCGGGCGACTACAAGCCCTTCAGCTTCCAGAAGGCCGACGGTTCGTTCGAAGGCATCGACGTGGACCTGATGACGGGCTTCAGCGCCAGCCTCGGTGCCAAGCCGGAGTGGGTGAAGACCACCTGGGCCAACCTGCTGCCCGACCTGGCCGCAGGCAAATGCGACATGGCCGTGGGCGGCGTGTCCGTGACCACCGACCGGCAGAAGCGCGCCTTTTTCAGCGCGCCCTACATGGTGAACGGCAAGGCGCCGATCGCGCGCTGCGCCGACGTCGCCAAGTACCGGACCGTGGCCGACATCGACAAGCCTTCGACGCGAGTCATTTTCAATCCGGGCGGCAGCAACGAGCGCTTTGCGCGCGCCAACTTCAAGCAGGCCAAGCTCACGCTGCATGGCGAGAACGTGACGATCTTCGACGAGATCCTTGCCAATCGCGCCGATGTCTTCGTGACCGAATCCGCCGAAGCGATCACGCAGCAGAAGCTCAAGCCCGGCCTGTGTGCCATCAACCCCGACAAGCCGCTGCAATACGGTGAGATGGCGTGGATGCTGCCGCGCGACGATGTGGCCTTCAAGGCGTATGTCGACCAGTGGTTGCACCTGCAGCAGGCCGGCGGCGACTTTCAGCGCGTGATGGACCGCTGGCTCAAGTAACAACCAAACAACTCTCTCCCATGGACACTCTCGCCGCCGCCGCTCCTGCCGCCGTCACGCCCGTCGTTTACGGCGCTTCCGATCGCCCGCCGCGCGGCGACTATTCGCGCGGCGGCGTTGTGCAGCCCGACTACACCTGTCCGCAGGATTGGGCGAGCTACACGCCGGCCGACCATGACACCTACAAGCGGCTCTACGAGCGGCAGGCCGCGCAGCTGCCGGGCCTGGCCTGCGATGCGTTCATCAATGCGCTGCCTTTGCTTGGGGTGAAGGACCGCATTCCCCGCTTCGAGGAGATCAACGAGCGGCTGCATCGCGCCACCGGGTGGGAGATCGTCGCGGTGCCCGGTCTGATTCCGGAGCTGCCGTTCTTTACGTTGCTGGCGAACCGCAAGTTTCCGGTGACGGACTGGATCCGCAAGCCGCAAGAGTTCAACTACATCGTCGAGCCCGATGTCTTCCACGACCTGTTCGGCCATGTGCCGATGCTGTTCGATCCGACCTTTGCCGACTACGTGCAGCGCTATGGCCAGGGCGGCATCAAGGCGCATGAACTGGGCGCGGGCGAGAAGCTGGCCCGCCTGTACTGGTACACGGTGGAGTTCGGCCTGATCCGCCAGCCCGACGGACTGCGCGCCTACGGCGCCGGCATCCTGAGCTCGGTGGGCGAACTGCAGCACGCGGTGCGCAGCAAGGAGCCGCGCCGGCTGCCGCTCGATCTGCTGCGCACCATGCGCACGCTCTACAAGATCGATACGTACCAGGCCAACTATTTCGTGATCGAAAGCTTCGCGCAGCTGTTCGAACTCACGGCACCCGACTTCACGCCGCTGTACCGGGCGCTCGAGGTCGAATCGGACATCCCTGCAGGGGTGTTGCTGCCGGGCGAGACCGGCAAGGCCTGAAGAGCCCCGCCCGCCAAGCCGAGGCGGCAGGGCACCCGCGCGTGCCGCCGCAGCTATCGCGCGTGTGACAGCGCGCACCCGGCTCCTAGGACAAGCCCGCTGGCGGCTGGATGCATCTGGCTCCCACAATCCGCGCAAAAGGAGCTTGCATGCAGACATCCGCGCGACAGAACTACCCGGCCGACGTGCCGCACGAGATTCACCCGGAGCAATACCGGTCCCTGCCCCATATGTTCGAAGAGGCCTTCGGACGCTATGCCGAGAGGCCGTTCTCGGTCTGCATGGAGCGCTGGATGTCATACGGCGAGCTCGACACGCTCTCCAAGGCGCTGGGCGCATGGCTTCAGTCCCTCGGTCTCGAGCCGGGAGCGCGGGTGGCCATCATGCTGCCCAATGTGCCGCAGTTCGCAGTCACCATGTGCGGCGTGCTGCGCGCGGGATATACCTGCGTCAACGTCAATCCGCTCTATACGGCGCGCGAACTCGAGCATCAACTGAAGGACTCGGGCGCGACGGCGATCGTCATCCTGGAGAACTTTGCGGCAACGCTGGAGCAGGTAATCGAGCGCACGCCCGTCAAGCACGTGGTCGTCACGTCGATGGGCGATCTGCTGGGCGGCCTCTACGGCGCCTGGATCACCGTCGCGGTTCGCCACTTGGCGAAGATGGTTCCGCCTTTCAAGCTGCCCATGGGCAACGGACGCACCGTGACGCCCTTTTCCAAGGTCATCGATGAGGGGCGCGGCCGCCCACTGGCACCGGATCAAAGCACGCTCGACTCGATCGCGTTCCTGCAATACACCGGTGGGACCACGGGTCTGTCCAAGGGCGCTGTGCTCACCCACCGCAACATCGTTGCGGCCACCCTGCAGGCGGAGGCGTGGTTCACACCGGCGCTTTCCCGGGCGGGCGACCTTTCCAAGGTCAACAGCATCGCGGCCTTGCCGCTGTATCACATCTTCGCGCTCACGCTCTGCCTGCTGGTCATCCGCCAGGGGTCGCACATGACGCTGATCCCGAATCCGCGCGATTTCGACAAGTTCATCGCGGTGCTCAAGAAGCGGCCGTTCCACATGCTGCCGGCCGTGAATACCTTGTTCAACGCATTGCTGATGCATCCCGAGTTCAAGTCGATCGACTTTTCGACGCTGTTCGTTTCGCAGGCGGGTGGCATGGCGGCCTCCGAGGGCACGGCACGCCGTTGGTTCGAGGCCACGGGCTGTCCGATGATCGAAGGCTGGGGTATGAGCGAGACATGCGCCATTGGCACCAACAATCCCGTATCGAACACCGAGTTCACCGGCACCATCGGCTTGCCGCTGCCGAGCATCGAGATCGCCATCAAGGACGACGAAGGCAACTCGTTGCCTGTCGGAACGCCGGGCGAACTGTGCATCAAGGGGCCGAACGTGATGAGGGGCTACTACAACCAGCCGGCGGAAACGGCCGCGGCTTTCACGCCCGACGGGTTCATGCGTACCGGCGATATCGCCGTCATGCAGGAGGACGGCTACAGCCGCATCGTCGACCGCAAGAAGGACATGATCTTGGTCAGTGGCTTCAACGTTTTTCCGAACGAGCTGGAGAACGTGATCTCGCTGTGCCCTGGCGTGGTCGAATGCGCCGCTGTCGGGGTGCCCGACGAAAAGCAGGGCGAGGCCATCAAGGTGTTTGTCGTTCGCAGGGACCCGGCGC
>Ga0209282_1002827_pt1 | contig 10166 bp, 7 predicted proteins | sample Mtrugardesep15_FD_187529 | JGI IMG/M metagenome (GOLD analysis project Ga0209282, IMG submission 187529) | Root nodule microbial communities of legume samples collected from California, USA - M. trunc garden sep15 (SPAdes) (version 2) | ecosystem: Host-associated > Plants > Roots > Nodule...
TTTCTCTTTCTGAAATGCTACAATATGAATCTGTCAATGAAAAAAAATATCAATACCAGTAGAATTCTTGTGCTATAACATATAGTTTTTTGGTGAGCCAATTGCATTATATTGGGGGGAAAAATAATGTGGAATATAAAAAGAACTTAGAGATCAAGGAATAAAACTAATATTAATTAAAAAAAAAGGACTAAAACTAATATGCAAAATGGAGTTATATATGCCCTTCTCAATGCAAGAGTTATGAGTAATCACTCTATTTATAGGTTGATGGGATAAATTAAAGGTGATATCCTTTTTATATAGTTCGGATGGCTTCAAATAACACAATACACCCAACTTACTGTCTCTGCAGCAAAAGGCTGTGAAAGTGTTAAGTAATATCCTCCTTCATCAATCATTGTTGAACAATGTTTTTTTTTCTTCTAAAAATCCCCAAAAAGGCTATCAAACTGTTTCTAATCAAATCCATAAAACAAAAACGAAAATGAAAATGAAAGATGATTCAACTTATATAATTTGTAGAAGAGGGAATTTGGATGAATATTGAAGACGATACAAACTTGAATTTGCAATAGTAGGGAGGGACAACATCAATGTAATTCCTGCCAACTACCATGTTGTCGTTGGAGAATAGTCCTAAATTCACTATTCCAATTCAAAGCAAATTAAGAAAACAATTTGTACCTCCAACGAATCAATAATCTCTTTTAGCCATTCAAATTAGTAACACATTAAGAAAAAGGTCAGCAACTAAAGATAAACCAACTATCCTCAAATAAAAAAGGTCTATCTGCCATGATGTATCTTACCAAATAACCAGATTAAGAGGTAATAAGGTTTGGAAAAGGCAAAGCAAATTGTTAACAGAACTCCTATATAAATAACATACGAAAATCTGAGCATGGGGAAGAGAAAGCATTGAAAATTTGAGCATTGGAAACATAGCAATGAAGATAGTGGTTATTAATTGCATTACATTCATGCATCGGCAGACTCCAAAGGCTGTGGGAGGGAAATTTAAAAATTGAACCTAGCATGCTGAGTAGGAAAACCACTCACGAAAATTAATTGCTTGGGGGATGGAGAGAAAAGATTAGGTTAAAATTAGGGTGAACATTTGCTTGACCAGACAAGCTTTAGTAAGAAAGATTGGAAACATAGCAATGAAGATAGTGGTTATTAATTGCATTACATTCATGCATCAGCAGACTCCAAAGGCTGTGGGAGGGAAATTTAAAAATTGAACCTAGCATGCTGAGTAGGAAAACCACTCACGAAAATTAATTGCTTGGGGGATGGAGGGAAAATATTAGGTTAAAATTAGGGTGAACATTTGCTTGATCAGACAAGCTTTAGTAAGAAAGATTATAGGTGGGTCAGGTAAATTTAAATGATACCTTTCATATAATTCTTAAGTTTTTTTACAGTTGAGAAATCCAAATCCTACTATTTTTCGGTATGAAAGTAAAAACTTGCAAATGTTCTTAAAGTTGAGTTGACATAGTAGGTCCCACGAAATTTAGTTTGAGAACAAGATTTAAGTGAGCATTGGAGATGCCCCACGATCATCTTTAATTACTAGGGGAGCCTAAGTGTAAAACCCAATAAGCATCGACTACACATATATATATGTATCACTATTGGAGAGAAAAGTAGAACATGTTTATCGACTTTAGAATAAGTGGAATGTACTTAATGTTGTTGAAATATAATGAAATATAGTTATTTGTAAGAGATCCACTTAGTTAATTTTTCTAAGGTGTTGGATTAGACCGATTAAGTATTAAGTACTAATATTAATAAATTATAAAATAAATTATGTGTATATGTAAAACTCATTTATGAACACAAGTGTGTAAACTCTATTATGATTTCTATAACAAAATTATGCAAAATAAATTAAAATGACATAGTTTGAAGTATTGGATAATTCTGATAAACTGTTATGAGTTTTAGATTTAAAGTCAAACAAATAAGAAAAATAATTTAACAATTAATTGCTAATACTTGATATTAAAAAAAAAAAAAAACTTAGCTTGAGCTTCATGTAGTGCATTGTTGGTATCTAAACAATATACAATGTGTGGCATAAGCAAGTTTCGTCAAAGGTGTCTTTATTTGCTTGGAGACTTCTTCGTAATTGACTTTCAACCAAAAACAACTTAGTTTGACGACAAATCCTTCATGATGATGATAATGTGTGCGTGGGAGGATGCGGCTTTGTGGAGACTGCATACCACCTTCTCTTTAGCTGTGACATCTTTGGCAGTGTGTGGTTCTTGATCTTGCAGTGGTTTGGCTTACATTTTGTCGCTCTCTGTGGGAGTCGTGATCATTTACTTTAGTTCGGCCACTTGGCTGGGTTATCGCGTTGTTCTCATTCGTTCCAATGGATAATCTGGCTGGCGTATATCTTGGTTATTTGGAAGGGGCGAAATAATTAAGTATTTCATCAGAAAGTTGCAGATCCTCACAACAAAGCAGACCCTCTCAAATTGCTATCTTTCCGGTGGCTAAAAGCTAACATGATCACTTTTGTTTTTAGTTATCATGACTGGTGGATGCACCTTTTGTCTTGTATGAGTGTTATGATGTAATCTTCTTGTTATTTCATTTTCTTTATTACGGTGTGCATTGTTGATGCACCAATGACTTGACATTGTTTTGCATTTTTGGTGTCTCTCTTTGCACGTCTTGTGCGAGATGAATCACTAGTGGTTATTAATGAATCCCATTTTGACTTGTTAAAAAAATATATGATCGTTATTTGGGTTAGTCAAATATGAAATTGATTATAAGAAATCAACTCACCAAACTAGAGAGATTGATGATGTTGTTGTTGCTCTACTATTACATCGCTCGTAGTTATTGATTTTGTTGTAATTTATATAAGATGGAATTACAAAGTGCATCATTACATTAAATAAACGAATATCTAAAATAATTTGTATAAAAAACAAATTTAAATTTAAATGTTAATTTTTATAAATAAACTTATTAAATGAACAAAAAATTGATGAAAAATTTTAGAGGACCAAAATGTAAAAATTGAAAAAAATTTAACGGCGGAAAAATATTTTACCCAAAACAAATTAATACAAATTTTTTGCTCAAAAACAAATTAATACAAATTTTCCCTTGTCGCACGTAAGATTGTAATTCCGATTTTATCCTTGTGTGAAAAAAGAGAAGAAAAGTAAAAATGAAAAACGCGTTTGAAGAAATGAAGCAGAAACAGAAGCACTTATATATATAAGTAGAATCCAGTAACTGCATCAGTTTGCAACCGGAGAAAATTAGTCCTCTCCTTCTGGTGGCGACGACGACGAACAACACTACCATCTCCTCCGTTATCCTCAACTCATCGTTGTTTATATTGTAATATTCGTATTTCATTTCATAACTCAATCACCGACAAAGAAGTATTCGAACGAAGCTTGTAGATCTCGATCTCGAACGCCATGGCGTTTTTGAGATCTCTCGTTTTCTCTACTCTTTTTCTCTCTCTCCTTCAAACCGCTTTCTCCTTCTACCTTCCCGGCGTTGCTCCACAAGACTTCTTTAAGGTACTTCTTCTCGATCTGTATTTGAATCTTATACGTTAGATTAGATCTGTGTTCTATTCAATTCAATTTTCGATTTGATTCGATTCGATGTGATTGATTGATTCTAGATTTTTCTATTTTAATTTGTCAAAACAAGACATGCAAGTGTATGAAATAGATTGAATCTTAATTTCATTGGATCGTTTATATATAGAGGATTTTGAGGTTTATGTTTTGATTTCTATTACTCATTTTTGTTTTTATCAGTTACTTAATTTAGCCAAACTTGATTTTGCTGTTTGTTTGCATAGATGAATCGAGTGTTTAAGCTCCATAAGTGTAGTTAGAAATAGTTGTTGCTGTATTTTTAAATATGAATGATATATCTTCAGATAATCTTGCATTATGATTTTAATTGCACTTGTGAATTATTTCGAAATCAGTTTACTAAACTATGTAGCTCCTTTAAATGTAATGCAGCTATCTGCTGAATATTTTGTTGTAAAAATATGTGTAATGAAATGTGTTTTTTTTTTTTTTGTGGTCATAATCTTGAACTGGCGAAGTGAATTGTTGTAGATCTACTTCTTAAGTTGCTAACTTATTTGTTAAAATATTTCTTTGGTGCAGGGAGATGTACTGCAAGTGAAAGTAAACAAGTTAACGTCAACAAAGACCCAGCTTCCGTACTCATATTATTCACTTCCTTATCCTCCCCCCAAAAAGATACAGGACAGTGCAGAAAATCTTGGGGAAGTTCTTCGGGGTGACCGCATTGAAAATTCACTTTATGTGGTCAGTTTTATATGTTAATACTTGAGTTTTTATCAGTTTCTAAGAAAGGATTTTGTAATGAGAATATATAGTTTCGGAACAGTTAACCTATGAATTGGTTAACCACGTTTGCAGAGTTAATGGGTAATCGCTCATTAACTTGGTTAGCTACATGAGCTTTTTTTCTTCTTCCAAGCAATTTTTTAACATATATTTATAAATTTTGTAATTTCTATGGTTATTATTTGATTATGATTTGGTGGTATTTTTCAGTTTAAAATGCGCGAGCCACAAATGTGTAATGTTGTGGGTAAAATTAAACTCGATGCCAAAAATGCTAAGGAGTTCAAAGAGAAGATCAATGACGAGTATCGGGTGAACATGTATGTTATACCGTTATTTGGTATACTAATTTCTGCGAGTTTTCTGCTATCATATTTTTTAAGTTATATCTCATAATGGTTTTGCCTATCATTTACAGGATTCTAGATAACCTTCCTCTAGTTGTTCCCATAAAACGGAATGACCAGGATTCTACCGTCTATCAGCTTGGTTTCCATGTTGGACTCAAAGGGCAGTATACCGGGGTATGCATATTGTTTTGTAGCACCATGGCTGTTGTTATTCAATACCAATAAGTTTCCTTACTTACTTTATCTGAACGAATGTACAGAGCAAGGAGGAAAAGTATTTTATCCACAATCATTTGGCATTTACTGTCAAGTATCATAGAGATGTGCAAACTGAATCTGCTAGAATCGTGGGCTTTGAGGTTAAGCCATTCAGGTCATTATTTTTGTGCTCTAATTCTTATCAATTTAATCCATTTTATTTTCAACAATTGACTCATCTTTTTGTTTAGTATTTGGTGGTGATTTTTCAAATTATCTATGTGCAGTGTTAAACACGAGTATGATGGTAAATGGGATGACAAAAAGACCCGTTTGACAACATGTGATCCTCATGCCAAGCACACAGTTGTGAACAACAACTCTCCTCAAGAAGTTGAAGAGAACAAGGAAATTATCTTCACATATGATGTTGATTTCCAGGTGAGCTTATGAGCTGATATAGTAGTGCAACTATGCCTTGTGCTTTAGAATGGTTTGAGGGTTGAAACTGGTCTGCCGTTTGGCGGATAAAATATTCAACACCCTCTTTTGCAATGATGAACATTTTTATAATTGTGTTTTCTTATATCCAAAGTTTCTTTTTCTTCTATCCAATTGGATTGCTTCTTCATTATCATCATCCTCTCTTTTTAGGTATGGTGAAATGTGATAATTAGTTTTATTTCTTATTATCCGCTTTTTCCTTTGGCTGCTATCTGCAGGAGAGTGATGTGAAGTGGGCTTCAAGATGGGATGCCTATTTGCTAATGAATGATGACCAAATTCACTGGTTCTCTATTGTAAACTCATTAATGATTGTTCTCTTCCTTTCGGGCATGGTGGCAATGATAATGCTGAGAACACTCTACCGTGACATTGCAAAGTATAACGAGCTTGAGACCCAGGAAGAAGCCCAAGAAGAGACTGGTTGGAAGCTTGTCCATGGGGATGTATTTAGGCCTCCTAACAACTCAGATTTGCTGTGTGTTTATGTTGGAACAGGTGTTCAATTTTTTGGGATGATACTAGTAACCATGATATTTGCTATCCTTGGGTTCCTCTCTCCTTCAAACCGGGGTGGGCTCATGACAGCCATGCTCTTGGTTTGGGTTTTCATGGGAATATTTGCTGGTTATTCTTCAACTCGCTTATACAAAATGTTCAAAGGATCAGAGTGGAAAAGAATTGCCCTCAGGACTGCAACCCTGTTCCCTGCAATTGTCTCTGTCATTTTCTTTATATTAAATGCTCTCATTTGGGGCCAAAAATCATCTGGAGCTGTGCCATTTGGTACAATGTTTGCTCTGGTCTTTTTATGGTTTGGGATCTCAGTTCCACTTGTTTTCGTGGGTAGCTATATTGGTTTCAAAAAACCTGCAATTGAGAATCCTGTGAAAACAAACAAAATCCCAAGGCAGATCCCTGAGCAGGCCTGGTACATGAACCCAGCCTTCTCTGTTTTGATTGGGGGAATACTTCCATTTGGAGCTGTTTTCATTGAGCTTTTCTTTATCCTCACCTCAATCTGGTTGAATCAGTTTTACTACATCTTTGGGTTCCTCTTTTTGGTCTTCATCATCCTTGTTGTCACTTGTGCTGAAATAACCATTGTGCTCTGCTACTTCCAGTTGTGCAGTGAGGATTACTTGTGGTGGTGGCGGTCATACCTTACCTCTGGTTCTTCCGCACTATACCTCTTTCTTTATGCAACATTCTACTTCTTTACCAAGCTTGAAATCACAAAGCTGGTGTCGGCTATATTTTACTTTGGATACATGCTTATAGCTTCTTATGCGTTTTTTGTGGTAACCGGTACTATTGGATTCTATGCATGCTTTTGGTTCACAAGGCTCATCTACTCCTCAGTCAAAATTGATTAGTTATAGCAAGTAATGGTTTGGGTTAATCTACTATAGTTATTAGAGGGTGAAGGAAGTTTGTGTAAGGATCTTAAAATTCAAGTACTGTCATGTGCACGTGTAACCTATTCTATACAATTTTGAATTATGATGACAGTGATTCTTTTGTTTCAGTATCATTTTAATTGCCGTTAACTTGTATAAATACAGCTTTGATGGTTTGTCTCAATGGGTTGTTCTATACGATTTTATATAATTTCATCAGAGTTGAGCTTGAATGCCTGGAATATCTGGGTTTTAGCTAGCAAGTCACGACACTTGTGTTTTTTGGTCTTAATCCTCCGGGTTTTTAAGTGGTCATGGTATTCCAAAGTTTGGCCCGACATAAATAAAAGGGTTAATTAAGTAAATAGTCTCTCTAAATATATCAACATTTAATTTTAGTCTCCCTAAAATATTCTTGAGTTCTCATGAATGATTTGTGTTTAACTGAAGCATATTAACCTTTTAGCCCGATTAATTGGGTTAGTCATTACACTTTAGAACCTCTCCATGATAATAACTTTCCACTGTAATTCGATAAAAATTCAATCGTTCATAATTATAAATTATTATGTTCTATTTGCTAGACACTACGTGTGTTGATCAAGTTTAATGTCTATAAAGAGGATCCTGTGAAGATATCTATAATAAATACGAGTTCTAAGGGGGGCATTTTGATAGATGGCTCACCACGTATTTTTAACATAATAAGCACGAGTTCTCTTCATCCTCTTCAATTGTTACTCCCTTCTTAGACTGCTCTAATTTACATGGAGATAGAAAGTCAATCTAATATTTACGCATGAGATTAAACTTAAGTCAAAGAGGTGGTTATTATTAGTTCCACTGTGGAACTCTCCAATTTGAGTTTGCAATGGTCAAACATGTTTGACCAGTTTTTATGATGTTTTTGTTCCAAAATTAATTTCAAATAGAAGCTACAATTTGTAGTTTGGTTGAATCAATTGTTGCAATTCTAACTTTTTGCAATTTTTTTATATAGATGTTAAAACTCATTATACAAACAACTTGGATCTAAAATATCTAAACATGAAATCGTAAAAAATCACATCCAAATGTTAACTGTTTTACATTTTACATTCCATTTTTTCAAAATCAACTATCAAAAGTCACGTAAAACTAAGTTAATTAATGGATTTAAGTGTAAAAATCATGTTTGAAGTCAAAATATAAAAAAATAGCTTCAAAATGGAATCAATTCCTATAAAGAAGTTTAATCTCAATAAATATTAACGAAACAGGTTAAAGTCAATTTTAGGCTCAATTTTTTATGCCTAGTCCATTTTTAATATTATTCTTCTTGGAAGAAAAAATAAATAAGAGTGTCTTTTTTTTTGGTTTGGGTACAAAGCTAAGAGTCTATTGAGAAAAAAAGAACCAATTTTTTTTGGGTACAAAGAACCATTTTTTAATTTTGAACGAAGTTTGCGTTTGCACTTCACAAATTTGATGTTAATCTGACAGCTGGTGTTTTTACCGTTTGCATTTACAGTGACACGATAGAGTACAAGTTACAACTTTTTTGAGAGGACAAGTTACAAGTTACAACTTAAAACCCAATTTCCACTACCCTGTGTGTAATTACCATTTATCACCCCTTCCAGGTTTTCTACCGTTATTTGTAACGTTATAATGCCACATACACGCAGCACGCAACCTAGGAAACTAATTGCCGCAAACGTTGTCCTGTTTTCGAAGTCTCAACGGCTAGTTTCTTCCCATTTCATCACCATCTATAAATAATACAATAATCCAAGGAACCCAATCAATGTAAACCACCCCTTTGTGCTTGTAAAGTAACAAAACTAAATCTTTACACACACCACATTCAGCTATCAGAAAAAAGCACCATGGCTGTGTTCTCAAGAACTGCTTCTACTTCTCTATTGTTCTTCTTCCTTCTCTTTGGCTTCTCTGCAGCTAAGGAACTATTGGTTGGAGGCAAGATAGATGCATGGAAGGTTCCATCTTCTGAAGCAGACTCACTCAACCAATGGGCTGAAAAGTCTCGTTTCAAAGTCGGCGATCATCTTGGTAATTTTTCAATATTCATTCAATTACAAGATTAAATGAACCCTTTTTTTATTATCATAATTTTCATCACTGACACATTTCTTTTTCTATTACCTTTGTTTTGCAGTCTGGAAATATGATGGTGAGAAAGACTCGGTTTTGCAAGTAAACAAAGAAGATTATGCTAATTGCAACAGCTCAAACCCCATTGAAGAGTACAATGATGGGAACACTAAGGTGAAGCTAGACCGTCCTGGACCATTCTACTTCATCAGTGGAGCAAAGGGTCATTGTGTGCAGGGACAAAAGCTCATTGTGGTGGTTATGTCTCCAAAGAAAAGATCCATTGGAGTTTCACCTGCACCATCCCCAGCAGAGTTGGAAGAAGGTCCAGCTGTTGCACCGACTAGCATTGCGCCGGTGTTGCGAACTGGACTTGTGACTGTTCTGGGACTGTTAGCTATTTATGTGGGTTTTCTCATATGAATCACTGCACCTAATTAGGATATAGTTATTATTGTGATTCTTATTTTCTTTTGTAGCGATTCATTATTTTTTCCAAAGAGTATGAATAAAAACTTGATATAGGATTCTTATACTCTGTCCTGAATACCTTTATGATCTGTCACCGTGTCTGCGACAAAATTCATTTTTTAGAATTCCATACAGAGGGCATGCCAAAGTTTCTCAAATTGAAGCAAAAAATCAAAGCACCACCAATATCCAAAATCCAACCTTAATATATTATCTAACGACTGAAATTCCATACAGTAGATGAGGCATGCGAAAGTTTCAAATTGATTCTTTCCTTCCCATCCAGTACAACACAGATTGAAGCAAAAAAAATAAAGCACTGACATCATCATCCAAAATCCAACCTTAAATATGTCTAACTAATGAAATGCCATATGTCCAGTAATGCCATATGTCGAGTATAGTGTGTGTGAATCTCGTGTCATGATTGAATAGAGGCTAGTGAAAAACAAGCAAGGAAAACCACAGCCATCCGACGAACACAAGCTCCATGCTACAGACCTCTCCCACACACCTGCCGAGAAGAAAAAGAAAAAAAAATCTTAGATGAGTTGTGAATATTTAAATCAATTTACGCACATAACATGAAAGAAAGAGATTTTCTGTCACAAAAATTTAAAGAAATATATATCAGGGACTGTGCTCCATAAAATTTTACCAGGGATAGTATAAGTGTATAAGATAGGTTAGCCTTGAATAGCTTTGTATCTAGGGTAAACCTTGTAATAGCCAGCTGTTCACAGCTGGCATCAGCACTGACAGGT
>Ga0209282_1002830_pt1 | contig 10164 bp, 7 predicted proteins | sample Mtrugardesep15_FD_187529 | JGI IMG/M metagenome (GOLD analysis project Ga0209282, IMG submission 187529) | Root nodule microbial communities of legume samples collected from California, USA - M. trunc garden sep15 (SPAdes) (version 2) | ecosystem: Host-associated > Plants > Roots > Nodule...
CATCCAAACCACAGCCTCATCAGTTCGCCATTTTAGTTAACAGCATTCCCACTTCTTCTAGCAGCATCAGTGACAGTGTTGACAGCTTCTTTAAAGAGCTCTACCCTTCTACTTATCTGTCACATGTGGTTGTTCGTCGTACAAGCAAAATCCGAAGTCTTGTGGTAAGGATTATGTTGAATTTTAATTTCCTTTCTTGATAATCAATTTTTTCTTCTATAATTTACATTTTCTTGGAAACTTTACTTTAGTCTTCTAAAGGGCCGCGCAATTTTGTAGATTTGTGTATTGTTCTACATATTTGTTGCTCTTAATACTCTAGCAATACATAATAACATTAACATCTTCTATGTGAGTTCAATCATCTTTTCAATGGCATGTATAAGGTGGCTGCTATGTTGATCAAACTTAAGTGCTTTGGTATACTATTTCTGTTTCAATTTGAAGAATTATGAAGCTCATTTCGCTATCTTTTGAATTCCTCAATCTAGAATGATGCAAACAATATGTACAAAAAGGTTGCACAATCACGACCAGATCCCACTAAGCAGAAGATTAAGCAAGGAGCCTTTTCTCGACTTTTTCACCAAAGAAATAATCATATAGAGCGTTATGAAAAGCAGTTAGAGGAGATTGAGGAGAATGTAAGATTGAAGCAGTCAGAGGCTTCATTGGCAGGAGAAGTATGTGGTAATCTTTGAATTTTAAAAGAAACATTTTAAAACTAGTATATCAGCCTTCTTTTAACTATTTGAATTTTTCATGTCTCTGTTGGCATAAAGTGCATGCTACTAATACACAAGTAGGCTCGAGCTGCATTTGTATTCTTCAGGACTCGTTTTGCTGCCGCAGCTGCTTTCCATTTGCAGCAATCAGTCAATCCCACACAGTGGATTACTGAGTTGGCTCCAGAACCTCGTGATGTTTACTGGCCTTTCTTCTCTGAATCGTTCATACGAAGATGGATTTCTAAGTTGGTGGTTGTACTCGTGTCTATTGTTTTCATTATTTTGTTCCTTGTACCTGTAGTCTTCGTACAAGGGCTTACCAACTTGAGTCAATTGAAAACTTTGCTTCCCTTCTTGACGAGCATTCTAACCATGTAAGTTAACTTGGTTTATTTATTTGATGTTATTTGGTGATTCATAACTCCTCTCTCTTTTATGGTATCTTGTTTCTCTTCTATGCACAAAAAGAAAAACTTTTAGAGTTGCATGAGAATTAGGTAAATCATCGATTAGGTGACAAGTCGGTGATTGTAGCTTTTATATTTCAATGATTGCATGTTCAGTTTAATGAATTTGTAATATCAGTTAGTTCCAAAAAGTAATATATTGATGCAATTGATGCACATTCATTGGGGAATTATACAGCACAAGTAATAATAATTAATTACAACATAGTTTTTTTGTCCTGTCTTCTATTTGGTGATGTACAACACTTTTAGTTTTGAGGGAGAGAAATGAAGTGCATATTGTAGGAGGAAGATTGAAGGAGAGAAAAAGGTTTAGTGAAGAGGACTATATAGGAGAGGAAAAAAAGGGTTTGGATATTTTAGACTTTTGGATGTTTTTCCTGGAACAAATATTCAGCTCATCAATTGACAAATCAAACACATATATTTAGAAGTGTAAATCAAAACAAATCATGAGTTTGTTGAAATAACAGTCATTGATTTTCTTATTTACACTTTACTCACTTTGGAGGAGCCAACTTCTTTCATGTCATGTGCTTCATCTTTTGTTTATTTCCTTCCAATGACTATTGTTAATAAATTCGTGCTATCCAACTCGATTATTTAAAAAATAAAATGCACCCTATGAAGTATAGAGCAAATGAACATGTCAAACTAGGTAGTCAAATTTTGGTTACCTAATTTTGTTCACATGATAGCTTTGGCTTTTTGTTCTGTTTTTTCAAGTGGTCAATGCAAAATCTCTGAACCTTTTGTGAATCTGCTTGCAGAAAATTTGTGAGTCAGATAATTACCGGATATCTTCCCAGTCTGATTCTTCAGTTGTTTCTGCAACTGGTGCCGCCTACCATGGAGTTCCTTTCCACTATTCAAGGATACATCTCGCACAGTGAAATAGAAATGAGTGCAACTACTAAAGTGTTGTGGTTCACGATATGGAATGTTTTTTTCGCGACTGCATTTTCTGGCTCAATTTTATCTATGACATCTACCATCCTTGTTCCTACGTCCATTCCTGGGAAGTTAGCAATTGTGGTTCCAGCACAGGTTAGATGATGTTCCTCTCCATTATAAAACATTAGATAAGGTTACGTTAGAAATATTTCTCTGTCTCAAATTATTTGTCACTTCAAATTATCTACTGTTTTCGTATAATATCCCCATCTAATTAAATAGTCCACCTAACTACTTCACTGCTGCTACTTTCAACTATTCCAATTAATTTGGGTTTTTGTAGTCTTCACAGTTAACAGAACGAATTATTTTGTTAAGAAGCGTGCATTACCTAAAATGATACTTATAAGGAGATAGAGGGAGTAAACAATATTCTCATAATTATTTTGTTGATGAATACTAATACACTTCATTAGTCGTACTATCTATCACTTTAAACCTCATATACTCACAATTCAAGTAAATCTACATGCCAATTCATAATTAATATTTTTTTTTTCATTTCTATCTTTCTGATGAAAATAGATTTTGTTTGATTGTAGGCATCATTCTTTATCACTTATGTTGTCACGTCAGGATGGACAAGTGTGTCATCAGAACTCTTCCGTATATTTCCTTATATTGTTAATTTGATAACAAGGCTATTCAAAACTCCAGATGATGAATTTGAACTTCCATATATGCCATACCACAAGGATGTTCCAAGGGTTCTTTTCTTTGGACTTCTTGGTATTTCATATTTCTTCCTAGCTCCACTAATTTTACCGTTCGTCCTGGCCTACTTTTGTCTTGCATACATCATTTACAAAAACCAGGTAAGCATTTATTTGGGTATTATTTTTATATCTATCTATTTCTAGAAGGGTCTCTAATGTTGATGAGCTTATTTTATGCCAATGTTGTGTGTACCCTGTCTCTGATTTTGATAACCTAATTGCATCTGTTCTTTATAATTATTTAAACTAAACAAAAAATTTCTGAGTGAAGAGACGTGTAGGTATTATAGCTGAATAGTGATTTGGAAATAATGGAAAACTATTGGTTCAGTTAGGAAACGAGCAGTATGATTCACGTGATAAGGCAATTACTTGTAAGGTGTTTTAAGCATTCTTTCTATTGATTGTAGGATAGTAGTTATAGAAACTATATCAAGACTCGTGTCTTTCCAGAATGAGTGAAAAAATTTGATAATGAAGTACGTAAAAAAAATGAAGAGGAGAGGCCTAAACAAGTTGCATTTTGATGTCTTGGATCAGTGATTCACTTTGAAGAAATCAAAGAATGACATTTGATTATGTACTCGGGTTTGATAAAAAATTTGAGAAAAAGAATTTGGTTGTTATCTGATCAAAAGGACAACCTTGAAATATACTATTCAGCACTAGAATAATGGTGTAGCTTTTTATGGTCTTTCTCATGCTTTGCCAATTCATGAATACTAAAGATGCATACTTTGGGGTAGTTGTGTGACGTCACAAGATAGAAGACATCATTTTAACTCAGAAATTAATGGTTGATTGAAGACAAATGAGAAATGTCCAGGATCAGAAATTTGATTTAAAACTGTGTAAATGCAATATTTACAGGAACCATCATTGGTTGTGTGACGGTGTAAAAAGTAATTAATTTTGATTGCCTTGTGGAAATTCCAAACTACAACGAGTACCATAATATGGCATTAATTTTATCCATGAAAATAAGAGACACTTCATGAACTTTTGATATGAGTTTAACTGATACTCTCTGCTTATGTATTATGCAGTTTATGAATGTATATGCACCAAGGTATGAAACTGCTGGAAAATTTTGGCCCACTGTGCACAATTCAATGATATTCTCTCTAGTACTCATGCACATCATTGCGGTGGGAATCTTTGCATTGAAAAAACTCTCTCTAGCATCTACCTTGACGCTTCCTCTACCGCTCCTCACACTTTTATTTAATGAGTATTGCCGAAAACGATTCCTACCAATCTTTGTTGGATACTCTGCCGAGGTACATTTCAAATCAAGAAAACAACTATGACATAAATTTTTGCCTGTTTGGATTGGCTTATTTGAGTCTATCGACTAGCATAGGCAGTAGCGAAACTGTTTAAGAGAGCTTATGAAACAACTTATAACATGTCTATAAGTTGTTTTCAGCTTATTTCCATAAGATCTTTGTGATAGCTTATGAAAACAACTTATAGCTTATATAAAAATAGCTTGACTTTATTTATCTTTGTTATAGAAATGACTTATACATAAGAACTTATATGATTAATACTTATGCTACAAGAGCTTAATTAAGTTGTTTATCCAAATAGACATAAAAGAAAATGAAACTGTTCTCTCTGGAAAAACAAAGTTATTGCATTTTACATTCAATCTGTTAGCTCTAATTTCGATTCATGTCTGTGTTTCAGAGTTTGATAAAGAAGGACAGGGAAGACCAGAATGATCCTACATTGACTGAGTTTTACAACAACTTGGTAGATGCTTATAAAGATCCTGCTTTGGTTCCAATTCAATACTCATCAAACAATGACAGTCTTTCCAGTCCCCTTATATCTTCAGCTTGATGCTGAGACACAATGTTATTCACTAATAGAGTAGTTTTTTTTGGCTCTTGTATGTGATTGAACATTCATATTTTAAGAGAAATGGAATTCAAAAGTTGCTTGTATTGTATTGTATTGTATATGTGTGAAAATTAGAGTAGTCTTGGTTTCCAACATAGTGGCCAATTTTGTCATTTTCTAATCTTTTGCTTTCCACTCTTCAGTTTATCTATAGACTATAGCAGTCAACTTATCTTTTGCTTGTCACTCTTTAATTTTCTTCTACATCTTGCGTTTATTTAATTCTGAATGCAATATGTCAGAACCAAAGAGCATGCTCAATTGACACATTTTTGTGTAAAGATTACAAGAACTAATCTGAGTATATACACTAAGCTAAGAGTAAGAGGAATGAGCCTTATTAACGAGTCTAATATCAAAATTATGTATCGGAGATTGTGCTAATTTATCTATCAAAATTTTGAAAATTACTTTTTTTCAATAAATACTTACTATTTGTCAAATTCTTAACATATACCTTAAAGACATATTTTAACATTAACATGATCTAAACTAATTTACAACATAATATGTTGTCTATGATAATTTACCAACAAAAAAAAAAGTATTTGACAATAGTTATTTGTTTACAATACTCCACCTCAAACTCGTGAATGAATATCTAAAATTTTCCACTTATAAGTAAGTTGAGTAAAAAAAAACTTGTAAATAAGTTGGTTGGATTGTTGTATTGACAAACCATTTGTTAACACCTCAGCTAATTGGTGTCTAGAAGAAATTGTGGCAATTGTTATCAATCTTTTATCCAAATTGTCCTTTATAAAGTATTGGTCTGTCTCATTGTGTTTTATTATGTCACTATGAATATGATCATGGGTAATAATACTAAAATATTTTGTTACAAAAGATCTTAACGCTTGTTTGTTTTTACGCCATTTTTTTCTACTAGCACTAAAAAAGGCAGTGAGTTAACTTATGACAACCACTACATATTTTCCCATCAATTATTGACATCGATTTTTGTACAATTGGTCCTCTTTGAAATCCATTATCCGACAAAAAAAATACAAGGTGAGCTTATGGTTCCCATGACTCTTTCACAAAACAAAATTATTTGCAATGAATTCAAACATGTCATGAGCAATGAATAAGAGTGTGACATATAAAAACAAAATTGAACTCTCAATCACTTTGTTCTTATCTAAATATACACATCATGATATTTTAAATTTTGATCAAATGTCTTTCCAAGCATAGTATTTGTTGTTCGCTCTACAATAATAGAAAACTGTTTGGTATAAGATTTTAGATATTTCATTGCAAATATTTTCTAATTAAAACAGTGAATTCTAACATGATGTTGAGCTTTGGATATCCTCAAAGTGTTCATAGAATGTGGACAGAATCACAAGTATAACAAAACCTTAATTATTTAATGTGTTGCATTCTAACAAATTAGATTCATTCAAACAAAGTTCTTAGGTATAACATAATTTACGGCATAAAGATAGTCTAAACAGCATTAAAACATTCAAACTACTAAGCATATTTTAAGGCTCCACATTTGTTTCATCATCACATTCAACTTATGTTTGTCTCAAGAGACACACCTTCCCAAGTGCATGATCATCCTTTCCCACCCCGCCACACACTAATAATGTAAACCAATAGTAAGAATTAAAGATGAGATAAAGATAGAATTAATGTAAAGGAAAACCATAGGCATAAAATAGTTTCTTTGTTTTTTCCACCTTTTTTCCTCGGTTCTAATAAGTAGCCATTAAGAAAATATGTAGCTACACTTCTCTGGATTAGACTAGGAGTTAAATTGATTGAGCCTAAATTTGCTTTCCAAAGTGCTACATGAAGTGACGTCGACTATCAGTTTAGTTCATCTAAAGTGGACAATTTATTTCAACTTAAATTGCGGATATTCACCTATTTCAATACATTCATAATTTATTATATGTATGTCGACATAATATTAGTGCTTGTTTGGTTTAGCTTCTGATTAGTCTAGAAGCACTTCTACATCCCCAAAAGTGAAAAAAGCAATTTCATACATGTTTGTTTTGGCTTTTCAAAAGCAATTCTTTTCTCCAAAAACAATTCTTTTTGAAGTTAAGAATCCTAGCTTTTGAGTTTGGTAGAATCAATTCTACAATTAATTTTATACTTTGGTTATTATAGCTCATTACTTTCCAACATTGCCCTTCATCAATTCTTATTTCCTTCTTTTGCCTTTCACAAATTATGTATTGCCCAACATGAATTTTTGTTGCGTCTACAATTTTTGTTAAGCAGCCGTGTTAAATAAAACGAGTCGTATAGTCTAGTAGTATGAACGCTAATTTTCTTGTGATTTTCGTTTCTGACCGTTATTTAAGTAGTGATAGTAGTTTAATGATCGTATTTATTATATTTTAAATTAATATATAAAAAAATTATTTATTAAATTAAATAATATATCTATATTTAGTATTGATTTACATACACATTTAACTACGTTCATTTATTTGTATTTAGCTATGTCCATTTTAGTAATTATACATTCAAAAACAATTTGGATTAAAACTATCCAAACAACATTCAGTTTGTTTAATCAATTATACATCATTGTATCCAAACATAAATCAATTCTCTCAAAATCAATTTTGTTAGAATCAATTCTATCAAAATCAATTCTGACAGAATCAATTCTTTTCAAAGCTGAACCAAATACACATTAGTCAATGATTTCATCATCAACATTGAATATACTTGCTTTATCTCCAAATTAAATTGCTTACTTTATTGTTTTATTTCATTTTTTATTACGAATGTTGAGTATGGTTCATATATAATATAACCTTGCCTTTACTATATATATTGTTTATAATATTGAAATTCTAATCATCACATAGAAAATATTATTAGTCGAACTACATTAACAAACATTGATCTCGTTTATTAAAGTCAAATATAAATCTAATAGTATTTACGGGAAAGTTGAATAAAAAATATAGAAAAGTATATGTCTGCAAACAATTATATACTATGCTTAGACTATAGTTTGTTCTGTGTGATTTATCTGCTGCATGTGTGCTAGTGGTTGAATATTCTCAAAGTTTGCCAATGCAATGTCAATAGTTATATATGGATTCTGTTTGTGTTGCCATTTTCTTATCTCTGATGGAAAAAATATTGGCTTGTAAAAGTGGTCCCATTGTATCTAAAATATAGTACTATTATAATTTATTGTAAGGGGAATAGAGATTTGGAAGAATGAGAGTATTGATGACGCAACAAGATCAGTTTGTTGATGTAAGCTGAAAATTCAATGTGTGAGAATTGATTAAAGCCTGCACACAATAGACAACAATAGTGACATAACAAAGGGATGATAATGTTTTAGAGCATAGTGAACTGAAAGTACTGCTAAAGAGAGACAAAATGTTAACGCAAATTGATTGATAAAACCCAAATCCCCATAAGCATAAATAAACATAATGGAAGGGTTTCTTTGGTCTTTTTCTCCTAATTTGACTTCTTATTGCTTTTTCAAAGGAAAAGGAAAAGTGTTTGACAGTGTTTGAAGGACCATTTATAAGATGGTATTAATGTCAAAGACAGATTGGAAACTACATAAAAGACAACCTCTTTGGTGAATGCCATTTTACCCTTTCATTAATGCAACTCAAGGGTACATTTCACTCGAGAGTAAATCATAAAAAAGATTCACAACTATGTGACAATACAAGTTAGTCCACGAAAATAATACTACCTACAATTATTTTACCAAGAAGGCGAATCTACGAACAAGTTAATAACATCGAGTTAATAACATATCATGACATAATACAAGTCTTTATATATACAAAATATTTCCTTCTCTCAAAAAATACAAAATATTTCCTCAAATTAACAACTTACATACAAATTGAACCCTGGAATTGATAACATAAACACAAATTGGTCCGTCAATTGATGAACTTAAATATGGTCATTCGACTCCAGTTGAAACCAAAATAAACCATAATTGAAACAAGACAATGATATAATTAGAATTTACATGAATAAATCATAAGTCTCAACTGTTTCGTAAGTGTAGTTTAGTTGGTAGCTACCAAGGATAATTTGTGCAGAGGTCGGGATTCGAACCCCAGATTCCCCACTTCTCCACCCATAATGTATGAATCTAACCACTAAACTACTTTAAAAAAAAATATTAGTCTCAACCTAATTGAGATCAATGTCATAATAATTCTCAAATACCTCAACTAATCATAATACTTTCTAAATACATAATCAAAATATATCCAAAAAAGACAAGTTCTTCTAATAGCTAAATTCATCATAATGCTCCATTTGACTCTTAATGTACTATTTAAGGTTTTTGAGGTTGCATTCATGGATTAGTAATGAAATAAATAAAATTAGAGAATGAAACTCTAATTGACAGTAGTCAAGGTGCTGGTCTTGTTTGTAGGTGGAGTAGTGGTAGTGTTCTCATCGGTCCTGATATTGGTCTTGCACCAAAATCATCAAGGTAAATAACTGGTATAAGTCTTTTCCAACAAAATTTATATTGAAACAGTAGTTTAGCCCCTAAAATAACTCACTTATTGCTAAAATAGTTCCTGAATTGTTAAATTAAATAAAATAGAAGTTATGTCTATGATTTTACATACCTTCTGGTTAGGTATTGATGTTTCCACTGTTAACTATACTGAGAATCAGGTAAAAGAGAGCAAAACAATAAAGCCATTTAGAGTTTCATTGTAATGAGCAAAACTTTTAAATACAATGTTATAAAAATATATAGTGAAAAATATATAGACCAAACTACTCTTAGCTCAATTATAACAGAAGATTCGTTACCACTGGGCGGAGCCAGAAAAAATAGTTCGGGTGAACCACTAAAATAAACTATAATATGAACATAAAATTAAAGTTGTGATAAGTATTAAACACAGAGTTGAAGTGGCTGAGTTTGACTAAAAAACTCGGGTCACTACTTAAAATGAATTACATATTTTACTACTGCTATAACTTACGAAATTGTTTTTTATATATAGTACAACAGTTAATTGGAAGAATTTTCAATTGATAGGACAATATAAAGGAGGTTTGAAATCCCCAACAAATTAGAAGGTATGTAAACCTCCACTGAACAGTCAAGTATAAGCATGACAAAATTACATATGCCACTTATAATTTTTAATTGGAGGAATCATCGAAAACTAAAATCATTGAAAAATTGTTTAAAATCTCACAAAATAGACCTATAATTTTTTATTTTTTGGGTGGACCACTACACCACTTTGCGGGAATTTAAATGTGTCAAAAACTAAAACGGTCGCAAAATTGTTTAAACTCTTGCAAAATGAACCTATCATTGTTAATATTTTAATATCTCCGGGTGGACCGCGGCGCACCTCAACCCATGAAGGGCAGTGCCATTGTCCGTTA
>Ga0209282_1002832_pt1 | contig 10155 bp, 10 predicted proteins | sample Mtrugardesep15_FD_187529 | JGI IMG/M metagenome (GOLD analysis project Ga0209282, IMG submission 187529) | Root nodule microbial communities of legume samples collected from California, USA - M. trunc garden sep15 (SPAdes) (version 2) | ecosystem: Host-associated > Plants > Roots > Nodule...
TTTATCTTTAACAACTCGATTCTTTTTTCATGTCTTTTTGAGAACTATAATGACATTGATTGCACATTTCTAGATTGCATTTCTGGATGGACTTTGATGAGACAATTTATATGGTGCAATCAAATAAACTTTGTTTTGGAAGATTCAAAGGATATGATTTGAAAATTAAGAAATCCATCTATGGGCACAAGCAAGAATCTTGACAATGGCATTTCAAATTTTATCAAGTGATCATCTCGCTTGGTTCCTGAAGTGAATTTGGTTAATGATTATATATATCATACATTCTACGAGAGCAAGTATATATTATGGTTTTATATGTGAATTAAGTTTTGCTTGCCAATAGTGATACATACTTATTGCATGAGCCAAGAGATTTCTAGCTAAGAATTTTGAAATGAAAGATTTTGGTCATGCATCATTGGTATTAGGCATACAGATACACTGAGATTGTTCTTGGGGTATTCTTAGATTGTCACATAAATGCTATATTGAAAATGTTCTCAAGAGATATGAAATGCAAAGCAGTAAACTAGCTAATATCCTTGTGTCTAAGAGAGACAAGTTTACTCTCAATAAATGCACTAAGAATGACTTTGAAGAAGAGGAAATGCATGAAATTCATGTATCAGCAGTATGAAGTCAAATGTATGCGTATGCTCAGGTTTACGCGTGTCTAGATATTGCGCACATAACAAGAATGTTGGGAAGGTATTTGAGTAATTCAGGATTAGACCATCGGGAAGCAGCCAAATGGGCCATGCGGTACTTAAAGAGAACAAAAAACTACATGCTCACATATCGGAGGTTAGATCAACTTAAGATCATTGGATATATTGATTCCGATTTTTTTTTTTATGCAAAGATAGTGTGTTATGAGGCATCCAATCATAGAACTTTACTGTGAAACTTTGTCATAAGGCTAGCTGCACATATTGAATGTAATTGAAAGGCAACAAGAAGCCACTTTGTGACCATAAATAGTTCAGACTAAACAAATGTATATAGAGCATATCGGTACAAACTGCATGATTGAAAATCAAGTTACTTAAAGGTTTTCCAATAAAAAGGTTTTTTATGAGCATAATGCTGGTATGAGTGTTGATGACTCCCTGTCATGACAAATATTGTGTTGTTTCATAGTTGTTCAGAGTATTTTTAGTCCCTTTCTAGTAAAAGGTTAAGCCAAGTATTGCATGGAATAGAAGATTGTCAAAGAAACATTAAAATCCCTGCATAAGGAAGAGAAATTGTTGCACACACACATTGCTGCCAATCCAAACAGCCTAGCTTGCGCAATTACATTGAAAAGAAAACACATTTTCGGGGATGTCCAAACAGCCTTGCGCCGCCCTATCTTAGCCTTGCAGAATTGAATTTTCAAGGAAGTGAAGAAAACATTTTTTAGGCTGTCCAAACAGCCTTGCGGTTCGACCATTAGCAAGGTGGTTTACATTAAATTTATTACCATTACAGAAGCAGCAAGGCGGCCTGTAAGACCTGTAATTTTACTGTATCTAGAATTAGGACTTACCATCTCCTTTGCATCAGCATACTAGAATAATTATCTGTTTTGATTATAACTTGATGTAATTGCGTTATTTTATCTTTTGATGGGTTCCGATTGCCACGAAAATTTAAACGAGAGCTTCATGCAATGATTGTAGTGAGAATTTGTACTCGTTATATTTTTCCAAGTTGAGGGATGAAATTTTTCGTGAGACGGTGGAATACCATAAAATGGTCGTAGAAGGGAGTCTTGGGACCTTCAATGCACACCTGCTCAGGACAACTCACTTCCATAGTGTGTTATTGGAGATTTTAACAATTTGTTTTCACATGAGGTCATTATAGGCTGACGGGAGCGTGCTCCTTGGTTATTGAGGGGTTTCAGAGAAGCAGTTATGGATTGCCAATTGCAAGATTTACCGTCGGAGGGACATCACTTCAGATGGATAAGTTGTATGTCCATGTGTGTAGAGACAGTAAAGTACTCAGTAACGATGAATAGCAAGCGAGTTGGAAATATCTCACCAAAGAGAGGCCTTAGACATGGTGACCTAATGTCACCTTACTTATTCATATTATGTGCAGAAGGACTGACCACCCTACTAAAGAGAGCTGAGTTGAGAGGTGATATATAACCATGGTGTCAAAGTGTGTAAAAGAGCATCAATCCTCACACGCTTGTTAGTTGTTGCCGATTTTTTTTTTCAGGGGCAAGCAATCAATTGGAGAGCATCAATCCTCCAAGCAATCATTTTTCAAAATAAAAAATTTACTTTAATAGGAATACAACTCAGGAGGACCGAAAGAGAGTTACATCTATCCTTGGAGTTTCAGAATGCTTAGTTACTAACAAGTATCTGGGCCTACTGTCCATAGGTCGCAATAATAAGAAGGTGTATGGTTATTTGAGAGATCAAACATGGAAAAATATTATGCAATGGAGAGGAAAGCATCTTTCAAAGGAAGGCCGAGAAGTATTAGTGACGTTAGTAGCCCAGTTTATTCCAACATATTGCATGAGCACATTTTTGGTACTGTCTTCTTTAGGAGGGGAATCGGAACATATGATTAACTCTTCGGTGGGGAACGAACAGAAATTCAGGCAGAGGCATTAATTGGATGAGAAGATCAAACTTACAGTGAGGAAGGAACATGGAGGGATGGGATTCCGTCATTGCTATGGTTTTAATTTAGCTATGCTAGGGAAGCAAGGTTGGAAAGTTATTCACCAACCTAGATGCTACTGTATCACGTGTCTTCTAAGCTATATACGTATGGAGTAGCATCCATCCATGCTTCGCAGGTGGTGGTTAAATTAGGAGTTCATTGCAAACTAGAAGTAGGACACTGTGTTAACGTGTGGAAAGACCCATATGGGTCCGTGATCATATATTCAATCTACTGTTTCTCATGAAACAGAGAATTGGCGTGTGGTGGACCTTAAAGACCATACCACCAACGCTTGGAGAGTCAACATCATTGATTCAATTTTAGAAGAAGAGGCAAAAAAAGGATCCCTTCTCATTGATTCAATTTAGAATAAGTATTGGAGTTCCACGGTGGACTAAGCCATCAAATGGAGATCTAAAATGCAATGTCGACATGACCGTTTTTGAGACGGAGGAATGGATTGCGTGTAAGAAATACTCAAGGAGAGTTCTGGAAGCAACAAGGCCAAGACCTGTTGTTTTTCAAGAGTTCCGGAAGCAATGGCTTTACTTGTATTTTTTACTCTAGATGTAATAATAAGCATGAAGCAAGAGGGTGATGGGAAAAGTTTAATTTCTAACAATTCTTTCAAAAATGCTTTTTGTCAAAAAGTCTTTTTGTTCAGATAATTTGTAATCATATGTGTTGTTACTCATACAAATGATAGTATAATTGTGTGTTTAAGGTTGTTGAGATATGCACTGATTTGGTCTTCATTATTAGAATAATCATAAAAATTAATCGAATATATGATATATCTAACAGAGCACATTTTCAAAGCATGTTTTATTTTGAATATCTGTTTTACGAATTCGGCACAACAAAATGCCAACAAGACTACACAAGGTTCAAATACCTCCAAAAAGCACAAACATGAATTAGTGGGATTTCTTTACTCATTAACAGGTGAAAATGTAAACATGTTGGAAAAGGGAGACAAAACCAGAATTTGAATTAAAAAACTGCAATAAATGGCAATTCTATTAAGATACTCCTACTTATCAATGTAAATGCATAAATCGGTTCCAATCCAGTTTCAATTCATCTATCTTTATAGAAGTGCCATCAATGTAAATACCTTAATATTCTTTTTTATAAACTAAAATGTATTACATGAATTAAATGTGGCTAAAGCACAAGAAGTGCCAAGCTATATCAAAACAGATCCTAGTCTGATACAGAGCAAAAAGTACAAATGGACCACATCAAATAAAATAGGCACCAATGTGCGCACCATACAAATGTGGTATACCATAAGGAAGTCTTCAAAGACCTTTGTTGTTGCTTAAATATGGCCCCTAATTCAAAACAAGTTGCATTCATCTCAGGTCAGAAATGCCTGTACAAATGGAAACAAAAGACAAACAAATGATGAATAATCCAAATATAGCAAACATAAAATGATAGAATATAAATTCATACTTTGTTAATATTGATGATGATAAAGGAACATGAAAATTAATATTGATGGATCATTAATTGAAATACCTAACTTAATGGTGAACCGGTCAATCCCATTGAAATTGTGGTAGAACCCAAAAAAGTTGCATCCACTTGAAGGAAAGTGGTAAAGATTCTCTCCGAAAGCTTCCATCCTTCACATTATAGATATCTAACCCTAAATACTTCTTATCACCTTCACAAACAAAATAAATCGAATCCTTTTCCAACTTGGAGAAACAATAGGATGGCATAGAAATTGAATCACCACAAATTCCGACAAATAAAATGTTGTCTTCCAAACTCTCAAGTTTGTTTATTTGTTCAAGTTTTCCATTCTGGACATCCAGTTCCAATTTGTAAACATGAAGTTTGAATGAATGCTTGTCAACTTTACGTCTTCTCACCATCCATATGTCTCCGGTCAATGATTTCACGAAATAAGCACGGGGGCTATAATAAGATTGCTCTGGATCAATATATGGAGTTCTAGCTATCTTCTCATAGTAAGTAAAATTAGGGTCATTTGAGTCATCACAAGGAGGATTGTTAAGCTTGAAGGATACAATAGTGTCTCCGTCACTGTCGGCAAATACCAAGCTAAGAGGATATGCTTCCAAATTTGCCCAATCTACCTTCTTCATTGCTAAGAAAGAGTGTTTTATTGATAAATGGAATATTTGAAGCAGTGTTTAGGGCAAGATACTTTCTCACGAAGTAGGAAACTACAATTACAAACTCTCTCCATCACAAATAGGTTTAACTGCATAATGTATAGACAGAAACTCCATATTACCATACTAGCCATGTTTCAATATTAGTTTCAATTTGGATTGACTTATTGGATCTTATCATTTTATTTGAGCTTATCTATTAACACAAACACTAGAACATATACTTTTGATTGAGGCCGTGTCCGACACTTTTCACCGACACAACACGGAATCATGCCATATCGTTCAGTTTAGTCATTTTCGTAAAGTATAACCAATGTCATCGTGTCAATATCGTGTATGGTGTATCGGTGTCATAGTTGTGAGACTGTTTGAATAAAAACAACCCACCATTTGTGGAGAATGAATAGACAATGAAGAGCCTTTTGGATTTAAGATTACAATTATAATAATAATAAGAAAAAGAAGAAACCTGAATTTGTGCCTTTAGGGGAAGGAAGTAGCAGAAGGTTTGATTCTTCGCTGCATGTATCTCAGCTTTTGTAGTTTGTTGCTTAGGGCTTGCGATTATAATTCCAATGTGTTTTTCTTTTTAATATATCGATAAATAAATATAACTCTTTTTTTAAAGATTGTTTTTATAACGATTTTTTTTGGAGTTTGTTTTGAAAGAATTTTTGTAAGTTTATAAATAACCTCAAATTTATTTTTCCTAAAAAACAAAAACTCAAATTCATTTAAGGGTGTGACTAAGCAAATATTGGTGAAATTTTTTCACATATATGTGTTTGGTCACAATCCTAAATTTTTTTTGAACATACCAAAATGAAACTTAAATTATCATTGGTGATTCATCTTGTACAAGACGTGCAAAACAAAATCATCAAAAAAGAATACAAAGTATAGTCAGTGATGCATAAATAACAAGCTAAATGTACCAAAATAAACAAGAATAAAATAAATATTTTATTTTTTAAAATAGTGATTAATATTGTTCTAGACCGAGCAAATGGTTAGCCTCATTACAAATATAGGTTAAATAAAACAAGCACAATACAACATTGTTCCTAAAATACATATAAGTTCATCAGAATTGCTACGTCACCCACGTTGTTCATAAAATCTCGCTCGATGTTACGATCCGTGCGAATCTGTAATCGTCAATCCCACGACGTGTCACTAAAAACGCCTCTTGCGCCTTCTCGCTATACAAGGAGACTATTCGCTGTCCCCAAAGGTACGATTCATTTCAACTCTAATCCTCATTATTTGCTCTCTACTGACTTGAGTGTTAGAGTGTCTGCAAGTACCCCCAGCCGTTCCCAGAGCTCACATATATTCAAAATTGTTGCACTTGACATCATTCATTTGGTCATGTATGTATATTTGTGTGTGTATGCGTGCTCAAATCATGTAAATGTGATTGTATCTAAACAAGTATAGCTCGTGAATTAAACCGTAAAAATTTGGCTTGAAGGGCTAAATCACCGTTTAATAAATATTATTTTTCCGTCTTATGTGGTCACAAGACTAAAGGTCAAATAGAAAGAGGTGGAAATAAGTTGAGTTGAGATAACTTTCTAAAATCTAAATTTGACAACTAAAAAAATACATATAATTTTTTTGACAACCTTTAAGTAGTTGTTTTTATATTAATTATTACAAAGAGAAAAAAACTAGTTTTTAATGAAAAAATAATTAAACTATTTAAATTCTTTTACTATCCCTCTGACTTCAACTTAATTCTTAAACTATATAACTTAATGAAATTCTTCCATTTAATTCTTATCTACTAAAAGAAAATTCTCATCTATCAATTTAGTTTTTCATATTTGATTAGCAAAGACTAAACTAAGGAATCTTATATCTCAAAACTAAATTAAAATAGGACTAACAATTTAAAGATTAAAATTAAAATTGATATTTGATACTTATTTATAAATAAAAAATAAAAAATAAAAACATCTGCACGTGCATGCGATGTCCGTGAATAACACGCACGCTTGGTTCGTGCCAAATTTGCAAACACGCTCGACACGAGCGAGAACCCAACTCTCGTGAGAATCGCATTTCGCATGCTTCACTCGCACGCTCGCTCCGGCAACACTTCACTCCTTTCTCACCGCCGTCAACTCACCGGAGCCGCCGACAACCTCTCCGTCTCTCCTTCTCCTAGATCTCTCTCATTCTCCGCCGATCTGTCCTTGAACTCCGCGGCTCTTGCCGGAAATTTCGTTGCACGACGGATCGACGGGGAATTCGTTGATTTGATCATTATATCAATCTTGAAGGTAGCATTGTACTGATTTTTATACATCTACGCGAATTTTTTATTACTATCTAGCTTATAGCAAATAGCTTATTAGCTTATAACTTATGACGGATAAGCTAGTTAATTGAATTTGTAGTGTTCGATAAAATTGTTGGTTTGATATTTCTTATAAATATGAAATGATATATAAAAAGATATGTTTAATTAGGATTTAATTTTTTTCAAGTAGGTTGACAGAGGTAAAATTGAAAGAAAAAAATGATAAATCATAAGATTTAAGCTATAAGCTAATTGAATTATCTTAGTGAAATAAGTTATAAGCTAGTCAAAATAAGCTATAAGTTCATGAGAACAAAATGTAACAAAACAAGTGTTTTTTGTCCTATAAGCTTATAAGCTATAAGTTTAAAATCTGGCATTGCCAGACAGAGGCTTAGGGGAAGAGAGAATTAATATTTATGTTGAATTGAGTAGTGATGTACTGATTTTAATTAAAAGATGTCCTTTGGTATTTTCCTTTTTTTAGAAAAGTAAATTGTCTATGAAAGCTTAATTTAACTTATGGAAAGAGTACATTTTCACATGTGGAATTCATTTGGACATGGTTTTTTAGGTTTGAAATGGAGGCTATTGGTAAACTTTGATGGGTTTGACAATCTACAGAATCAGTAGGATATTTATCAGTGTTGTCAATTGCGGATATTGGAAATTAGCAGATTGTTCAAGTTCCGTCTGCGCCACTACATCCGCTATTTAACAACACAGATATTTATACACTAAATTATATTATTGAGGGTTCAGATTTGGGATAATGGCAACTGATATGCAAAGGCTGGTTGGAATGGGTGAGGATGATGAAGAAATGGGAATGGGTATGAAAGACGATGACGATGAGGATGCCGATTACGACGAAAATGGAGGTGAGCATGGAAATGTTTCGGGGATGGTAGAGATTGATGGTGGGAGTGGGATGGGAACCGGAGCCGGTGACAACAGGTTTCAGCAGCACCACGAGTTTCAAGAGCAAGTAGGCACTCCGGGTGGAGGTAATCGAAGATCTAGACCGGTAGAAGAGAAGGAGAGAACAAAGCTAAGAGAGAGGCGTCGGAGGGCTATCACTGCAAGGATCTTGGCAGGGCTTCGCAGGCATGGCAATTATAATCTTAGAGTTAGGGCTGACATTAATGATGTCATTGCTGCTCTGGCAAGGGAAGCTGGATGGGTGGTTCTTCCAGATGGAACTACTTTTCCTTCAAAATCTCAGGTAATTACCTGTCAAGACTTAAACTGCATTATTCCGATTCCGAAACTAAATGTTAGTTAGATTTTGTGACTTTTGGTATGCATCTTCTGGCATCATTTGCTGTTTCTCCATGGAAGTAGGGGTTACAGCCTGATAAAAAAAATTCCGCCGTGTTGTTTATTCTCCAAAAAGCCCTAATTAACATTTTTTTATGATAGCTCAATTGCTGAGAAAATATTTAATTTTAGATGTAATGTGGACATTAATTATTTGTTCGTTTCAACTTGTTATACAGTTTAGTTCTTGTTAAGTCAAGTCAAACCTATTTAAATGTCTTATTACTACTTTGTATCTGCAAATCTTATTACTGCTGTTTACCTGCGAATTTCAGTTCTGATAAATCTCAGAAAAACTCCCACATTGGAACCTTTTCTTCTCAACCTTACAGGGACAGATGCCAGCTGGTGGTAATTCTGCAGTTGTTACTTCATCATCAACCCACGTGCCTTCTCAACAGCCTCCATCTGTTTCCCTCAAGGGAGTTGCTTCTGGCTATGTGAGCACTTTAGAGTATAATGCATGTCAAATAAAAGATGTTTTCATACCATCTCCATCTCCATATGATCTGTCCTCAAGTTCCCGATCTCAAACATCTATGGTGGGGGATGGGGAAACGCAAAGAGACAATCCTCCCTTGATTGGTGGTTCAATAGATACCATTAATGAGAAGCAGGTATTCAATAGAGCTGATTGGTCTCTTCTTGGTTTCTTTTAGAAATAAATGTTTTTATGAATTCTGTGGTGATGTGGTGATGGAATGATCTAGTGGATACATTATTATTTCTATCCAAATAAATATCAAAATTTTGCTCATGCATTTTAGAAGCAGAACATGTTAAATTGACCTTTAATGAGTAAATTGCGTATTGAAAATGTATCATCTTACTTGCTTCGTGGATTTTATATGGACTGTCGTTGTGACCCTCTTGATCTTGTTTATATTTTCTTCGACTTGATCCGTTAAATGTGATAGACACATTTAAAAGGATAAACAGATGGTTAAGGTTCGTGAGGGGTACATCATATAAATTTAAGGAAAGTTTATGTTGTTTAAGCATAATGAATCCCGAGCTGGTGATGACCAAGGCAAACTCATTCGGGGAGAAGGAGAATATAGGAGGGATAGATAGTGTATGGTAGGCATGAATTTAGAGGAAAAAAGTTGAATGGCTTTAAGCTAGAGGGGGTTCTGTGCTTTTTTTAACTCTAGATTTATCGTTTATTTTCTCTATTTTCGGTTCTCGTAAGGGCTAAGCACCGCAGTTTTATCAGTAAAAATCAGTCCCTATAGTTAAGAAAATTTAAAATGATATCCCAAGATGAATGATTATCCAAAAGGGGATATTCTTCCTTTTTATTTTGCATTTAATTTCAATATGGTGCGTTTAGAAGGTAAGTCTCTTGGCATTGTTTACATTTTTTTATCCTTTACAGATTGCTGACATTACCCCCAGATTACCAGAACGTGATTTTGCTGGGAGCCCATATGTTCCTGTTTATGTGATGCTACCGGTAAGTTATGATTTTACTCATATTTTTCATTTTCTATTAAGTCCTGTTTCTTGTTTTCCTAAATCACTCGTAGTAAGTAGTTAATATGTTGATGTTCTCAATATATATTTTTTTATTTTCTTTATATGATTGTTAAGTGAACTTAATAATTATCTTGTTGGAAATCACCTATACATGTCAATTAACATTATATACCATATTCTATCTATATTGTTGACAGTTGGGGGTGATCAATA
>Ga0209282_1002833_pt1 | contig 10155 bp, 5 predicted proteins | sample Mtrugardesep15_FD_187529 | JGI IMG/M metagenome (GOLD analysis project Ga0209282, IMG submission 187529) | Root nodule microbial communities of legume samples collected from California, USA - M. trunc garden sep15 (SPAdes) (version 2) | ecosystem: Host-associated > Plants > Roots > Nodule...
CTTAGCTATATTTTGATTTGGCTTAAGAATATTTAAGATTTTTCAAGATTAACCACTGCATAATAAAATTTTAATCATTATTTTATTTTTATAGAGACAATTTATTAAATACACTTTTTAAAATTGAGATTAAAAATTGTGATTTTATAGGAACTAAAAACACCTTGAACCTCCTTTCAAAAAAAAAAAAACATTGAACCTCCTTTCCTGATCACATTCTCTTTTACTTTTGAATTACATTTTCTCATTTATTTCTTTAATAACTATGGTCTCCTACCAAAATGTATAAATACAATCATGAATTGCAATTTACTCTTTTTTATATAAAGGAACCTTTTAAGGGTGGTGAAATTGTGAACATTCTGGTAATCATGTTATTGGTGCGAATTATCCATCGGGTCTCCGCTCTCAACCACATTTTTCCTTTCAACATGGCTCTTATCTGAGACCTTGCTTAAGATATCCGAGTTTAGTTCGACTTGGACCAATTTAACATGCATAAACGACTTGGAACTTTAGTATTTATTTTAGAAATTTACGAGGAAAAATGAATTCTTAATTAAGAGGAGGGAAAATGAAATCGGATGAACATTGTGATTTAGATACTGTTGTTGTGCATTGTCTGAAATGCAGAATATGTGGGACTTGACGCCAGATACAGATTTGCTGCTGGAGCTTCCTGAAGATTATAATTTTGAAGCTGCTATTGCAGACTTAATTGTGAGTTCATTAACAAAACATACTATAAACTCAATCGTTTTATAAAGGTTTTGCACATATCAATACTAACACTACTATTCATTTATCAGGATAATGCTTTGCAGGCTGTGTGGTCCAATGAAAAAAACAGTAGGAAGCTAATCAGGTATGATCGCATAACACAATGTGATAATGATATTTTCTTGTTTGTCCTTCATTTGAGAAAAGAGATATTTTTTGGCTCAGTTTCGAGAAAAGAGTTAAGAAACAAAAAAGAATCCACCACTGTTTGATCACAGCACTAGACATATATCTTTTGGCAATCATAGTTTGGTTAGTAATCGTTGTCAAAGTCCCTTTAGTCTATAGAACTTCAGTTTATTTGCACTAACGGACTAGCTATAACAAACTCCTCAGGAAATCCATAGCTTGTCGGAAACACTTGCAATGTGTCCAATTTCTATGGAAATTAAGTTTTTGATATTTTAATGATTAACTGGCATCGCCATTTTTTGCGTACACTGTCAACTTTTTCTGATCGTAAATAGAAGTATTGATAAATACATACTTGATTTGTATTGTCTACTTATTTTGATTGGTTAGTTTCTTATACTGACGCAATCCATTATCACTTGTTCATGTGACTTTTTTGTTTTGCAGAGTTAACGTAACTAACAATAAGATTACAATTTTTGACAATGGCTCTGGAATGGATGACTCTAATGAGAATTCCCTTGTAAAATGGTACCTATCTGATTGTAGTTTATTTCATGATTTTTGACGTTCCTAAGTACATTATGATATCCTGTTACTTGAGATAAAATGACTTCACTTTCAGAAGCCTTTGTAGCTTTTTATTATTTTAAATTTTGATACATGCTAGACTTGCTGGTCAACTGAATTCAACTTTTTCTCTTTTTGACTCAATTACATTGCATGTGAATTCTTAGTTGCTTTGTTATATGTCACTTTCTTACTTAGTGAACTCTTATGGTTGATCAATTTAAACTCTTTTTTTATGTTGATAACCAAAGAAATTCAAGTTTAGGTGTCATGAAGAAAATTTCAGTAAAAAGTTTTAGGTTTTTCAATTTAATCAAGCTTAGTATCTAAAAAAATATGGATACAAAGGAGAGATTGAAATAATTGTACTGATCATAGATAGTAATAGGCGATACAATTTTCAGTTGGAAAGGTCTAATAATGTTTGCCGATTTTGTTGGTTATTTGTGTTGAGTATATAACAATCGGATATACATTCATTTTATTAAGAACAAAATCTGAAGAGGTACTTCGTTTGGTTTGAGAAAATATTTTTGTTTCTACTTTGTCATATAATTATTAGAATGCCACCTTATGTTCATTCTATTTTGATATTTCCTGCTGTGTTCTCTATTTCACCATTGTTGTTTTTTAAGTATATCAGCTAATCCAAAAATAAAAACATGAACATTGTCTCAACCAAAAACAAGTCCTAAAATTTCAATTATGCTAAAACATAATAGAACTTATCTAAATTACACCCAGTTTTCAAACATTGCTAGCTTTTGTTCTTAAAAAATGAAAATTTGTTTGAACAGAATAGACTTTTAAATTTTAAAATATTAATCACACTCACACTTTCAGTGACTTTCAATCTAGTTGTATCATACCTTTTATGATTTATCTGTTTGCATATTCAACTGCCGTCTCTTGATTATGGACTTTTTATCTCTTGTTCAGGGGAAAGATGGGAGCGTCACTTCACCGATTATCAAAATCACAGGCTATTGGGGGAAAACCCCCATACTTAATGGTATTCTTCATTTTTGTACTCTGACCCTTCATTCTTTGTTGAACGTGCTCGTTGCTGTCTGTGATGCTTATGCACAAAGAAACATCAAAATGTTAATCATTGGGATTGGGTTAGATAACTCCTTTTGCATGTTTTAAGATTATTGTTTGCTTTGCTGTGTTGGTTGTGCTGTGCAGCCTTATTTTGGAATGTATGGATATGGTGGACCTATAGCATCTATGCATTTGGGGAGGTATGATTTTTAAAATAAATCTCCTTCTGTCTTCAATTACATCCTAAAACTTATCTCTTTATCTTTTCCCCTTCTGATTTTTGCTACTCTCACATTACAGGCGTACTTTTGTTTCGTCCAAGACAAAACATGTAAAGAAAGTCTACATGTTACTTCTTCAGAGAGAAGCTTTGTTGAAAAGATCCAACTCTGAAGCCACATGGAAGGTATCCATGTTCCCCTAACAATGCAATCACATTAATGTATTCTTTTCTGTCTTATTTTAATGTTCTCAACTGATAGTATTGTTTTTATTCCATCTAGACTAGTGGTGGCATAAGGGAACCCTTACAGGATGAAATCAGGGATTCTCATGGCAGCTTTACAAAGGTATATAACATCTATTCTCGTTCTCTTGTCTGTTTTCACGTTGCGGAATGGGAGAGTAAGGAATTTAATAGAGGGAAGGAAAGCAAGGGGAGTGAAGTTAAAATTCTAAATGTTATGGTTGAAGTGGAGGGGAGGGAAAGGAAAATCAAATTATTTATTATTATACCCTTTGCAGAAGGTTGAAGAAATGAAACATGAGAAATTCATGAAGTAGTTTTGGTAACAAAGAGTGGGATAACATATGTAAGGATGAAATTAATCACATGATTCGACGCTGTTGCAGGTTGATATTTTTGAGCCAAAAGTAAAAGATGTTGATATTAACAAACTCCAGTGCCACCTCAAGGATATATATTTCCCCTACATTCAGGTTTGAACATGCTAGTGAATCGAATCAATGCAACAGATGTGATTATGTCTTGTCAAATTTTGTATGATTGTTGCTTCATATGTTCATTTTTCTTTTAATATTGTCAACATTAAAATTAACATTAATTGATTGTTGTTCCTTGGCAAAATATTGTTTTCACTACCTTGAACATATGGGTTTTTATTTGTTTCATTCATGCAGAATGATGATTTGTCTGGAAGAGGGAAGACCATTACACCGATTGAGTTCCAGGTTTTTTCTCCAGTATTATTTCTATTATATGATTTAATGAGTCAAAAAGCTTTCATATTAAAGCATATTTTCCCTGTTTCAACAAAGATTTGCTGAAGAATCATATCTTTGCGCTGCAGTCAAATTTACTGTGGTCATCTTTAATAATTTAAAGAAAAATTGTAATTTTTGTTCCATGAAAGCGTTACTTGACGTCATGGAACAGTATATATCAGATTGTTATAATAAATTTGGTTCTTTTTTAGGTCAACGGTGTTGATCTGACAGAGATTCAAGGTGGGGAGGTTGCAACAACTAATTTGCATTCTTGCAATGGTCCTGAGTTTGTTCTGAAGCTTCGTATGTCTCTTGTACAAGACCATGGTATTTTCATAAACTATTACTCTATCTATCAATAAAGTTTGTGATATGGTAAATGATATTTTTTTAAATCAGTAAAGAAATGTGAGTGCTGTTTTCGGTTTGAATAACTATATTTTAGGTTCAAGGGAATTCCAAGAAGCAAATGCACGCCTTAGATTCGTATATTTCCCTTTCACAGAGGTAATGGAAATAAATAGCCTATTGTATTGGACTTTGTCTATAATGGATCTCATGATCAAGCCAATCAAATGAATACCATGTACACAATTATAGGGAAAGGAGAGTATTCAGAGGGTTTTGGAAAATTTAACGGCTGACGGTTTCATGATAAGGGAGAGCTTCGAAAACTTTAGTCGGGTTTCCGTTAGGCGGCTTGGTCGTCTCCTTCCAGATGCTCGCTGGGTAAATTTCCAACCTTTTCTCTGAACTTCTCAATATAATTTGTCATGTGCTTTGGCTCTAGCACTATAATGAGTTTGAGTTCTAAAATATTTTCCTCGTTACATTCTATTTTCTATACTTTTTATTTACTCTTGCAAACTTGTTTATACTTCTTGAATACATTATTTATTTTTTAATAAACCACCAGTTTAACGTACTCTAAACAATTGTGATATCTTCAATTTAGTCCATAAACTATATAAATCAAATAAATTTCTTTCAATTAATTCATTGGTTTTTTATGTGGATTAACTTGCTAGTTATTTTTGCCTAATTGAGCGAAAATATTGATGATGAGTTCCAATTCTTTTGAACCAGACTTTACTTCCTTTTATGGACTTGAGGAACAAAAGGGTATTGAATAATAAGACAAGGATACTGAAGAGATGTTCCCTAAGAGTTAAATGCTATGTTGGTATGTAGTTACCGTATGTAATCATGCACTGTCATATTTATTATGTTTCTTTGCTTGATCATCTGAGTCTGACTTTCTAATTTGCAGAAACTGATGCTGGTTTTAAGCCAACCCAGTCAAAGGTTAGACTTGCAATATTTTAAAATATTTGTACGTAAATAATTGTGCTATCATGTGTCCTTTTCTGTTGAATATTGTTGTAATAATTTGCATGCTTAACAATATCAAATTGGTTACATATTATTTAGTGCACATATAAAAATACATCATGTATGGTCTATTGTTCCTCCCAAGGGAATACAAGTGTCTTTATTTGTGTACACATGTATAATGCTATCGATTATGAAACCATAGGAGAGTAAGTTGGAAAACGGTATAATTGAGATAAAAGAATCTGTTCTTTTTATCTAAACCCCCGGTTCCTAGGGAAGGGGCCATAGTAATCCCGAGTTTGGTTGAGACATAAGTAATGTCTAACCAAAGATTGTTTAAGCTTGGATAAATTCGAACTTGGATTCTGCCGAAGGATTTGTCCTTTATATGTATCTAGTGTGATTAACTAATATACAAGAATGATATTGCCATGTCTTTTATTTTATTTTCTCCTTAATTAAAGGATAATCAAAATATTAATGCTTTTTCAGACGGATTTAGCTCACCACAATCCATTCACCATTGCTTTGAAGAACTTGGGCAGTAAAGTTTCATACAAAGACAATGGTATTTTCTTCGTATAAATTCTCATGACATGGTTTAAAGCTTATTATTGTCTTTATTATTAATAAATACTCAAACATCTGTTATTTTAAATCAGCAGATGTTTCTGTTGAAATTAGCACAGCTACAAAAATGTTAAGTCCTTTACAACTAGAAAAGGAGTACAACGACTGGATTCTACAAATGCACAATCGTTATGATGAAGAAGCTGATGCCGGTGAGGATAAGCCAGTTATACTTGTCAATCCACCAAACATGAAAGCACTTGGCATCTCCGATGATGGTATGACTAACAAAATTTTGATGGCAATTGCTTCTATTTATGTTTTTCTTGTGGCAGTTCAAACCATAGCGTTTTGAAGAAAATGCCATGTATATTAACAAAGTAATAAATTAACCTTGCTAATCCTCTGGTGCATGAATTTTGATGTATATTAAAACAGTTGCACTAGACTTGTTTTGTGTAGTTAAAATGTGTATATTTGCTGCTATTGGACTAAAATGAATCATCCTTTTTGTGATTCTGTTTTTCTTGCTATTATGAAGTCGTTAGAGTTCATCGGGTTCTGAAGAGAAAGGAAAAGACATGGAGTCATGGACAGAGAATTAAAGTGTTAAAAGGAGCATGCACAGGGTGTCACAACAACAATGTATATGGAACCATAGAGTACTTTTTGCTTGAAAAATTTGAAGGAGACCCGGGTGGTAAGATTTCTGATTGTAAACCATTAACCTTTCCTCTTTGTTTTGATATTTAATCTAGAAAGAAATAGAATATCCCATATCTTCCAAATTATAGGGAAATTAAAAGTAGAGTATTGAATGAAATGCAATAAAATATATTTATGATTTCATGCAATCCACGTTATTAAAACCTAAATGATTCTATATCTTTAAGCATACTATAAGTTTTGAATCCTATAACGTTGTTATATAAATAATATTTTATATGCGAATCAAATGTTTTATACCCCTTTTAATTATAAGGACTTTGTTTTTACAATATTAATAATTGACAAGGACTTATAAAATTTTGAACTCACTTGCAGTTTCTTCTTCTGTGCTCTGCATTTGCTTCGTGTTATTTCTACAAGTCAACATGTTTATTAAAAATGAAACATTTCTACATCTAATACCTGTTAATTATTAATCTGTAGTACAATAGCCTAGTGTACCAAAAATAAGTTATAAACCTTAATAAGTTGACAAATAGTGGATCTTTTTGTTGCTTAAAAAATTATGCTGCCAATGAGATTTTAATATAGTACTAAAAATTAAGCTTTAATCGGCAACTTAATTAGAGCTGACCACTTTCAATGTTTTGTTGTTAATAGGAGAAGCTCGAATCATATGCAGGTTCGTTGTACATATTTTTACATAACTTTGCCTACTAAAATCATATAAATCCTCTAAAATTATCTCTATTCACTGTGCTTTGCTTGATTTTGAAGGCCAATAGATATCCCAGAGGAGAATGGGTGCTCTCTTGATGTCAGTAATGACGAAAACCCCACGTTGAATATTGGTAGCTCTTTGTCTTTACCAATAAGCGTGATCGACACAGATAAGGTTCAGTGATTAAATTTTTCTTTTTAAATGTTTTACGGTAGAAAGGCTTTATGATTTATAACTTCTTAGCAATATGTAACAGCTTTTACCTGTTGAAAGTATTGAATGGGAGCGTCGACTTAATAAGATACAACAGAAATCTCCTGCTTGTATTGACTCACCGGGCTCAAACCATCATAAACACCATTATAAACGAAAGCAGGTTGACGAGGTTAGGATTTTTAGTTACTTTTTAGATCTGTCTGGTGAGTTATTTATACTTTCAATCGTGAGGTTAGATAGGGGTTTGTTAAATCATGCTATCTTTCATTCATCTGTTTAGTTGAAATGCTTCTGCAATAGGAAGAAAAAAAAAAAGTAAGAAATTTGAAATTACAAAGTAATATACCGATAAATTTTCTTCAAAAAAAATATACCGATAAAAAAAAATCTTTTTATTTATTATTTATTTTCAAACAAGTCAAAGCTAGCTTGTGATTCCAATGTTTTTTACTATTTAGATTAGATTTGAAATGATAATTTGTCTTATAAAAAAATGACATAGATTTGTTATTTGTAAATAGTAACTTAGCTGTTTTAGTGCCGGTGTCGTGTCTGGTGCCGTCTAAATAATTAATATCCATTATGTTACATTCATGAAGAAAGCTACTTTATTCTCATATAAATAAGGGTCTTGTGACGAGTCGAAACATCTCAATTCAAGCGCAACGAAAGGAAGTTTCTTTTTTTGGTACATGTCATATGCCAGTACATAAAATGACTCACATTTAATTGATAATAAATGACTAGAGAATTTCATCTACTTTTACTCAGCAGCGGAAAAAATTATGAGAAATTGAAGAACTAACTTTTGAAGGACCTTTTCTAAATCTCCATACATATAGTGGATTAACTTATTGAAATTGCCTGAATTCTTTATCACTAGTCAAGTCTATAATGTTTAATTTATTTCTACTTGAAATCTCCATATTTTCTCTACAACTTTGGATTCGATGCTGTTTTTTAAGTTGTAGTTTGCCGTTGTAAATTATTTTTTTGGGCGTCTTGCAATATGGTGCCTTGGTGATTTTGTCTGTTAGGTGGACTCGATCAGCAAAAGTTTTGACAAAAGGGTGACAGGAAAACCTTCTCATTGTGCTAAGAAGTACGAACTTCTAACTGATGACCAAAGTCCAGAGCTAGATGTAAGGTATGATTGCTAAAGATATTTATCCATGAATTTATAAGAATATAACATGTCTTTCCTTCACAAAGCTTTTATTCTTTTCCCTTTGCTTATTGCTGGGACGTCTGTTTTAATTATGGGAATATCTTGTGTAATTTTAACTTCTTTTATTTGTACTTCTGATCAAGAATGTTTAATTTGGTATGACATTTGTTCAACAAATGATTTGCTGTACAGGGTTGGTTCTACCTTTCCAGCCTTAGCCATTGCATGTTATGACATCCATGGTAATCGAGCACCGTTTCATACGATTCCGGATGTGACTGTTCAACTTCAGGCAGCGAAGGACTTGTACTTCAAAGTGCATGGAATGAAGATTGGTCTTTCAACTGATAAAATGATTTTAAAAATCATGGTAAGCATGTTGTGTACTTCTTCGGTCTTACTGATAGAAAAATAAATAAATAACTATTGTGTTGTTTTGGAATGATTGACGCAGGATGCAATGGTTACACTTACAAGTAATGACTTGGACAAGATAAGGCCTGGCTATAAAACTAATTTGATTATTGCTTCAGAAAATATTCCGTTGTCACTATCTTTTCCATGTCGAGGTGATTTTGATTGATGTCTGTCTTTTATTCATCAGGAAATAAATTAGTTTTCAGTGTTGTTTATTCTTATGCTTGTTATTTGTTCAGTTTCTCCTGCTTATCCCGAACATGTTGAACTGAAGCCTAATATAAGAGAAGACCAACTAATTCCAGGTTTCATTTTCAAGGAGTTAATGTTGGAGGTATCTCAAAATTGCATATGTTGATGTGCATCGTATCTTTATCTGATTCATTTGTTTTAGTTCATTCACGTATGGGTGTTGTAGCCTAAAAGCAAAAATGTATGGGAGGGTTGTGTTTGGTAATTACAATTCAAAATAAAAAATAAAAGTTTCAAATGATATAGATCAATGCTATGTTAGCGGCCAACTCTCGGGTGGGATTTAGTCCCACATCGGATAGATAGGAATCTTGAGAAGAGTTTATAAAGAGGAGGCACTCCTCACCGTACAAGCCGGTTTTGTAAGGATGAGTTAGGCCTCAATATTCGTTACATGGTATCAGAGCCTATCGGGTCCATGTCGTTGGGCTTGCATCGTCCACGCTTCAGGCCCTTTGGGCCGGGCTGAAGCGTGAGGGGGTGTGTTAGCGGCCAACTCTCGGGTGGGATTTAGTCCCACATCGGATAGATAGGAATTTGTAAGGATGAGTTAGGCCTCAATATTCGATACATGCTACAACTGCTGAATTCTGCCAAAGTTTCAAGATACAAAGAAAGTGATTAGATATGGAAAGTCAAATATTTCATGGTTTATATCCTGGGTTGGATCCGTCGGAAGTCATGGTTTAAATATCACTATCATTTAGTGCCCGACGCGCCTCAGTAGCAAAGGCTATTAAATCATGTATAGGCACATCCACACATCAAATTGTTTTGAGAAAAAATATAAAGTTGTGTCTGTATACCATTTAGAAGTTCAGATTTCCTCTAATCCCTATCATCAGCCACCTTATATCAAGCTGCTGTTTTGGAAGTACATATTTCTTGTTACAAATTTAGATTTTATAAAGTATTTCATTTGCGCTCGCATTCATTCTTTAATCATTATGTATGTATTCATGCAAAACAATCTGGATGATCTTAATAAAATTGTTACAAGCTAATATCTATGTAACATTTCAGACATGCACACAGCCACATATTTGTGTTTCTA
>Ga0209282_1002834_pt1 | contig 10154 bp, 7 predicted proteins | sample Mtrugardesep15_FD_187529 | JGI IMG/M metagenome (GOLD analysis project Ga0209282, IMG submission 187529) | Root nodule microbial communities of legume samples collected from California, USA - M. trunc garden sep15 (SPAdes) (version 2) | ecosystem: Host-associated > Plants > Roots > Nodule...
CCAAATTCTTTGGTGCATTAAACAAAATGAAATTGGAGATCACAGATTCCATGAATCACGCCCAATTCTTCATTTTAACTGTTTAGGGTTCTATATATACATACCACCCTTTACTCATCTTGCACTACTAATTCATCTCTCAGAATTAGCATATGCACACAAAGTAGCAATTTTTTATTTCATGGATGCATCTTTTTTTGTATTGTTATCACCTTTGAAAAAAAAGATTGTGGAGCATTTTGGTATCTCAACGGTGTATGTTAATGCTATTTTGTTTGGAGTTTAAGGTTATACAATCATTGTGCTTTTTTATTTGGATCTAGATGTATGTTTCTCTTTCGCTATGTAGTGAGTTTGAAATGTTCAATATAATTTTTAATCTTCGGGTGTGGAGAAAAAGTTTAAAATGCTTGAGAAGAAAATCACTTCATTTTGTAATCCGGTTGATAATTGAGGAATAAAGAATGATGGACTTAAGGAGTTGTTCATGTCGATAGCTACCACGAGTGCAAGCACCACTCTAAATTTTGTAGAGAAGCGGCCACAAAAGGAGCACAATACGTTGTGTAAAGAGCAATCATCAAAAGTTATAATATTAATGTTTATGTCAAATAAAAGTTATTGAAGAATTTATATGTCATATTATGATAAATATGCATCTCTTCTAACAAAAAAATCAAATTTTTATGCCTCTCATGTTTGAAGAACAAATTTCCTTCGTGATATTCATGTTTTAATATTTGTGGTTAATCATAATATATGAACATCCCTTTTATAAGATTCATGATCCAATATTCAAGTTAAAATCAATTTTGGAGTTGTTTTGTTTTTTTGTCCTTTTGTGCTCACGTTGGATTTTTGAATAAGTACAAGAATACCTATTCAAATAATTCATTATTTGTCAATAAAATAAGACCTTCTTTATTTTATTGACAAATAATGAATTATTTGAATAGGTATTACGTATTTCAATTATACCGATGAGGATGATGATTTCTTCCGTACATTTCATGTTTGGAGGTAGTTTTAAAAAAAATGGCCTTCTTAAATGTCACAAATACTTTGTAATTTTCAAATAATAGAATATTGCCGTTTTTGTTCTAGAACATGGTTAAATCACTCTAAAAAAAAAGGCATGGCTATCTTTACCTGTTTTTCATATCTTACTCAAGTTTCATTTTTGGGTGGAACAATTCTTGACCAGACTATCATTTTTCTTGGGAACTCGAGATGACAAGTGCCCCTTTCCCTTGGGAACCAGAGGGTTAACACATGATTTTTTATTTTTTTTTATCAATTTGAAAAATTAAATACACTTCTATTGTATAAAACTTCTAACAACTATAAATGAAAACAAAAAATCAAGTAAAATTTTCTCATTTACAAGATCAATCACAAATAAAAGCACATCATGATTATGGTATGGAATTAATCTTTAATCAAATTTTTTATATAATGACTATCAATTAAATTTTAAAAATTTGAATATGATTAACTAAAAAAATAATGGATTTCGTTAATATTATAGGATCATCAATACTTTTTAATTTTCATATAATAAAATATTGTATTTTTTGTTCTGGAGCATGGTCAAATCTGCCTGAAAACAGACATGGTCAAATCTACGTACACCATACAATATAAACAATTTCCCAACATAAGTTTTTTTTAACAGACTTGGCATAACATATTGTAGTTTTTGTTATGTAACATGGTCAAATCTGTCTAAAAACAGGCATGATCAAATCTATGTACACCGTAAAATATAAACAATTTCCTAGCATAAGTTTTTTTTAACAGACTTGGCATAACATATAATAGTCCACATGATAATTTATCATTTCCTTAATCATTTAATGTCCCATGTTCTTAAATAAAAAAATATAATATTATAATCATACATTCGACCAACTCTCAATATACTAGGAAAAAAACTCTCAACACTAACTTGATCTCTACACATTATCTACAAATGAAAAACTTATTGTATAGGTAATTCAATAATATTTTTGTCATTGTCCCAATTTTCTTTATTTTGTCTTAAATTTTATTTTATTAGAATTTATCAATTTGAATTTTGAATTGTTTTCGCTATTGTTTTTCTATTGTATAAAACTTCTAACAACTATAAAAGGCAGGAAAAAATTCAAATAAGTTTTCCTCATTTACAAGATCAAACATAAATCAAAGCACAACTTAATTATGGAATATAATTAATCACTAATAAGAATGACATCCAATTTATATGTAAGAGAATGACATCTAAACACTAAACTTTAAATAAAAATTAAACAAATGACATCCAAAATCTAAAAAAAATGGTTCATACCAATATTGTGACTTTCTCAGAATCCTACATTGAGTTTGATCATCTCAACATACAAAGAGAATCTACACAAGTGAGTTTGACACCACATTTTAACTTAAACGTTAAGAAATTAGGTATATGGATCATATCAGTTATATGTAGCTAAACACATACTCTTGCATCCAATGTGGAACTTTAGCTCACACTCAACACATTAACATACCTCACTTAAGTATAAGACTCTCCACATCCGAGATTTACCACCATGAATCACCCCTCCTTCATATCCAAAGTTGAATCGATTATGATACCATTGATGGACCTTATGGAGGGAGCCAACACTGGTGTAGATCTACTCATTGGACGTAGAGAAACCACATAAATGAGAATAATACCACATCTTCATCCTGTAATTTAATTACAACGAAATTCTAGCCCGTGCTTGGCACGGGTTTCCATACTAGTATAAGTAAAATGGATAGTTAAAGAATTGATGTATATGGTTAAAAAATTAAGTCTACGTATATCAACTTTTCAACTCCCAATTTTATTTATATTTCATTCCAGGATAATATACTAACTTCGTTTATGTCAGATCTTCCTTCATTGAATTTGTGATCTTCATCGAATTCATTCCTATTTTGATAGATTCGTGATTTGTCAACTAGATTGTTATGAGAATGTTGACTTTATATTGGCTCTGATTATATTCGAACAAATTCCAAAATCCTCTAAAAAAACTATTTAATTCATAACCAAAGCACTGTGTAATATGACAAGAACTTTTTCCATGGAATCAATGTAGTTAAATTAGAATGATGTGTGATGGGATCAGAAGTTTTGTATGGAATCAAATCAACGTGGTTAATTAGAAATTAGAATGTTTACTTACCAATATAGACCAAACTTTTTGAGGGGACAATATGGAAATGATTATTGATTGATATAAAATGTGAACAACTCATGTAATGTCAAAAAGCTATAGCATGATGGAGTATAGTTTAATTTCAGATTTCTTTTAAATGTTACTTTCGACATGTGGAGCCTGATCTCATCCACTTCTTCAAGTTGTGTGACTGAAACCGTCAAGTTCTTCAACTTGTACTTGTGATGTACTACTCCTCCTCTATTTCTTAATATATCGAATTTACAATTTGATATTTTATCTTCTTTTTTTGAAGGACTTAGATATTTTATCTATTACATCTATTTCCTTAAAAAAAAAATATTACATCTATAAACTTTTAGTTAAACCTCTATTAGAAGAAATACATTTAATTTCTTTTCGAATTTTCAACTATTATTCTTTTTGCATAAAAAAATGTCTCTCTCTTTTTATGTCTTTTCTCTCTCTCTCTAATTTTTCTAGTCCTTTGTAATTCTCTCACTTTTTTTATTCTCTCTTTCCCCTCTCTCATTTTCAAATTCAAACTCATTTTTTCATATAAAAAAAATGTGTTTAATTTTTGAATGTGAATGTGATAGAGATTTGCATGAATTAGATTTACATAGCTATAGATATTAGCTAATTGTGATCTTACCTCAATTGATGGAGATATTCTTTTAAGTAAATTTTTATTAAAAGTGTATATATTATGAATTGAATTGAGTTAACCATATTCACATTCTCTTTAATTATTTCAATTTATTGTTACTCGTGTAAAAATATATTTGTTTGTAAGCCAGACCTAATTTTCTCTCTCTAGGTTTTCTCTTCTAGTTTTTTCATTGAGGGAAGGTTTTGGGTCAATTCTTGACCTGAAACCACTCTTCTTCATCTTTTTCTCTCTCTTTCAATCTAAATAAGTTATTTTCACATAGATTTAAGTTTTTTCTTTTTGATTTCATCATTTAAGTGTGGTGGTTTGTTGTTCATCGTCTTGTGCGGCGTTGTTTGATTTCCCGTTTCTTGCGGTGTTCATTCGATTCATATTGAAGATCAATTATTCAATCAACGATTTGGGCATCAACGTTGCAGATCCGGAAGCATTGATATTCCGGTCACTTTAATTTTATCATATATTTTTGCAAGCATTATGCCGTTATATGCTATTAACTTGGATGTTGTGAGTTTGTTCGCAGATTCATCTTTTACGTTTTTAGCGGTGTTAAATGATGTAATCTCTCGATTTAAATGAATGAATATCATTTTATTTTTTTTGGTAAAAAAATATATATTTGTTCTTAGCGATGGTTATAACTGTTCGACCAAACTTCAAATTGGAAAGGGAAAAGCATTGACTAATAATAATTAATCAAAATGTGAACTGCATATATATTTATGTAAATCTGGTATGATGTTTGTCTTGTATTTCTTTTCAATGTCACTTTCGAATTTTGATATAGATCATGGCCGACTGAATAGGTGACACTAAACTTCAATTTAATTATTTAAGGTTTGTCAAACGTGTATAATATATTACATATGTAAAAACAACTAAAAATAACTTACTCAAATGCTCTTTAAACGGTAACAAAAAAAAAATGCTCTCTAAACGAATATAAACATGCATGCTTATATTTTATCATCGATCACATATGGGAGATAAGCTCTTGGAACTTGGTAAACAATCATGTTCATAATATTATTGTACCTTTTCATAATAGTTTATTATTATATGATAGCTCATACGTGAGATTATTGTTACAATAGTTATCAAAGTATAGTAATTTCTAACTAATTTTTCATTGTCGTTATTTTATTTTATATACATGAATTAATTGAAAAGATTTTTTTTGTTAAGTTGTCTAGTGACTATAATTCACCTTTTAAGATGAATAAATAGGATGTTTGAGGTTTCGAACTCCGACCATTGCATATTATAATGCATTGTTCATGTCAATTGAGCTATACTCGTAGGGACAAAAGAAACCTTTTTTAATCAATTGTAAAAGAAACTTTATTTTTTACAAAAATTGTAAAAGAAACTTGCAAAGGTTAATTATTTTTTTGAAAGAAGCAACTCAATACATTTCATTAGTTAAAAGGTGTCAAATACATGACGGTACATCATCATAAATATTGGGACTAGGATCAGATGGGGCTACCCTCGCTAATTCGTGAGTGACCCCATTAGCTTGCCTCATGTTAAACTCGACATGAGAGTTTTGAAACCTATCCTAAAAACAACTATCTACAGGTAGTAATAATACAACCAAGCTCACTATCATCATCTACTCTTGTATGAAAAGAATCCACGACCTGTTGTAAATCTAAAACAAAGTTTACATTATCTAATTGGAAGTCAGAAATCCATTGCAGTGTCATGTGTAAGCCAACGGCTTCCTCTATTGCAACATCACATAGAGGAGTAAACCAATTAGTTCTTGCATGCACAAAGTCACATGTATCATCCCGGATATAGACATTCCCATACCGACCCGATTAAGAGAGGAGGAAAAGGAAGTATCTATATTACATTTGTACCTACCTCTCGCTGGTTTTTCCCACCGGATCACTTCTTGTCGGCTTGTTTCCTGGTGATTTGTGGCTGAAGTAGTATCACCGGCGTTTCTAATAATTTGAGCTGACTTCCAGTCTTCAAGAAGTGTCGTTGCCATAGTCAACACTTGAACGTTGTCTCAATTTTCTGTTGTGATAACTTTAAATTCATTCTTTCCAAATGCTCCACATCACGATTGAAAGGGAAATAAAGAAATCACAAGACAATGCATAACATGAGACCTACCAACAGGTAATTAATTGTATGCTGATAATTAATTTTAGCATAACGCATAACATTTTCAATACGTGATACAAAATTAGCAAGTGAACTAATTTCAATCGAAGTAATAATATAATTCGTTTCTACAGGGGGACTGTTCTAACCTTTATGTAACAAAAGCATTAATGTTAAGATGTAATAAATTTGGGGGTTGCCTTAGGCAATTGGATTTGAGTGCAATTGTAATTTAAAATAGTAAAAATAGAGTTGGGTTTTGAAATAATTAGTGAGAGATGACTAGGTCAATCGATTCAATTGTTCATCAATGGTTTGCAACCTTTTCTTATTGTTTACGAATGCTCAATAGTTCATGATAAATTAACAAAGTAACCTAGGTCAACTCCTTGATCCGAGATCCTCTTAACTAACTATAATTCCCTAATCCCTTAGGTGAACCTATAATTATCAAGGTTTAAAGTACGTTAATTCAAGAATCACAATCTAACAACATTCCATCCCTAGATTGTCCGTTAGATCGAACAGTATAACTATGTCTGAGTTACATGCTAGTGTCAATAGTCTTATAAACCCTAGAATCAATTATATTTGGTCAGAATCATAAAAGCATTAAGAATAAGTTATACTGAATAAACTAGATCAACATTCATAAATCATAAGAGTTTCAAGTTACAAAGTCATGAATTAGAACAACATCATCTCTTGACCTAATCATAGAGAATTTAGCTACTCATGGCTAAAGCATAAATAACTAAAGTACAAGATGGATTCACTACATGGATTGGATAACCGGCAATGAGGTTTGATGGTCTCCCACCTTAGTCTCGGATGTTCAGCTCCAAAAATCAATATTCATCTCCAAAAATTTCGAACCCTCCTTCCAGAAAATGATTTGGCTTTTATAAGAACAATTCTGGATTGCCACAATCGTAGTCCGATGGCCCAAAATCGGAGCATGATTTTTCATTAATTACAAAATCTGGTCACACGGTCCTCACAATTGGAGCACGATGGGATTCCATCGTAGCCCGATTTTTTACGTAGCTCAAGCTCTGAATTTGGTCCATAAATCGGACTCCGATGACAGAAATCGGAGCACAATTTCTTGCTTCCATCAAGTATCAAATTTGTTCTCTGTAGCTTCTAACTTGTGCAAAAATCACCTGAACTCAGCTTAAAAGTACAAGAAAAACACACATAAATTATGTATGACCTAGTGTCATCAATACGTCTACTTCCAACAGTTACATAACCCTTCATGGAGCAAAAGCGCACATTTACATTAAAGAAAGAGTTTAATGGTATGCACAATGTAAAAAAATAATTTTGCAATATCACCAAATTATCATCGTCATCATTGTATATAACTTTGTGGAGATATTTTAGAAAAAAAGTGATGTTATACACAGCGAAAAATTGCATCACAAATTATCTTAAACAAACATGTGTTCTATTGTAAATGGTTAGTCAAACTTTTAATGTATTGCATATCGGGGATCACGGTCAAATGTAGTGAAATTGGCCAATTGTATTGGTTCGTTGTTTTTCACGATGCAATTGCTCGGGATAAATAGCATTTTCCTTCGAGAAAACAAAAGAAAATTATATTATAATATAATTTGATTAATCGTATGTGTAAAAATGTTCTACGGCCGGTGCATAAAAATTAGGGCATGTTTATTTAAGATTCAAAAGAAAAAACTTAATGTTTAAGTTACATTTGTGTGTAACCTTTTCTAAAAATTGATTTTTATGCTGAAATTTGAAAATAAGAAGTTTTTCATTAGCTTTTGAATAAATCTTTTTATTTTGTTGATCAAGTGAATAAGTCATTTTAATAGAAGAGAGAAATATACAATTACTTTTTTTAGAATTTCAAACAAACAGAAAATAACATAATTTTCTTAAAAACATCTAAAAAATAATTTTATAATTTTATTTATAAAAAAATATTACAAACAAACATAATTAAAACATCAAATATTAAATCAAATAATTTGGCTCAAGTGGTTAATGAGCTCCGCTCGAAAGGTAACTTAAAAATAAAAAGATTTGAACATCTATTTTACAACAATTATTTTGACAATCATATATATAGTGGTATTTTTGTAAAAGTAAAAGGAAAAAACAAACTTCAAAACACTATGTCAATATATCATAGAGGTATTTTGACAACTAGTATTTTTAGGTTGTTGGAAAAGTTTTTTTTTATTGTAGATAGACGAAATGAGAAAGCCATTATAAAGTCACATATACAAGTAGAAGTACCGGGGTTTGAACCCCGGTCATGACATCTGGTCTAACAATTTCGGTATTTTGCCAGTTGAGCTAGAACTTCTGGATCCAGTCAAAGTAAAACATTTTGCCAAAAGGTTGTTGGAAAAGTTATCACAAAAATAATGTCAATATATCATGAGTCAAAATAAAACATCAAATATAAATTTTTAAGAATTTTAAACAAATGAGCCAATAATATCATCTTTATACTAACAATTTAGAGTTTTTATAAATAGCCTATTCCAAAATCCTTTCCTCTAAAGATGTCCACATCATCATAATCCTATTTGGCATTTGTTCCAAATATTTCTCCTAATTTTTAATACAAGCTTAATAATTATAATTATTATTAAAAACCGTTTTTTATTAAACATTAAATTGTACATAAAATACATAGTTAGTTATAATCAAATAATTATTAATATAATAATTGTTTCGATTAAAATTTATAGGTTACATTAAAAATTTGTACGTTACAATCAAATAATTATTAATAAAATTATTATTCGATTAACATTTATATGGTACGTTAAAAATTTGGTAGGTTACAAAATTATAATAAATAAATTATATTTTGAATTTTGGTCCGTTACACTATGACAGTAACCTACTAATTAAAAATTTAATTGTAGTAATTAGTTTTTAAGGTTATATATTTAATATTTATTCGTTACAAAATTATATTACGTAATATTAATAAGATATTATTAAATTTCAAATGTTATGAAGTTAATTTTTTGTAGGTTACATGAAATATAATATAATCGCTTAATGCACATTTTATAATATTAAATACGTTGATAATATTAATTTTAAAACGGTCAAATTAATAATTAATAGATATTAACCGTTATGACACTATTTTTCTATATAAATAGTAGCGCTTTTGGGTACGAGTACACAACAATCACAAAATATAGTTCTTCTTTTTCTGTTCTCTGATATCTATATGCTAAGTTATTTCTGTAATTTTTTCTATTGCAAAGAAAAATGTACGAAACACGACTTCATCTCTGATGCTTCGCCAAGAAAACAATTGTGGACATTAGTGGTGAGGGTTGTTCGTGCTTGGTTTATACAAGACTACAAAAATAAAAAAATATCATTTTCTATGGAGTTGGTTCTAATGGATCGAAAGGTATTTTTTTCCATATCGTTTTTGTTTTTGTTTTTTCTATTTTTTTGTTTAAAGTATAGTGTTTTAATCTTTGTTATCTAGGGTGATCGAATAGGTGCGTCTATACGAAGAACATTGATCTACAAGTTCAAGGAGCAGCTCTAAGAGGGAATGGTGTTCACGATTTCCTCATTAGATGTTGCTTGCAACAATGGTTCGTATAGACCATCACACAACGAATACAAACTGAATTTTAGAATCAACACAAAAGTCAAAATATCTAAATTTTCTTTGGTCCCTACAAACATGTATTCGTTTACACTGCATATGATGTTTTCAATGATTCTTACGACATGAAATGTAATTTGAATCATATTTTTATCATCAAACTAATTTCAAACCCCCATCCCTTTCTAACAACATGAAATAAATTATATATTGATGTAGTTGGTGTCTTGACTGGGGTTGATTTTGTTTGTATGAAGACGTCAAATCAATTATATTAAAAACCTTTCAAGCACAAGATGTGCCCAACAAAGAAAAATACAAAGTTCAAGATGCATAGATACAAAAGAACCAAATCATGAGGTAGAATAACCAAGACAAGTAGAAAGATTATTCCACCAACATTTCAAATCAAAATACGTACATGATTTTTTAGCATTTTGTAACCAGTAAACGAGAATTGTAAATTTATCCAACACCATAAACTGGTTGTTGTGAAAAAAAATGTAAGAATTGTTGTCTTTCCAAATATACCAAATGCAAG
>Ga0209282_1002835_pt1 | contig 10154 bp, 5 predicted proteins | sample Mtrugardesep15_FD_187529 | JGI IMG/M metagenome (GOLD analysis project Ga0209282, IMG submission 187529) | Root nodule microbial communities of legume samples collected from California, USA - M. trunc garden sep15 (SPAdes) (version 2) | ecosystem: Host-associated > Plants > Roots > Nodule...
CAACATCCAAACACATCCAAAAATATTCGGTTTTTTGCGGTTTTCGGTTTTTTTGGATCGGTTTGCGGTTTTATTTTGGATCGGTTTGGATTTGAACACCCCTAAAGGTAACAACATGCCCCCCCATCCCTAGCACCTCCTCCTCCTTCGAGGCCGAGTCTCTGATATGGACTTTCCTGCTCCACTTGGGCAGGTTGTTATCCCCAAGGCCAAGTCTCTGATGCGGCCTAACCATGGACTCATGTTTGCCTACTGCATGTGTCAGTTTGTTGATTGCTTGGAAATCGAAACTAATAGTAGTTTATATACAACATTCATACTCCTCAACTCAAAGAGGCGTCTTTTATAAAGACAAAACTGTGAAGGCTCACTCAAGAACCTAAAGCCGACAATACTTGAAAACATGATATGACATGACATACTTGAAGATGGAACAAAAGAAACGAAACACAGACTACCTCAAATTTGATTTGTTAGAATTATTTAATTAGTATCGAATAAGTTTTGATGGAAAAATTAAATCTTATTTAAATCAAATTTGATTTGATTCAAATTTAAAATCATGATAAAATTCAATTAGAGAAAAGAGAACTTTGTTACTCCCTCTATTTTAGAGAGAGAAAAAAAAGAAAACTTTGTTACCCTCTCTATTTTAAAACGAGCGTCACTTTGCCAACAAAAATTATTTTAAAATGAACTTTTTTCTTTTCAATTTACTATCCTATTAATTCTATGACACTACTTTCAAAATATTATTTTTACTTTAGTGAAAAACAAACCAACAAATTTACCTAATATGTGTCAAAACAAGACATTTATTTTAAAACAGATGAAGTTTCGGTAGATAATTTTCTCAATGTGAATAATTTCCTTGTAACTATTTCTTTCTTAAAAAATACAACTTCAAATTTACCTAGTATTTTCTTGATCAATTTTATTACCAAAATAAAACATGGGATTTGCGTAAAGTGTTGTCCTTGTTCTTTCTAGTATTAAAAGCAATACAAGACACAAAGAGAAAGTGTAATAATAATGAAAAGAGATTTGATTGCACTAACTTTGTTGTAGTAAGTAACTTAACTGAAAAGAGAAAGAATCGTGGAACGTGTCAGAGAAACTAAAACTAAAACTCGTTCTTCTTCTTCTTCAATTTTAGGGTTTTATCAAAAACTCAAATCCTCTTTCACCATGGTCACCAAAGTCCGAAAACCATCTCACGCTGGTTCTTGGTACACCGATAATCGTAAGTTTCTTCAATCAATCATTGATTTCTATTCATTTAATGAATTTTTAGTTAAATTTTTTTGATCAAGATTTAAAAAATTAGGGTTTCACCTTTCATTTAGTGCTTTTCTTGTTATTATTTTTCAATTGGGATGGTTAAAGTTTGAATTTTTTGTTTTTATTTCTATTGGGGGTGGTTAAAGTTAGTTTTTTTAAAAAAAAATAAAATAAATTACTGTGGCTTAATGGCTTAGTGTGATTCTTGTTTGTGGAGAATCACAGTTAAATATGAACTCAATTGCATTGAGATTTCGGTAGGATTAAACACTCTTATGTCGCGACCTAGATTGTAGTCCCAGAATTTTAATTAAAGCCCTGTTTTTTTTTAATATACGGTTGAATTTTTAATAATGTGTATATGATTTGATGGGTTGAAACATTTTCAAGAACTATGAAGCTTTGAGGAAATTGAAGTTCTTCACTCTATAGTTGTTATTGACGACTTTGCAATCCCAACTTGCGATACAATTCTGGTTGCATTAGCTGCATTTGACTGTGATTACTGATAGTATCAAAGATTACTCCTAATTTGTGCGACTGCAATTGTGGTTGCATTTTACTGTGATTCTCTATAGTATTAAAGATTGTGATGCAAGCTTGATTTAAACCTTGGTGACCAGCAAAATTTCAATTTGATATTTCTTTCTGATGTTTTTGTTAATTTATATTTTTCAGCTAAGCAGCTTTCAGAAGAACTGGAAGGATGGCTGAATTCGTGTGGTTTAACCAAGTCTTCTGATGTGCGTGGAGTAATAGCACCGTAAGTGAATGTATTAGACTTTTAATGTGACCCTTGATTGAAAACTTAAGGGTCTGATGTTGTTTTTTCAAATATCATTTTGGATTCCAAGTTTTAGAGGAGTTCAATTTGCTTTATTTATTTATGATTTTTGAGAGAAACAATGCTAATGTGTTTGTGATGCACTGGAATGTTGTGTTAGACATGCAGGTTATTCGTATTCAGGACGTGCTGCTGCCTATGCCTTTGGAAACATTGATCCATCTAACATGTAAGTTCATTTCTTGTCTCTTCCTCTGACTTGTTGCCTGGTAACTTGTAGATTGTTGCTGCTGCTGCTGCTGCTAATGTTACTATTTTTTTATTTCAATTTTGTTATTTCAGCAAACGCGTTTTCCTACTTGGTCCTTCTCACCACTATTACACCCCAAAATGTGCTCTTTCAACTGCAACAGTTTACAAGACACCCATTGGGGACCTGCCTATTGATTTGGAAGGTAGTGATAATTGTGTGATATATGAATATGAATTGTTGTATTGAAAATTGAAATTATACTATATTTCTACATATTTATGTTCAAGAGAGAATTTCTCATGAAAAGGATATTAGGAAATGACTAAACTATATTAGGCAACTATATGAAGTAATGAAGAAAAAGTATTTGATCATTATAATTGTCTATCTGAGTTATGGACATGTGTAAATTATTTGAACTGATTTATTGAGAACTGATACATTTTGTTTGACTTCAATATTGGCTTATGTCTTTCCTCATTACACATTTGATTTTTCCATTGTTTTACCAGTAAACGAGCAGCTTAAAGCTACGGGAAAATTTGAAACGATGGGTATTCGAGTTGATGAAGCTGAACATAGCATGGAAATGCACCTGCCATATCTTGCTAAAGTATTTGAAGGGTAAGTTTTATTATATTTAAATTAAAGGGTTCCAGTTCTTGAAACTTGCCAGAGACTGAGTTTGAATATTGGCGCAGGCACCCAGTGAAAATTGTACCCATTTTAGTTGGTGCAGTTAGTGCTGAGAATGAAGCTATGTATGGACAGATTCTTGCTCAATTTGTCGACGATCCCACTAATTTCTTCTCTATTTCATCAGATTTTTGTCACTGGGGATCTCGGTATGTACTTTTTTCTTACATGTTGAACTACCTTATTTCTTTCTTTCTTTTCTTGGTATACTCTTGCAGTTTACAACTTTTGTCTGAGAAATGCTAAAAAAACACAATAACGCGCAAAGCAAACATTTAGAAACCAATTATGTTTTCTATGGTTTATTTACTTGATATTACTTGTTAGATGCTTAATGTTTTCTAAACTTCAAATAATATTACTTCATTATTATGATTTTTTTTGTTAAGATATGCTCCAGTGGTGACCATTCATTGGCAATATTTACAGTACACCATCTCTTCTTGTTGTCCATGTTATGTATTCTGATCGATATCTCATATCTATCAACAGTTTGAAGCTTGTATTGATCGTGTGATTTGTGACTGGTATTTTATGTCAGATTCAATTACATGCACTATGACAAAACACACGGGCCTATTTACAAATCTATTGAGGCCTTGGACAAGATGGGCATGGATATCATTGAAACTGGAGACCCTGATTCATTCAAAAAGTATCTGTCGGAATATGACAATACGATCTGTGGACGCCATCCAATTAGTGTTTTTCTCCATGTAAGTTCCGTATAAATTTTCATGGATGTAGAATTATTGCATTGTTGTTGATATTGTTATAAAATCATGTTTTCTTATAATTTAGGTCAGATTATAATTTAGCTCAAATTATACCGTTAAGGTCCTTATAATTCATTGAATTTTCAGTTTGGTCCTTAAAGTTTAAAAGTTTTTAATGGAGTCCTCATCCATTGTTGTCGAGATTTAAGGATGTCCTAGCGAGTAGCATATATAATGGGAATTAGGAAACACTTGGACCAGCACAGTTTCAATACATAATAATATTACTATTGTATTGTTGTCAATATTATGCTTTGAGCTAAATGTATTGTTATCTGAAACCTTATCTTAAAAATGTTCATTGAGTTTCTTTATAAAATAGTGAAGGGCATATATCTGTATGCGGTGTTTCTGATCTATATTTGTTGCAGCTTACCACATCAAATTAGTTTTTCTATTTTATGCTGCTATCATATTTACTTTCAACATTTTGCAAATTTATCAGATGCTGATGAACTGCTCATCAAAGATAAAAATCAAATTTCTTCGCTACGAGCAGTCTAGTCAATGCCATAGTACAAGGGATAGTAGTGTTAGTTATGCATCTGCAGCAGCAAAGGTTGACGATTCAAGCTCTAGTTGAAGATATTACCTTCTTCAATGGGGCGTTGAGAATTTGATTTGCTTTTAAATTGACTATTTATATTTAAGCTTCGAACAAATGAACATTATTGTTCCTTGTTTGTAGATTATTGTCACTAAAATATTTAGCTCACCTTTAGACTGGGAAGTTGTCAAATAATGAAATTCCATTACACTCCCAGTTGGTGTTCCAACCTAACATGCTTGGAAAGTTGTGACTTTGAATATATGATTTGATCGTGTCATGTTTGCAATTGTAACCATTAAATCTATACTTTTCGCTTTAGACAGTTTTTGAAGTTGTGTTAGTTATGGTGATGAAGGTGTTGGTTCTTGTGGTGTCATCCGCGTAATGTCTTGATGGAACAACACTGCTGCCTATGTAATGCTGATGCCGTTGATTTTGTTTTATCAAAGTTTTTACAGAATAGAAGTTGAGAAAAAAAATTAACTTTTATATCAAGCATCTTTTACATCTTAGAGATATTTATGGCAGAGTTGTTTAAAAAATATGCATATTATTAAATTAGTTCTATTGGCTATTTCAAGTCGAGCTCAATACTTGGTGAACTCCACATATAAAAAAAGCTCAGTGATAATTGTGTGGAACTCGGTTCATTTTTTCATTTAATCATAAATTGAGAATCAATATTTTCTCTCTACAAATGTTCTTGAGTCACAACTTTGAGTTTACAAGTTTTTTCAAAGGCTTTCATGCCGTTGAGGTCAAGAAAAGCAGCCATTTGTTTTACAATTTTTGTGATAATTTTCTCTTTTATACTAATATTATTTTTTCTTTTTCTCTCTATTAGTTTGGTTTTTGTGTCAATACCTCGTTTTCTTTGAAAAATGATAGTTGTCTCAAAAGTTGTCAATCAAATGATTGTTTAAATAACACATCTCTCAAATAAGTGAGTGATATTTCTTTCATATACATCATTCCATTGTCCATGAAGATTATGCTATATTTTTTCTTAAAAAAGTATTGAGTGTTAATCACTTTCGATAAAATAATTGTTAGAATAAACACAAAAGAATGAATAGAGTGTTTTCCTTTGATACTTTAATTGATTCTAACAAAAAGATAAAGTGAACCGGATTAACTAACTAACATGAGTATGGTAGACAATTTCAAAGTTTGCCTCCCATCAGATAGGCTCATCAAGTGGAACAACAACAACCTTGCCGACGTCATTCTCAACGTAGATGGTAGTTGCGTGGGCTCCCCAATTAGAACTGGTTATGGAGGAGTCTTACGAAATAATACAGGTTTTTATTTATCAGGTTTTTCTGGTTTCATTCATGATTCATCTGATATATTGTATGCCGAGTTATATGCTATTTACAAGGGTCTCTTGTTGGCCAAAGATTTGGAAATCATCAATTTAGATTGCTACTCTGATTCTCTTCATGCATTAACCTCGTTAAAGGCCCTTTCCTTCAATTCCATGTGTATGTTGTTTTTATTCAAGACAACAAGGAGTTGACTGAGCAGAGTTTTGTCACGATTCACCACACTCTCGGAGAAGGAAACAATTGTGTTGATTATATGGCTAACCTTGGAGCTTCGTCCAACAACGAGATCATCATTCATCCTTCACCTCCGGATGATTTTTTGAACCTCCTAGAGGCGGATGATGCTGGAACTTTATTTCCTATAGAGTAGTTTTGTTTATGTTGTTTTTCTTCTGTTTTTTGTTTTGATTTTAGCCTTGTACAAAAAACAAAAAAAAAAACTAACTAACATGAGAGAATTGTCATGATCGGTTTTATTTTATGCAATTTTCTTTTGTTCTTATCAGCAATTTAATTTGATTGACATGAAAGAGGTAAAGAGATGTCAAAATCAGTTTAAATTAAATCTTAACGATTAATTCAAATTGCGTGTAAGTATAGCATCCAGAAAATTACTTTCAAACCGTCTGCCTTTGTTTTTTGATTTTCAATTCCATGCAGATGGCAAGTCAAATAAAACATATTGTGATAATTATTCAAATGAGTTTCTTAACTGATTGAGATTTCATACCCCACGAAATCGAATACCTATTTTCTATCAAAATATTACAACAGCTTATCCGTAAACATCAACATGTTATCAATCTCCCTAAAAAAAAACATGTTATCAATCTAACAATGAAATTACATACGCACTATATATATTAAAAAAAAGTTAAATAAATTTTTCGTCTTTATAAATATAACAAAATTTTTATTTTAGTCTATAAAAAATAAATTCAAATGTTTTCATTCTCACCAAATTTTTTGCTTTGTTTTTAGTCTCTAATTGATACAATTTTGACATGTTTGTAACATTTGCTGAACATGTAAGATGAATATACAAGGGTTGAGGATGATAAATGGGAATAACATGAATACATCTTTAACATTCCCTAAAAAATAAAAATGAATACATCTTTAACATAATGAGTCATAATGTTGATATTTATATTAACATAAATTGGTTAGGGACAAAAACAAAACAAATAACTTTGTGAGAATTAAAACATCTCATTGTACTTACTAGCGATTGAAATCATAATATTTTAACAAATGCCTATAAGATTTGTTAGAATACACCCACTTATTTTTTTAAAAGGTGTGTTATAGCAGCATACACCTTAAGGTGTACTTATTAACTTTATAGTTATAATTTGCTAAAACACTCCCACATAAAAATTAATGGGTGTGTTCTAGCAAATCCCAAATATATATATATATATATATATATATATATATATATATATATATATATATATATATATATATATTAATTGGTCAATTAGGAACCCAACTCCTCTTTAGTCGACGTTGCACGCGTTAAGAATATCAGTGACCGTTTGATCATGATTTGGATGGTTTAGATTTAAGTTTCGTATTTTAAATTATAAATAAAATAAAATAGGCTAAATTGTATTTTTGGTCCCTTAACTATTTAGGTAGTATCGGTTTGGTCCCTTAACTAAAGTTTGATTTATTTTGGTCCCTTAACTTCTCTCTGTTACACATTTTAGTCCTTTTCGTTAGTTTTAATTCAAAAACGTTATGTTTTCTTCATCTTTTTCATCTTCATATCATCTCCATCAGCATTCAACAACAAGAATCTCAAAAAAAATCCAAAAAAAATGAAGAAAACCTAACGTTTTTGAATTAAAACTAACGGAAAAGACCAAAATATATAATGGAGAGAAGTTAAAGGACCAAAATAAATCAAATTTTAATTAGGGGACCAAACCGATACTAATTAAATAGTTAAGGGACCAAAAAGATAATTTAGTAATAAAATAAAAACTAAAGGTATGTAGCAACAGTGCAGTTGGAGCATATGTAGTAAAATCGAACAGAGATGTCGTTTATGGAAAGCATTTCTGTAACAAAGTGGCAAATTGTGCCACGTTTTCGATTTTATTGCATTATTTTTTTTGTTAGCATTTGTAGTTTCGTTGTATTAATCTCAAAATTAGGAACTATAGAATACAAACTTATATTTATTATTTAAATACTTACCGTTCCTGACAAAAAAAAAACCTTACTGTTCAGTTTACATTAATATCAGTAATTTTTTTTTAGTGATTATCAGTAACTATTGACTATACTCAACAATAACAAACTTTAAATATTGTTTAAAGATTATTTGCCTAAGGACCAGGGCCCGACCTTAAGGGTGCAAGAAACTCAATGGAGATGGGCCTCCCTAAGGTATGAGCCTCAAAGTAAATACCTTATTCTCTTTCTCTCTGTATTTGGATACCACGCGTTGTCGCGTTCCATCACCATCACTCCATCGGTCATTCTTTTTCATCTTCCCCGATTCGATTTTCGACTAGGCCACCACAAATTCTCAACACATATTCAATATATAACATAGATTCTCCGACTCTATTCAATAGATAATGCAGAGTCTCAACGTTTTCACTTTAATATTCTCTTCTTTTTCCACTTTCCTCTTTTGGTGTTAGATGGGTGTTTTTTTGGGAGGATGGTTTGATGTTCTTCATGTATACGGTAGTGATTTTCATGTAGGTGAGTGTATTTATCTTTTAAAAAATTTAAATAGAACATTGTTCTTTAAAAAAAAAATACATTTTTATTTTCTTACAGCCTTTTTCACTAACAGAATCGAGTCTCCGAATTCGAAGGAACGGCCATGCTAAAAACATCAGAGTTTTTGACTTTTGACACTTTCCTTCACATATGTTTAACATTTGGATAACCTTAAGTTTTCTATAATTTCTAATTTTAAACATACATACATCACACAAAACACCAATTTCATTTTTCATGCAATATTTTGTTCATCGTTATAATTTATAATATATTTGCACTCTCTTTGTATAAGCTATTTTCGAAACCTCAACCCCACGATCATGAACCAAAGGCTCTAACACCATTGATAAAATATGCACATACAAAATTGAGAGAAAGATAATGTTGTGGATGTATATCAAACCATCATAGGAAACTGAAATTGAATGAAAACTCTATTATTGAATTGAATGAGTTGGTTGTGTGTTACATCTATTAGGTACCAGAAATATCTTTTGCACTGTACATAGCTCCTATTTACAGGGCTATACGCTAGTTAGTTTCAACTAACTAACCACTATCCATTATTAGGGGTGGTAAAATGAGTCCAATATGTCGGACCGGCTCGTTTAGCCCTTTAGTTTGGTGGGTTGAGTCGATGTTTTGAACCTGCTTTTTATAGTTGGTTCGTCCTGTTTAACTTGTTGAAAAAACAGGGTGGGACGGGCCGACTCGTTTAACTCGTTTTTTAAATTTATTTTATCCTTTTGCATTTATTTTGATTGCTGGATTTTATTTTAAGATTTGTTTTATGTCGACGGATTTTCTTATTTTGCTATTAAGTATGTTGTTTAGTTCGACAATTTTCTAATTATCTTGTTTTCACCGCAAATTTATTTGTTGCATGTTCTTTAATGGATAGTCTTTGTGGTATATGAATATTTTTAATGTCATTTAGGTTTATGGATAGTCTTTGTAGTTTATGAATATTTTGTTATTTTATTCATTTAATATAATATTTAAAAAATATATTTAATTACTACCAGTCAAACCCTAATCTGACTCCGATTAAACCTTGAATTCGTGTCTACATTGGTTCAATGTCTGATCATTGATTTTTTTTTTTTTTGTAGAGAGACAAAATGAAAAAAGTTATTGGAAATTCATACACACAAGTGAAGAAGTTGGAGTTCAAACTTCGATCACGACATCTGGCCTAACAACTTTCATTACCTTATATATAACTTGTGTTCACACGGACAATCATTCCTTTTTTTTTATTGTGCTGAAGTGTATAAGTTATGAACATACTTTTTAAATTTTAATTAAAACTGTAAGTATAGATCTCTGAGACTTTCAAATTATAACAAACTCCCGTAAAAAAAATGTAACAAATTATGTTTTCCTTCCTCTCTAACCTAACCGATCAATCCTAAATAATTAGATTGAAAAATATTATTCACATATTAAATAATATTTATTTTCCATAATCTCTTATTTCTAAACCTAACCTAGTTGCCCTAATTTTAACATAAAATTTCTGCTAGTTTTCTCTCCTCTCTAACCTAACAAATCAATCCTAAATATAATAAATAGTATTTATTTTCCATAATTTCGTACTCTATCAGTCAACTCATTTTCCTACTTCTGGGTTTCCTCTGTGTTTCCTCCCTCATCAAAACCGTTTCCTGGTTCTTTGGTTTACCATAATTTCTTTTTTACTTCCTAATCTTTCTCCTTAATCTAAAACTACTTCTGC
>Ga0209282_1002836_pt1 | contig 10153 bp, 10 predicted proteins | sample Mtrugardesep15_FD_187529 | JGI IMG/M metagenome (GOLD analysis project Ga0209282, IMG submission 187529) | Root nodule microbial communities of legume samples collected from California, USA - M. trunc garden sep15 (SPAdes) (version 2) | ecosystem: Host-associated > Plants > Roots > Nodule...
TTTTTGGGTTGTTTGTGTTTATATGGTGATGATTGGTTTCTTTTGTAGGTTGTATGTGTTATAGTATGTTTTCTGGGTTTTTTTATTGCTGTTTTGCATGCATGCATGTTGACTTTGTTGACTTTTTGTGTTGATCCATAAAATATCTTTGTTCACTCACTTGATTTATGAGAAAATCATGATAATGAAAAATGGTATAGTGATTCAGCAAATATGTTTGTTGTAGGTGAGGGTATTTTCAAAGATTTTGTTATATTAATGTATCATTGGATTATGCATCTTTGGATTGTTATAGAATTTGTGTTTTTATTTTTATTGAAATTGTGTGTTGAAGGAAAAAAGCAATGGACTTGATGTTAGTATTTTGTAAACATTGGTATTCAATGATATTAGAAGCTAGAACACAATTGCAGCAACATAATTAAGTCTTAAACTTTGATTTTTGTGGTTAATATTAAGGCAATTCAATGACAATGAGCAAGAACTTTAGCTATTCAGCTGAGATTTGGAATTTGGAAAAAAAAATTGGTTGATTTCTAAAGAAGAATTTGTTAAAGAAATGCACTTTCAATTTAAAATGACAATGTATATTTGTGATCTTGATTTATATTGCAGCAACACTTTAATTTAATAGTGTGTACTGCACATAATATTGAGTTTATTTAATCAATTTGTAATACTTTTATATACACTATAACAAAACTTTAGCAACCTCTTTACTAGGTGATAGAAAATAAGGCAGCAATTATGATAAAAAGAATGTAGTGTGGATATATTTAACACTTTATAAGCTTGATATGGTTTATATTGAGTTCTTTTACATGTGCATATGATCCTTAAATATATAATTTTTGGTTTGTGGTGGAGGAGTTTCTAGCATGGAACAAGACTTTTAGTTATTCTTTTGAGTTTTAACATCAAGATACTTCAAAAGTTCTAAAGGATAACCATTACAGCACTTTATAGGCCATTCATCTTTCAATAATTTAAATTTGGTTGTCTGATTTTGTTAAAGGAATGCAATTACAAATCAATGTGTTATTACATGGTGGTTATATGATGAATTGGTCTATTTTTGTGTAGGTTTCACAATGTCTAGGGATTTTGATTGTATCAAGGATTTGAAAAAGGATTTAGATGTCTGGAAAATTCCCTTTAGGGTTCTTGACTCTTGGATCGTCACTGCTAGCAATGGGAACCGACACATGGAGCTCATCATTGGTGATGTTAAGGTTAGAGAAATTATTTTTGATTTATTGAGTGGACAGTTCTTTATGATCACTTTTTATTGATTGTAGTTATTCATCTTGATATATCTTCACTCTTTTTTTTTTGGTTATGGATTCAGGGCGATCGGATCCATGCTGTAACTCGGTTCAGAGACCTTGAGCGTTGGAAGTCATTGCTTGAAGATAACAAGACTTATGTTTTGCATAATTGTCTTGTATTTGATAATGATGCTGCGTTCAAGCATGTAGATCATCCGTTTAAGGTGGTGTTTGGCTCTGGTTCAAAGGTGACAAGAAATGACAAATTGACTGACATTCCGTGTCATGAATTCAAATTCAAGTCCTTTAAGGAGATTGAAGATGGGAATTTCAAACCAGATGTTTTGTATGGTATGGATATGATTTTTTATTGTTTGAATTTCTTTGTTTTTTGTTTTTTAGCTATGAAGTTGCTAATGATGGTCATATATTTTTTTAAGAAATCATTGGCCTGATTCATGAGATTGTGAAGACGTCGGCATTAGGCTCGGGAAAAAAGCCTTGCACTAATCTTGTGCTCAGAGATGAAATGTATGCTTTTATGGTTTTTGAATGTTGGTTTGTGTAATTTTCTTTGTATTTGATATGTATTTGAGAATCTTCTTGATGGTACAGTGGAAATTTGGTTGATGCGACGTTATGGGATAATTATTCTCTGGAATTGAAGAAATTTCTGGCTGAACGGGACGATTCGGGCCCTGTTGTATTGATTTTAACTCATGCGCAGTGCAAGCTTGCAGGTTAATTTTTTCGTTGTATATTCTTTCAATAGTTCTTTATGGTCTTTGTTTTTTTTTGTTTTGTGTTTTAATTTTTTGGTTCTTATTGTTCAGATAACGGTAAGCCGAATATTTGTAACAATTGGTCCGGCTCAAAGTTGTTTATCAATTCGAAGCATCCAGTTGTTAAGAGATTTATGGCTACGTAAGTACATCATTCCACAAAATGTCCATTGTATATATTATGTATGACTATAATTTTGAATCGAATGACACATGTTTCTTTTCTCTTAATCAAATTGTTTGGAATTCACATGATTCTTTGTTTGATATAATATATAGTTCTATATTTAAAGAGAAGCAGATAAGTTTCAGCTGAGTGCAAATGTGCAATCAATTTCCACAACATGCCTCAATCTTTTTTTTTCCTGGGCCTTAATTTTGTAGTGTTCAAGCTCAAGGTCATGGCCTTGGTCGAAATCTGTGTGAAGGTTCGAGTTCTTCTCAGAGATCTCAAAACGATGAATTTTTAAATCTCTCTCAGGTTTGGTCAATTGGTGAATTTAGGAACTTCATGCAGGTTAGTTTGGTCTGTATGTGAGTATATTTAAATATTTTGTTAATGATGCTTTTGTTTCCTAACTTATTTGTATGATTTATGCTAGACCACATTTTGCATTACTGTTGGGAAAACGAATAAGTTTAATCCTAACCAGTTTGGCTGGTATTATGAGAGCTGTCCTAAATGTCCAAGATCTTCAAGGTCGAATAGTGGTAGCTATAAATGTGGATGTGGAGAGGATGTTGAGGTTCCGTTTACAAGGTTGTTTATTTGAACGTTTATGTGATTAATTGATGATTTTTGGTTTGGTGTTTGTTTTCTTATTATGAAAATTTCTCTTTATCATAAAATATACCTTTTTTGACAGATATAGGGTGGTTGTACAAGTTGTGTATGAAGGTGATAAAGCTGATTTTGTCTTTTGGGACAAGGAAGTTGTTCAAATTCTTGGTGTCACTGCTGATACTCTTAGAAAGACTATGCAAGAGGTAAATCTAATTGTGCAATTTTTTTTTCGTTCTATTTTGAATATATAGCAGCTCTATTTGTAGGAGTTTTGGCTTCTACAATTATGTCTGTTTATGAAGGTTGGTGAGGATGATCCTATGATATATCCCAAACATTTGGACAATTTACTCGGTCTTGAGTTGGCTCTACGTGTAAAGTATCAGCCGTATTATCAGCAGTCATCTGTGCAAGGATTTACTTCTGATCCTGCTGTCATTCAAAGAATCAAGTGCCACCTTCAGCCTAATGAGCAATCAAATGTGCAAGAGGTTGATGAAGTTTATTGCATTTACTTATCATTTTTGTCTATGTTCAATTGATTTATCTATTTATTTAATTCTGACTTATATTTTTTTATTCGTTCTGTTGACATAGAATATTGTCCATAATAATCCAAGCCAATCACTTGAACCTGAGAAGATGAATTCTTCTGCTGAATGTTCAAAAACAGTTCCAGTTCCTGTGGTATGTCTATATTATTCCTTCAAATATTTTTGGTCTATGTATAGGATAGTGTAGGGTAAAATCTTCTGGTCTAAGTGATGTTATTATCAGTATTGAAATGATGTTAAATTATTTTCTAAAAGTCAATTGGAATTGTTTATAATCTGTTTGGATTGTGTGAGGATAGGTGTTCATCTTACTCCTCTTATTGATTATAGTAATGATGACTAAAATGATGAGGACCTGAATTCAGAGGCAATAAACCTTTTGCAATGTCGTGAGGCAGAAAGCACTAAAAGGAAAATATTCTATCTGATAAGATATCTTTACTTGTGAGCAAGAACTTAATAGAAGAAGAACATAACATTACCCCTTAAAGGGTTTGAATTGACATTTATATCCTTAAAAAAGACAACAAATTAAAAAAAGAATTTGAGGAATTTCTCCCCGAGACGCTAATAGCGAATGCAATAGTGGTTTGGGACCACAATCAGCGTCTGCAACAACCGTTATTGATGACAATGGCTTGCAGCGCAATTAACAACATAGACGCACACGCGCACGCGCACACACACGCGCGTGTGTGTGCGTTTACTGAAGCATTCAGTTGTGCAGTATTATGGTTGCCGTGACTACAAGCCACCATAATTGTACTGTTTGTACACTGATTTTTAGCCTTGGAATAACTGCTACCCGCTATAGCATTTTAGGGGGTTAGTGCTGCTATCTGGGATTACCAAAAAACATAGGCATAAAAGACATTCCATGCAATCTCAGATATCCAGGGACGAATGCACATTGGACCTTGTGCAGGCCCGTGCCCCCACTTTGTTTTTGATTTTCTTGATGCCCTTCCTATTCATTGTTCTCCACCAACAGTCCAACAATTATATGAGTAGTATTAATTATCAGTAGTGTATAGTATCAAAGGCAAAGAAGATATTAAACGCATTTTCTTCCTATGTGATTTCCTTTATCAAAGGCAAAGAAGATATTTCATCAATAACTTACCTTAATTTGACTATTGTTTTATTTTTAATTGTCTTGTGGTAGAACATTATCTGCAATAATCCAATTGAACCAGTGAAACTTGAGCAAAAGACCTCTTCTGCCAAGAGCTCGAAATCAGTCCCAGTTTCTATGGTATGTTAGCAATATTTTTTTCAGAGATTATTATTTATGTGCGGTAGCTTAAATTTATTTGATAATGTATTTGGTTCTAAATGCTATTTTCTTTTCCATGTTCTTGTGATAGAATGTGGTCCGTGGTAATCCAAATTTGTCAGTGAAAGTCGAAGAGTTGATTTCTCCAGCTGAATGCCTCAAATCAATTCCCATTCCCATGGTATGTCAGCATTCTTTTTTCAGGTGATTTTAATCTTGACATAGAGTAGTAGAAGTATACATGTCTAACATATGCATATAAAGGTAGGATAATATCTGTTAATGAGAATAATATTATGTTATGAATTGAAATAAAGATTCATTTTTCTGTTGGTTTAAATGTAAGTAGATTTTTCCTTTTGTGATGGAATGCATCCCAAAGATGTGTCCACATAACTTTGCACTTGATATTGCTAGGTCTTTAGAGAAATTTGTTTGTCAACAATAATATGATTAAGAAGGGTATAAGTTATATTTTCAGCATAATATAATTAAATTTTTAACTCTTTTGTTAGGAGGAGTCTACCTCTGTTTATGCTCAAAATGGTTCTGATCAAATTGCTAGCTTGACTCCTGCAAAACGTTCACTTGCTGAGAAATGCAAAGGCAATATTGCATCTAATGATGACAATCCAACATCATTGTCTTCCACTAAGCTGGTTAAATGCATTAAGAAGGAGTAATCAGTTCCGTCCTTGCTTGTCTTTTTGAGGATATGCTGTTCTAATGTGCGAAGTTGTTTCATCCTTGGTCTATAATAGTGTTTTTAAGCTTCGTAGAATGGCTCTCGACTATGCAACAGATGTGGCTTATTTTGGTAGATTGTAATATATTATCTATAACAGTGTAACTTGCCACAATTAATGTAATTAAATAAGTTGCATGTAATTATCCTAATATGTTTCTAAATTCTGTTATCCTTAAAATGAATGAACTTTGTCTAATTTTGGACTCTCAGCACATCATCTTAATATTTTAGAAAGATTTGATAATGATATTTGTATAGTTTTTTCTATAAGGTCATGATGATGATGATGATGATGACAAATGGCCACCATTGTTGAAAGAAGCTTTTTTTGTTCAATGAAAAATACATGTTGATTCTCACAAGAGTGAATGTGATATTATTTTTGGATTCATAGGAAAAATTTGTTGGAAAATTGAATTAATTAAAAGTGAATGTCATATTATTTCTGGATTCATTGAAAACATATGTTGGGAAGTTGAATTAATTTTGGAAATTCTCAGCTCATAATTATTATTGATTCCTTTATAATTCAAATATTAACTGATTTGATTTGAGCCCCCTTTTTTCCGTGTATGTTCAATGTTTGAAAAAGAATTTGTTTGTTATTTTGTAATGATTACGATTTTTTTTTTATCATTGGTTTATCCTATCATCTATGATGAATCCATGTATTTAAATACTCTATCTGGAATTGTTATGTTAGATTAAGATAAAAATAGTTTGTTGGTAACTATGATGCTGATAATTTTATTTTCTTTGTCTGTTTTAGTGGGAAGATCCATGGTTCATGAAAGGGAACTCAAAAGATTGGAAGCGAAACATAGGCGAGCAAGAAGGATGGATATTCGACGAAATAAACGTCGAAGTAATCTCTCTTCCGTTACTCAAATTGAAAACAATGTTTTGGACAAAAGAAAGGGACCTGGCAGACCAAAAAACAATATTTGTCCAACATCAAAAGCAATGAATTTTATACGAAGTTTCTCTCAGTTCTCGGGAACGAATCAATTCATTAGTAATGACAGTAAGTATGGTGATTTAGTGAAAGTAATATCTATTTTGATTCTTTATTGTTTCATATATTTTCATTTTGTAATTTTTTTTAAAAAAAATACATGATAGTTAAATCTTTGTTAGACCAATATTTAATTAATTGATTTATGTTGTTAATGCAGATTGCCTAAAACGCAAATCTTTGCATGAAACTGAAATGGTACAATGTGATGAAATGAGAAGCTTTGACCGTTTTACAAAAAATGTTGGTACAAGTTGTTCTATTGAGACTGATTTATCAATTCCAATGCAGTCTCAATTGTTGGGATCTAATCAATTGAGTGATGAAGGTAAAGATGATTAAATAATTAGAAGAATAAATATTTTGTGGTTTATTGCTTTATAAATTTACACCTAAATATATCATTGTTTTAAAATATATCTAACATGAATCTTTCCTAAACCAATATGTAGTAAATTAATTAATGTTTATAATGCAGGTTATCTAAAACGCATGTGTATGTGTGAAACTAAAGTGGTAGAGTATGATGAAATGAGAGGTTTGAATCATTTTGAGTATGATGTTGGTCCGAGTTGTTCTACTGAGATGGATTTATCAACTCAAAAACCGATTTCTCAAGTAGTTGTAACAGAGAGCAATAATGTCTATGAAAGTGAAGATGAAAATGATTCCGACTATAATCCATGGGAGAATTCAGGTAATTCAATGCATTAGTTGGTAAAGTTTATTTTCGTGTTTCATACGGTCTGTTGATAGTTAAAAAATTCTTTCGCAGATTCTATGAGTAATTATGACTCTACAAGTGAGGATGATGATGGATATAGACGATTTAAACAAAAAGAGAATAATGAATCATCTAATCGATGTAAGATTTTTCATGAATATAACTTGAATGAATTTAACAAAATTGAAATTACGTTATAATTTGATATTTTTGATAAATGAAACAGGTTATGAAGATCTTGGAGATCCTTTATTTGAATGTAGTTATTGTGGCGCCCAATTGTGGTACAATGAGCGGCTTAAGAAGAGTATGCATTCGACGAATCCAAAGTTTTCTTTGTGTTGCGGCAAAGGAAAGGTTCAACTGCCTACTTTGCCAGAACCTCCAGAGTTCTTGAGACATTTGTTGTTTGATTTTGACGCACAAGACAGTAAAAACTTTCTAAGTCAAATTAGAATGTATAACATGATGTTTGCATTTACATCGCCTGGGGCAAAATTTGATTCCGATTTTAATGGTCGAAGAGGTCCACCTACAGTTAGAATTCAAGGTCAATTTTGTCATAGGATTGGTAGTTTGTTGCCAAAGGATGGGGAACCTCCTAGGTTTGCTCAACTTTACATCTACGACACAGAGAATGAAATACAAAATCGAATTCAGGGAGTAAGGTAATCTTATCATTTACTTTTATATACATATTTTAGACTACTCAGATTATGATTATGTTTTTGATTGCTATAACAATGTGTTTATGCTTTATTGAAATTAAAGTCTAGGATTTAGTGCAGTCGAATATATTATTAGTATATATTCTGATACACACACATGTATGCATTTTTTTACAGGAATAACAAAAATGTTGATCCTATGATTGTTGAAAATCTATCAAAGATGTTATATGAAAGTAACACTCATGCAAAGGCTTTCAAAATGGCAAGGGAAAGATTAAATTCTGATATACATGTCCCTGATCTTAAACTTAGGTTAATTTCGGATAGAAAAACTGATGGTCGAGTCTACAACCTCCCAACTGTATCCGAGGTTGCCGCATTAATCGTAGGAGATGTGGATAATACTGAAGAAAGAGATATTATTATTCAAGCAAGGGGCGGTCACTTACAAAGGATTGATGAATTTCATACTAGCTACCTTGCTTATCAATATCCTTTACTTTTCCCACATGGAGAAGATGGATATAGACCTAATATCGTACATAGAGAGATTGACCAACTTCAGGATGTTATAAAGGTTAACAAACATAATAGGTTAACAATTAGAGAGTGGCTTGCATATAGAATCCAGATGAGGGCATTTGAGGCTAAAACATTGCTATCATCAAGAAGGTTGTTTCAAGAATTTTGTGTGGATGGATTCACAATGCTGGAGGCAGAGAAACTGAGGTGGCTTAGGAGAAATCAAACAAAGCTTAGAGTTTCAAAGTACAATAATCTTAATAATGAAGGTCAAGAACTTGGTGTTGAAGGATCTAGCAAAGGAAAAAGATATGTTTTACCATCTTCTTATGTCGGAGGTCGCCGTTTTATGGATCAAATTTACTTTGATGGAATGGCTATATGTAGGAAAGTTGGGTTTCCTGATTTATTCATTACCTTTACATGTAATCCTAAATGGCCAGAAATTTTAAGATTGTTGACTCCTTTACGTCAAAGAGCACATGATCGGCCCGACATTGTAGCAAGGATCTTTAAGATGAAATTTGATCAACTAATATTGGATTTAACCAAAAAAGAGATATTAGGGAAAGTATTGGCATGTATGGTTTCTTTTATTCTATTACCTTTATTATTTTCTTCTTTTTTTGATTTAAATTTTATCTTCATAGTTTCTTTTGTTTTTGACAGATCTGTATACAATTGAGTTTCAGAAAAGAGGATTGCCTCATGCACATATTTTGCTTTTCTTGCATCCATCAAACAAATATCCTACTCCAGATGACATTGATAAAATCATTTCTGCAGAGATACCTGATCCTATAAAGGAGCCAGAATTATACGATTTGGTAAAGGCACACATGATTCATGGTCCATGCGGTATGGCAAATCAAAGTTCACCATGCATGAGAGATGGAAAATGTTCCAAGTATTATCCCAAAAAATTTCAAGCATCGACAATTGTTGATCAGGAGGGGTTTCCTATTTACAAAAGAAGAAAAAATGGTCGAACTATAGAGAAAGGAGATATTCTTTTTGATAATTCTCATGTTGTCCCACATAATCCAACCTTGCTTTTGAAGTATCAAGCTCACATAAATATGGAATGGTGTAATCAAACTTCATCAATCAAGTATTTGTTCAAATACATTAACAAGGGTTCAGACAGGATCAGTGCTATGATTGAGCCAAACGAAAATCAAGCTTCATCTTCTCAGTATAGACAATTGGATGAAATCAAACAATATCTCAATTGTAGATATGTTTCGGCAAGCGAGGCATGTTGGAGAATATTTTCTTATTCAATACATGGTAGAAAGCCTGCTGTGGAGAGATTATTTTTTCATGATGAGGGTGAAAATTGTGTTTACTATAAAGATCATGAGCAAATTGGTGATGTTCTCCTTAAGCCAAGTGTAACTGAATCAATGTTTACTTCTTGGATGGATGCTAATAAGCTGTATCCAGAAGCAAGGTCATTAACTTATAGTGAATTTGTTTCAAAGTTTGTTTATGTGAAGAAAACAAGATCATGGAAACCTCGAAAAAGGGGCTACACGATTGGGAGACTCATTTGGGTGCCTCAAAGTACTGGAGAGTTGTATTATTTGAGGATGATGCTAACTGTTGTCAAGGGTCCGACATCTTATAAAGAACTGAAATTTGTTAAGGGAGTCCAATATCTTACTTTTCGAGAGGCATGTTTTGCAATGGGATTTTTGCAAGATGATAGAGAATTTATTCAGGCAATAAAGGAAGCGCATCTATGGGGATCAGGTAATTTTTTGAGAAAACTCTTTGTGTGCATGTTATTATCTGGATCAATGGATA
>Ga0209282_1002837_pt1 | contig 10152 bp, 3 predicted proteins | sample Mtrugardesep15_FD_187529 | JGI IMG/M metagenome (GOLD analysis project Ga0209282, IMG submission 187529) | Root nodule microbial communities of legume samples collected from California, USA - M. trunc garden sep15 (SPAdes) (version 2) | ecosystem: Host-associated > Plants > Roots > Nodule...
GTATGTATAAACAATTATAAACCAGAAAAATCAAATAATCCTTAAAATTAATTGTAAACAATTTGAATCATAATCACTTACAAATCAGCAAAGTCAAATAATCCATAAAATTAATAGACTTTGATTAGTTGTAACATGAAAGAAAAAGAAAACGAATTACAGGTTAATTATGAATTCTAATGCAGAGAGATGAGAGAGGTTGAGAAAAACTAAACAATATGGGAACAAACTATGAACTGTGAGAACCCTACTTATTAATAGTTTTTGCTTACGTTTGTTACTAATATTTTTTTTAGAGGATTTAAAGTCCAATCTTTAACAATATTTTTTGCGCACGTTTGTTACTAATCTTTTTTTTGGAGGATTTAAAGTCCAATCTTTAACATTATTTTTTGCTCATGTTTGTTATAAATCTTTTTTTTAGAGGATTTAAAGTCCAATCTTTAACCATATTTTTTTCTCACGTTTGTTACTAATATTTTTTTTGTAGACTTTAACCTTATTTTTTGCTCATGTTTGTTACTAATATTTTTTTCGTTTTTTGGTGGATTTAAAGTTCAATCTTTAACATTATTTTTTGCTCACGTTTGTTACTATTTTTTGTAAAGGATTTAAACTCCAATCTTTAACATTATTTTTCGCTCATGATTGTTACTAATATTTTTTTTTAGAGGATTTATAGTTCAATCCTTATCGGCTATTATTTTTGTTTTAAAAAAAAAAACTCATAGACTCGCGAGAAATAAAGCAGGAAAAAACATAAACTTTGTATTATTTTTTTTGCATAAGTGATTATTGTTTACCTTTGATTTTCTCAAATTCTGATTCATTCATTCTTCTAACAAAAAAAATTAAAACAAAGCTTGAATTATAATGTTGAGAGAAAGTAAATTGCTCGAAGGATAAAACAGAAAGAAAGTCAATTCATGATATGGACCTTAAAGATATTCCATTCATTGGTGCTTCAGAAGTATTAATCAAGTTCTTGAGCCTTGGAACTTTCTAATTTTTTAGAGGTGATGAGATGTAATCAGAGGGTACTATGATGAATTTTGGATCGATTTGAATTCATGAGAAGAGACATAAAGAATGCAAATATAATTTTTAAACTTTTGTGAGTTTGATCTGTAGTTAACGGTGGTAAAAAAGGGTTAAAGGTGACGATTAGTGACATTGATTATTAATCCACGTGTTATTTTATAATTGGTTGTGTATTTGTATTTAAAATTAAAGGTATTTTTTTTAAAAAAAATTCAACCAATCTTTATACTATATAGTATAGTATAGATTAATCATACTCATAAACATTCCTAAGAATAAGATTGCCTCCGAGAGTTAGGCAGTTCAACAAAATGGCAAAATCATAGTTCAATGATTAAAAAATGAAGTAGCCAATGAAAGACTACCACATATCATGCTCATCTATCAAATCTCAATCAACTTTGCCTAACTCAAGATGATAAATATAAACAAATAGATATATAGAAATTATAATGATATGATAACGGGTTTTTAATTCTAAAGCAAACTAGTCCATTGTAATTGTTCCACATAGTTGTGTATTTCGTTCCTTCGTGTCGGAACAGGAGAAACAGGGCCCACTTCAGCACCAGTTCCTCACTTCAAACTCACAAATTCTAATGTTTTTCCTATCAATTGTCAAACAATGGATTTGCGTTGAATAATCTCAATAATCATAATCATCATGATTTATAATATGTACATAATGTCGGTTCGTGACGGGATAACATAAGATTGGAATATGCCGTTTTAGTCTAAGTCTTCGGGGTAGATGCGGACATTGACCACGAGTTGTGGTTGTGCAAGGTAAAACTACATTTTAAACGTAGAAATAATATTCCTACAACTATTTTTTTTTTTTTTTAAAAAGTCTCTCGTCCGATAATAAAGATCCAACAAACATGATTGATTGTTCCATTTTTAATGAAAAATCAAATTTCACATTAGATAGTTATGACTATTGATAAGAGTTTATAAAGAAGATATATTCATCATCTTACAAGCCGGTTTTGTAAGGATGGGTTAGACTTCAAATTTTAATATTGCATAAGAGCATCCATATTGGTAGGGTCTTTATTATTTAAGATCCGGTACATAATAGGTACCCCTAATGTGGAAAAAAAAAATTGGGGTCTCTTAAGACCCTCAATCTTAAGTGGACCTCACCCCACTTTTCAATAAAATAATCATTATTTGAATTATTTTTGTTGTTTTTCATTAATAAATAGCTATTGGTGGGAATCATTTAGACCTTTTGATAGAGGATCTCCATTGAAGTGGTTGAGTACCTATTAGGTACTATTATTAAAAAATAATAAAAAAATGATGTGTCCATGTGGAACTCGTTTAAGACCTCAAATGTGAGGATCTTCATTGTGGATACTCTAAGAGTCTTGTTCAAAATCCGCTGGACCATCTGCTATCAAGTTTCCACTATCGGGACATCAACCATATGTCCAATCTTTGACGTGATGGGGTGTGTTAAAGAGACTCAAATTGAATAAGAGATGGCCTAACAACGTGTTTATAAGTGAAGGCAATCTTAATCCCACAAACCAGTTTTGTGGGATTGAGTTAGGCTCAACCATGATTTCTAAAACTTTTAGACAAAAAAAAAATTAAAAAAATTAGAATTATGAACAAAAAGGTCCAAAAAAAATAATAACCGATTTTTTTTATTAAATTGGTTGTGTTCATTTTACTAAAAAAAAGTTTATTTTTTTTTTTTTTACAAAATTTGTCTTAAAAAATAAATAACCCGTTTTTAAAGACAAATACCAATTTTAATCCGGATTTAACAAAAAATTCAGATAATTTTATAAATCAAACCATATCCATTTATAAACCGGTTTATATATGCAAATAATTTTATAAACCAAACCACATAAATGGTTTATACATAAATATGGTTTGGTCCGTCAAAATATCCAACCATACACACCCTATTTATCGCCACGCCAAAAGATCTTAGATGAGACGCAAAATGCAAATAAAACAATAAGATAACAGAAAATTAACATGGTTTGACACTTTTTGCTTTCATCTACAGACCACATAAACACCTACAAATCCGTCAGCGCCACACTAGAGTTGAACAAAATGATAAAATCATTCATTTTACTAAAACTAATTCATTTAGAGATGTTAATTTCAACTCTTCACACATTCTCCTTAGACATAATTTCATGTCCACTCTAATCATACATCTTGAGCCACCAAAATGCTTGTAGATCCACACATGTTTTTCCACAAAATGTAGTTTTTTCTTTGCCAAATACTCCAACTTATCATAGCAAATTTAATTTTGCAGCATGTTCCTCACACAGATGCCAACGGATCTCCATAACGAATTCATCAAACCTCTCCACTTGATCCATTACTTGTTAAAAAAAACTACCACAAGATACCTTCCTCCAACTTTCCATATTTTGGTGGTTTCAACTGCCATTTTTTGACGAAATTGGCAGCTCTCTGAATCCAACAATTTTATTCACCGCAAAGTAAACAATTACTGTCTGTAACAATCGGCATGAAAATTTCACATGAGATATAATTCGTTTCTCAACTCCCCCACATGAAATTAAAGCGTGGCCTTTAGGTATGGATTAACCCACCGAAATTGGCACTGGAGAAACACTGTAAGATCTCAAGGCAACACCATTAGGCAAACTCAAATGAGTTTTCTCCAATTCCTATTGCTATGACATAACGAGCTTCTCCATTTTTTTAGGGGAATAATAAGCTTCTCCATGTCACATACACCAGTCTTTATGTATATAAATAAACGGACGCATTTCTAACCGTGTATGCCACAGTATCATCATCCTTTGCAAGGGTGGTCAAGTTGTTAGACACATTTTTTTCCCCTTCATTTGTAAAGAATAAAAAAGTTGTTACGCATCTTCACTTTGTTGAGTAGACTAGACAAATTAGCTTATGAAAGAGCAACGAATTTGGCCCATCATTTTGCAACCACCTCGGTGAATATTAATATCCCAATATGATCAATGGTAGTACATCATATCAGTTGTTACTTTGACTAATTGTGTTTTGATCCGTTCTACGTAGTTATATATTAATTGTTCCATAAAATATTTACTACTTTAACAAAGTTGTTCAAACTTATTCTAAAATTATAATATTTTAGTCATTAACAATAAAAAAATGTAAAATTATTGACGGTAGAATAGTTTACATTGCTACAATATCTTCAATTATGGAACTTAATTTGAGTTCTAGCTTAACTATCTTTTGGTGTCCTACAATGACATACTACAATTTAAGAACTTATTAATAGAATGCAGCACAGTTTTTTTACTTCTTTTTAGTGGGTCTCAACTTGAATTCTAACTAGATAGTGCTACTGAAAAAATGTTGTATATAAAAGAGTTTACATGACCTGACCTCTATATTGGGTAGAACCTATATAAGTTTCACCCATAAAAATGGATATTGAAAAGAGAGAGTTAGAAGAATTGTTACTGCGGACCAAAATTTGTTGCTGTAGACAAACAACAACGTTTCAAATAGTTTTCTATTGTAACAATCGGATTTTTATTGGATTGTATACGTTATAACTTTGTCAAAACATGCAATGGTTGAGATTAAAAGTGTGTTGTTTTTAACAGCTGCAAATCCAATTATGTTTTTCTACCACTTCTCTTTGAATTTGTTTGAATAATTCTTAATAGTAATATGCAAGGTTGACAGTGAATCCAGTCAACTCGAATAAGGTTCGAGCTGGGCGTTTAATTCATTGAACTCGGTTCATAAAACAAATGGCTTGAACTATAGCTTTAAATTGATTTTGTTAGTTAAGTGAGCTGAATTTGAGTTATATGTAGCTTGAGTTGTATAATTCATGGTATAACTTTTATATATTATTTAAATAAGGGGCTGCTAACTTGCACCCACCTAAGTTAGACACATACACCTACTTGATTATTTATACTCATTTTTATAAGTATTATTACGGTGCAAGTTAGCAAACTTCACTAATTTACACCCACTTTCATCATTCCAAATAATATTTCCTTAAAAGTTTGTCCCTATTACATGTTTTGTCCCACTTCCATATTTCTTTTAAGAATCTTGCTTTTTCTAATAGAGCAACAAAAAAATTCATTAAATACTTAATTTAGTAATTAATATTATGATCAGTGTCCCTAAAAAATAATACTATGATTAGTGATTAGAAAAAAAAATCCTTCAAAAAGCTTTAATGTTCAGGAAAAAAGAGCCTTTAGTGATCAGGAAAAAAATACATAAAAACAAAACGAAGCATGAAAACATGAAACACGAAAACAAAATATGTATAAAAAAGAGCCTTTAATGATCAGGGAAAAAAAAAACATGTACAAGAATTACTTGCCGTCAGACACGGAAGAATTTTTTTTGTTTTGTGTTTTAAAAAGTGGAATAGACAAAAATATCTTTAATTTTAAGTAATTTAAAATTGTGTTGAGTGGGCTTTTTAGTAAAAAATAAGTGGGTGTAACTTGCTAACTTGCACCTTAGTGTGTTTAGGTGGGTGCAAGTTAGCAGTCCCCCATATAAATAATATAACTTTATTTTTAAATTTACATAATTAATTTATATTGAGTAATTTTTTTTAAAAAACTTTTCATATTTTTTAAATTAAATATTTTAAAAAGCTTTCAGTTTTTCATAGACCTAGTTTACATATATATTTTTCAATTAGATAATTATTTTATAAAAAAAAATACTATTAAATTATTGGCTTAAGCTATTTTATGTCTTTTATCTTTTACCAAAAATGTGTTTTGATCTTTTATCTTATTTATAACATGTTTTGATATTTTATATTTTTAAAAGGATTCACTTTTTAGTTTTTTTTGGTCAAAAATCAAAACATTTGTTAACAAAAGTTTAATACGTGGCAATTACGGTGTTAACATAAATCTATAAGGCATAACAGAGGGAAAAACGACGTCGTTTTTTTAGATATACTGAGAAGGAATGTTGAAAACAAAAACAAAAACATAAGTGTTTGCAGAAGATTTGGATGTGATGCGTCTGAAAAAGAACGATTTGTTGCAACCCATTTGAAGGAGATTAAAGTTCTGCAATGTGTTTGAGAAGCAGAAAGTCATATGAGTTTAATTTAATACCAAACACATGTTTTGGTCCTTTATCTTATTTTTACATGTTTTGGTCCTTTGTCTTTTAAAAAAGATTCACTTTTTAGTTCCTTTGTTAGAAATCATAACATAAGTTAACGAAAGTTTAATACGTAAAGGAGATTGAAGTTCTGCAACGTGTTTGACAAACTAGAAGCCACATGAGTCTAGTTTCTATTTTTCTCTAATGGATAACATGTGGACAAATGTGAATCATTTAAACAAGATAAATGATCAAAACATATTAAAATAAGATAAAGGATCAAAACACATTTTTAGAAAACGATAAAGGACGAACAATATATTTAAACTTAAATTATTAATTTTAAAAAACAAAGATCTGAATTATTTTATTTTTGAATTATACGACTCAAACTAACTGAATTTAAACTTAAGTCGAATTTGGAATCGAATGAATTCTAATAGAGTCGAGCTCTAATTTTTTGTCCTAGCAATGAGAGTTTAATTAATAACATGTAGCATTATTTCTTTGATTAGGATTTAGGATTGGTTTCTTTCAAGGTTTATAATGATGACTGGTGTAGTACTAGTCATGGACATACTTCTAAATTCTGAATGCACAAACCGCCTCAACCTACCTATTAAGCCGATTCAAACTGCCACAGGTCGCACTAAAGGCACACAAGATGTAACTTTTAGCGCAAGCAAAATATTTGTTGTATACTAAAAAACACAAGTATAATATACATTAGAAAATTGTTAAGAGAACTCCGGACATCCTACGAATTTATATTTAAGAGGTGAATTTTTAGTTATTAGACTACTTTAACAAAAAAATATTGATTAAGAGAACTTTTTTTAAACATAAAATTAAATTTGTATGAAATAAAATAATATAAATTAGAGTAATTTAATTTATAATTCATGTTTTTTTATAAAATAAAGATAAGATCTATATAATAGAAATATAGTTCGTTGATTTTTTTTTAAATATAACATATTGTCTATATGAAATTGGTTTTGATTAAAAAAACTAAAAGAAAAAAAAAATGACTAATCAATAGTATATTTTTTGCACAAATTATTATTGTTGTTGTTGATTATTATTATTATTATTATTATTATTATTATTATTATTATAGATTGTCTCTAATAAAATTTGAAGGCTATATTGGTAATTTCAAATCCAATAAAGTGACAACTGATTTTCGAAAGAGAGATGGAAAACGAGCCAATATGATCAATTATTTGATCATAAAATGAATGTAATCATACAGCTGGGATAACTTATTTGGGAAAAAGAATATTAGCTTCCCGAATACTCCTTATTTTTTATTTATTTATAATATAATAAAGGGTTAAATATGTTTTTGGTCCCTATAAAATTTGGACCTTTTAAGTTTAGTCCTTACTTAATTTTAATAGGTTTTTTAGTCCTTAACAAAACTTTCTGCACTCAGTATTAGTCCCTCCTCAATTCAAATTTGTTTAATTTATGCTTAAACTCTTGAGTTTTTAAACAATTTTTTGCAGACGTATTAAGAACATTACTAAAAGTTCCTCTGTAAAAAATTGTCGCAAAATTTGATTTCTACATCCAGATTTTGTTAATTCTATCTTTAACTTTTGTTGTTTTAAAAAATTCATATTTAATTCGTTTCATGTTAAAAAAATCTAAATTTTGGTAAATGAACCTTTCATAGTGCTCTAAACTTGTCTTAAAAAAATCGTTCAAAAATTTAAGAGTTTAAGGATAATTAAACAAACTTTGTTGTAACTAGGACTAAAATTAGAAGTAATTTTTTTGTAAGGACTAAAAAACCTATTAAAATTAAGTAAAGACTAAACTTAAAAGTTCTCAATTTTATAGGGACCAAAAACATATTTAACCCTATAATAAAACGATGTTTTTTCAAAGCATTATATTCTTTTCTTTTTCCTTAAAAATATCTTAATTTCTCTGGAAAAAAGAAGTACACGTTATCATCACCAGCTGATTCTAGTCGTTTTTCTTTTGTTTTGTTTAGAAATAAAGGAAAAAAAAAAACTTACTATAATATGCATATATATGTTGAGTTGCAATGCATCGATTTGCAAACAAAAGACATGTCCCTACCAATGATTCATTGTAAATTATTTAAGTACTTTCAAATTTCTAAGGTATTCATAAGGTATTAGATTCAAATTCCTCTAATTTTAACAATTTATATGTTGGATCAGTCCATATGATGTTTTGATATGACTTTAATTTGACCCCTCAACTAATGGATTGTGTGATTGGTCGCCGCCCGAATTATACGATAATTGGGCCGGGTATTAGTTTTTTCTTGCTATAAAAAAATCATTAAATTGTGATTGCTATTAGTTCTTGTCTATATCATAGACATAGGGTCTAATCTCTGGTTGGGGTGGATGCCTAGGGTTTTAGGTCCCAAAACATATTTTGCTTAGATGGCAAAGATTGGATATGGTACGAGTGGGTACAACGTGGTGAGTGAAAGTAACATGTTTTAGCTAGATTCTCCTGAATGAGGTAACATCTTGGTTAGTGATTCAGTTGTCCTAAATGAGACACTATACAGGTCGAGTGATCCTAAGGTTTTATAAATTATTTACACCAAAAATAATATTTGACACACTCTTGCTAGTTAAATAACTAGTTTATATTCACTTTTGTTTGATTAAATTTGTAATAATGTGATTAATATTCCACAAAAATTTGAGTTCAAATATTATGTTGTTATGAAAATCTTGTTAGTACAAAATATGCAAGCACTCGTAGAAGACGGTTTTATGCTTCAAGGTTTATCCTAATAAATTCTAAGGGTTTATTATGATTGATTCAAATGGTTATCTCTATATTTTAGTATCAACAAAGTTATTTATCACTAGAAGTTTGATCACTAACTGTAGTTAACTAATGAAATCTTATTGGAAATCTTATGGAGACAGATTAGGTTCCTAAAGTTCGCCATACTTTGCGTGAAGGCAATGGAGGCGACGATTTTCTTGCTAAAGAGGTGCTATGAGTGCCGGTAAGGTTGCTATCATTTATGGTGCACTTAGTGTCATATCATATGTTCTTTTAGTGAGTGACATTAGAGTTACTTTCGTTTGTCCTTAGTTTTTCTTATTACATGAGAGAAAAAAGAAAGAAAAAAAACAATTATATCCTCATAAAGGGAACTCCTACAACATTCGCTTAGAGCGTTAAAGAGAGACAAGATACTGCTCATGCACCTTGACAAGAGGTCCTCTAAGATCAGCTCTTATATTAGCAAAAATATATGCATAAGAGTTTTCTTCTTTGAGAATGTAGTGGAAGGAGATGTTCCAATCCTTGACAAGATAACTTTTAATTAGCTAGAGGAGATTGGCATAATGATGAAACATTGGTATCTCATTCGCCATTAACTGAACTAGACGGTGGTAGTTAGAAAAACACATATTTTTTATGAAGTTGGCTTCCTAATAAAGAGTAATTTCTCTTAAAAAAAGCTTGAATTTATGCGTGCAAAATGTTTGACATTCCCACACTACCATACAAACCAAATTGAAAATGGCCCGTTTATTCTCCTTTTGTTGCTTCTTTTTTCTTTCTCTAATTTCCTTTTGATAATCAAAAGAAAATGAGAAATTATATTTGTAGAACCATTTTATAACAACTTTTGTGATAACTTTCTCTCTCATAACTACATTATGTTTTTACTTTCTCACTCTATTGTTTTGGTTTCTGTGTCAATATCTATTTTTCTTTGTAAATTTATGATTGTCTCAAAAATTATCACACAAATGGTTGTTCAAACAACCCACCTAATATATATATATATATATATATATAACATTTCAATCTCACACTTAATTATTTTTTTTAGCTTTTTAATTTAAAACAGAAAAATAAACCATCTTCTCAATAACCAAAAAAAATTTGGATTCATTTTTAATGTAAAAATAACCACGTTTTTCTCTATTGAAATTTACTGTTTTGTAAGTATAGTATCCATGTGTCTTTCACTATTTTTTTTTTTTT
>Ga0209282_1002838_pt1 | contig 10151 bp, 7 predicted proteins | sample Mtrugardesep15_FD_187529 | JGI IMG/M metagenome (GOLD analysis project Ga0209282, IMG submission 187529) | Root nodule microbial communities of legume samples collected from California, USA - M. trunc garden sep15 (SPAdes) (version 2) | ecosystem: Host-associated > Plants > Roots > Nodule...
GAACTTTTTGATATAATTTTTTTTTTTTAGAGAAACTTTTTGATATAAATGAAAACTAATAAAAAAAAAGTTAGTATGAGATAAGTATTTATTTATTTTTTCTGGTAGAAGAGATAAGAATGTTTAAGTTAAACTATAAGCAACCATTTGATTTATCGGCTAACATGCATACACCATTTACTTAGATAAAAAAAATTGTTAAGTTTTTTAAAATATTGTTTTCTTTTTAAAGAATAAAAAAAAAAACTCTATCAATTAAAGAGAAAAAGAGAAAATGTCTCTAGAAATATACTCTTTCTGATCATATTTACAAGCGAAAGTCAATTTTTTAAGTTCATTGAGTATATAATGTATCTGGTCTATAAGTGTGACTACATATATTTTTTATTCAATAAATCTAAAAAGTTGTTTTTTTTCTTATAAATGTTATCGGAAATAGTAAATAGAAATAAAAAAGTGACTGCTTTTCTTTAAAAAAAAAGTAGTGTAACTATGTTATGGTGATACTTACTTTTGTGTATAAAGTCTACTCTTGTTAACCCATGGGGATGGAGCCAATCCGAGGTACATAGGTACGAATTAGACTCTCCCAGTCGACAGTTATGTCATTAACGACCTCTACCATCTGATCAGAGTCTGTCGGAGTTGTTAACACTTCATGTGGTTTTTATTCTATCTCTCCCAACAATTATCTTAGATTCTACTTCAGGCCTCAAATTTTTTACAATAAATATACGAGACAAAAAATATTCCGACACTCTAAAAAAACAAAAAATTGAAATTTTTAGTTTTTGAAATTACCAAAACATAAAATTACACTTTTTCAGAAATATATACAATTGGACGCTACTTTGATGTTGTGTGTTTTTTATGTATTGTTTGGTTCCGTGGTCGACATTGGACATACAAATATGTGTAAATTAGACGATTTTCAATGATAATTTATTTTATTGTAAATGTTATTAATCTTATGTCTGAAATTTCAAAACATGAAAAATTCGAAATTTCAAATTTTTCAAATTTTAAAAAATAAAAATTATATGTATATTTTGCATATAAATATTTATTTATTGTTTGAATTTTGTAAATGTTTGATATTTTAAAAGGTTTATCGAAATTAAGGTCGGCCAATGTGATTTGACAAATGTCACTCTCAAGTATGAGTCTCACATTTCTAAATTTTTGTACAATGTTGATATCCATCAACGTAACACTTTATCTAACTCCCCTTTCGGAAAAAAATTCGATAGAATAATTCAATTCATCCCAATCAACTTTTTCTACTCAATTAAGTATCTATTTGGATACACGTATCCTTCAATTTTGCATCATGAGGCAGCTCCAACGTGAAAAAACGTGTGTTTGGTAGATATCAACCATGAAAACAATCACACACTAAAACGAACTTGAACTCCGACATTATTTGTTGCAGGGTTTGTTGTTGGTCCTTAGTGTAACTATAACTTGGCAGTTCCAACCTATGACACTCATTCTTCTTGCCAATTGCAGTGATCGCAACCATCCATATCTGAACTTTTAAATTCTGATCATAGCATATATAACAGATATCACATGAACAATCAAATGGTGCTATAGTCGGTTGCAATTTCTTATGTATGTGTTTTCATAATAGGACTTTTTTGTTTTTTCTAAACAACCGTATGTTGATGGTGATCACCTAACAAAACATGTGGAATGGAATTACTTGGATGATGAACATAAGCCAATCAGGTGTGCAGGAAAAAGTATATTTCATTGTCTAAGCATCCCTTATAATTCATTTCCTCTAATTTTAATTAACAAGTACTTACCGTAAAAAAGTGATATATGAACATGAAATTAAAGCAAAAGAGAGGTATTTTAAAATACCTCATATTTGAGAACAGCAACATTCTCATCATCATAATCATCAACAACCATTTGCCAGCATTCGAACTTGTGACCTGTAGGCAATGTTTTCACACAATTACCATACAGACCAGGTGATGCCAGCGGTTGACCATGCATAATTTAGTTTTAAATTGTGTAAAATCCAATGAGGGCTTTAGTGACTTTGGGCTTTAGTGAATAAGCCCAGGCCAAACAACAACAAAAATTGTTAACAAAATTATTATTATTATTACAATACATTTCAACTACAGTTTATTCATTTTCCTTCAAACAAAAAAAAAACTAAAGTTTATTCATTCATTTGATAAAAAACAAGCCTAAAATGTATTGATACCGCCCAAAAACAAAGAAACACAAATAAAAAGGAGACAATTAGGATTAATTCAGTTGATAAAAAGTTAACTTGTTTATAAAATCGTAAGTTTAACTCTAATTATTAGTGTGATGATTTATAAAGACTTGTTTTAGAATTCATTGAATCTTAACATTAACTTAAAAATAATGATATTGTTGTATTACTTAAATTAATGATTGTTTTTATTTAAAAAAAAAAAAAGGCGTGATTATGTTATGGAGATACTTATGTAAAAAGACTACTTGTTAACCCTTCAGGTAGTTCTTATTCTGATATCCCTCCCAACAATTATCTTAAATTCTAGTTTTACCCTCACATTTTTTACCACAAATATGAGACAAAATATTCCGACACTTTAAAAGACAACAATGTGAAAAATCTAGAATTTTTAGTTTTTTGAAATTATCAAAACATAAAATTACATTGGTGTTGTGTGTTTTTTATGTGTAGCGTGGATCCACTACACATAAAAATGTGTGTGTAAATAAGACGATTTTCAATCATAATTTTTTTTATTTTTGTAAATGTTAAAAATCTTATATCTGAATTTTCAAAACATGAAAAATTCAAAATTTCAAATTTTTCATGTTTTAAAAAATAAAAAATATATGTGTATATTTTGTATATAAATATTTATTTGTAGTTTGGATTTTGTGCATGTTTGATGTTTTAAGAGGTTTTTCAAAATTAGGGTCGATCAATGTGATTTGACAAATATCACTCTCAAGTATGAGTCTCATATCTCTAAATTTTTGTACAATGTTGATATCCATCAACATAACACTTTATCTAACTCCCCTTTCGAAAAAAAATTCGATAGAATAATTCAATTCATCCCAATCAATTTTTGTTACTCCATTAAAACGAACTTGAACTTTGATATTATTTGTTGGAGGTTTTGTTGCTTCTCCTTAGTGCCCTTCTGACACCCCAACAAGTAGTTGGACACACTAAGTTAATGGCAAAATAAGATGTAAATGATAAAAGGTATATGTGTAGGACATGAAGGTACCCTACAAAATGTGAAATATGGTATCTCTTGAAGCCAACATGTAGCCCATATTCTCCACCATGATATCCCACTTGTATTTCACACGACTTTTGCTCATGATATTTTTGAAATGGAGAAATATGTCCACGATGAAATCTCTCTAGCCGTTGTTAATTTTTCACAAAAGTCTTTCACTTTGAATGTTATGCTATCCACAAAAGTCTTGATCACATTTATTGGACAATAAATTTTTACCAAAAGAAATAGAATCAACTAGCACGAGAGAGCCTTGTGTTCCTCCATAAAATGTCTTTTGGTTAGATGTCTTGCACGTACATATTATTCTTGCTTTTCACTTATTCTTTCTAGTACACGCAAATGAACTGAATTTCAATTTTCAAGCCACATATGATAGTGACTTACGACGCAAGCATATGGACATTTTATTGTCAGCATATATGTTGATTCACGTATTTTAGCATTTTAGCTAAACTAAAACGTATCTTGTTATATAATCCCAAAAAAAAAGGATATTTCGTGTATTTGAGTAACATATGTTGATTCAAGTGCTAAGAATAAGAAGTCTTTCCCTCTTCTAGACAAAAAGTGAAGTATACTTCCCCTTAAATAAAGTCTCGGGGTAAACTGGATATCAAATGCGGTGACTAATATCTCAAGACTTGTGAGAGTAAAATGACGACAAATTTTTCTTAAAAGTTTTAATGATATTGTATGTCTAAGACTGAATTCGAACTTATAATTTTGGTTGAATTATAAGAGACCCATAACGTCTCATATAAACACTTTTGAATTTTCTGTATAAAAAACTAATGTAACTAGTTAATATTAATTGATAGTATATTTTTATCATTCACTGTATCTAAAAGACTACACATGTCTTATGCATTATGCTTAGGGATAAAAATTTACGGCAAAGAGATGGTGTCCCAATCTAAAATAGAGAAGAACTTTAGGTTCGAACAACAATTATTTACACTTACAAAAATAATAAAGAAACTGTATTTTTGTCGGAAAATATATTTTTGAAGAGCATAAGAACCGTATTTTTACTTTGGGAATATATTTTCGGACAAAATGGAGGTGGAAAAGAAACTGACACAATTTTCTTTAAAAAAGAAGAGAGAAACTGTCATATTAATTTGGATTAATCCTCAGATTAGGAAGATTCTCATATGGTCTAATCAGGGCTTTGTTGAACTCTAAAGTCTAGAACATGTATAGTAATATTTTATTAAAAAAATCTAATAAACTTTATTAATTTGTCTTGAAAAATGAAAACAAAGAAGAAGATGATACAATGCAGATATTACTTTTCAACCATGTTGTGTGGCCGAGGGTTTAGGACGGTGCAGGTCCACCACACAACCAACAAATATAGCTATATATTGACTATGCAAATTGAATTGCAGTCCCTTTGGTCAAAATAAAATAAAATTGAATATTAGTCATTCATATGTGCTTATTAATTTATTGGATTTTAAAACCAAGTTGTTAAATTTCACATTAACTATGAATAAATAAAATGTTGAATCTATAAAAGAGGTAACTTATATATTAATATTTTAAAGTTTTGAATAAATCAGTCTCTTTTATATTCGTAAATCATTATTTAAGAGAAGTGACTTATATACTGATACTTTTAGGTTTTGAATGAAGATTTGTCGTCTTTTTTATAGTCTTTGAACATTGATCCGCTATTGTTCTCGATTTTTCGAGACTCCTCCAACACAATTAAATGATACGAGTAGTTTTCTATCATAGTTTAGAATTTGAAGTTTTGAGTTGGATTGGATTATGACAATCATGGGTGGTGAAAGAAAGGCTGGCATTGTCATTTGTCACTCCCAATCTCATCATCCATTTCATTCCCATACATTTGGACCCCATTTTGTATATGGTACCTAAAGAGGTATATGTTCCCTCTTCCACTGCCCATTCTATATTAATTTTCCATTCTCATCATTTATGATTTATCTTCACTTTAGGTAGGTTAAGATTCATACGGTAGCCTTGCAAGCTACATTTTTTGTTCCATATTTACAGGTGTTCATTTATTAGAGTAATTTCTTTTTCTTTTAAACCATCTTAATGAAGTTTAAAGATCTGTCAGATTCGTTGTTAAATTAATCATCGAGTCGACACAGAAAATAAACTCCGCCAAAAATCAAAGTCGTGTTTTTGTTTATGTTGATTTATGTTATCAACTCTCCAACAATATAATTACTTTGATGCTATGTGGTAAGATTTTGTAAATATCTAAACATATATCTCCATATAGTAATATATATAGATTGAAAGACTGTTTAAAACTTTATTATATTATGGGTGCATAGTAACTAAACTTGATATTAGGTATTCAAATTCATAAATTTTGTATAAGATTTTAGTGTTTTCTCAAATGATAAATAGTTAATGGATCTTAAAAAGTAAAAGATAAGTCCTAATCATCTGGATTGTGAAGATTCTATTCTAATTTAGGTAAGATTAAGATAGATTTCTGGTTTTGGTAAGTTGCAAAACAAACTTCACCTAACTTATACTTACCTAACATTATTATAATGAGTTAAAAAAATTATTATATTAGCAATTACTGAACCCAATATGTTGACTATTGTGAGTGAAATTTAAATATATAATAGCCTTTCTTTGATGTTGTTGAAGAAAAGGATATTTTTGTCTAAAATATGTCTACTCATCTTATCGCGTGTTTTTTTATTTCAAGTTATTTAAAAAATAGTAAGTAAATAGAGGTTGGTTTAATTCATAAGAAATTAACTCATCTTATAAAAGAGAGTCGAACAGTTTTTTTTTTTTTTAGGAAGGGAGTTGAACAGTTTTTGTTACCTCATAAAAAAGCATGCATTTAATCACCTGATCGAACCCTAATTTGAGGTATAATCATTAAGTTTGTGTTTGATTCTTTTATATGTTACTCTTTGGTTCTTAGAGGAAATATCTCTCGGTAATCTTGAGTTCGGTCGAATGATAGGTAAATTTTGACCACAACAAGAGTTATTTTCTCTAAGAATCGACTTTATTTACTTCTTGAACACTTTGTCACTCTTACGAGATGAGTCAATTTCTTTATCGTCTAATCAAATGCAAAAAAAAAGATTTTTAAAACTAATTCGAATAAAAATAAATTTAAACGATTTACATTTAACTTAGTTTTTAATTAATTCAAAATCAATTTTTGTTACCTTAGAAACAAGCATACACTTTATCACCTAATCAAACCTTAATTTGAGGTAAAATCAATAAGTTTGTGTTTGATTATTTTTTGGTAATAACCCTCCGATTCTAAAGAGAAATGAGTTATAGTAATTCGAAGTTTAGTTAAAAGGTAGATAAAGTCTAATTAAAAATTGTTTCATTCAGGAATCAAACTCAGATTTTTCTAAATAATTTGTCTTTGATCAAACTTATAAACCACTTAAACTTAATTGTTTGATTAGTGTTTGTTTGAGTCCGACAAAAATAGATTGAATTTCCTTAAAAGTAATTTCAACGTTAAATGATTTTTGTTAAATTAGATTTCATATATGCCCTGATTAATTTTCCCCTTGTGTTACAGGGAAAAAAAAATATCCACCGCAAAGATATTTGTTTGAAGAATATTATTTACGGTGGTAAACGCAGAATCAAAATCATGCTGGAAATCACTGCTTAGGATAGTAGAAAACATAAGCCATCAGTTTCTCTATGTCGTTTTTTGTATACAAAATAAAACACACATACAAACTACTTTTTTTCAGAATCTAGTTATAATCTCTAGCAATTCTTCTACTATAGCATATATTCTGTCCAAAAAGATAATAACTATAGCATATATACTGAATTTTACGGTTCCTAAATTTCTCCAACACGTATGGAGACAAACCTTAGGTGGCACCAGCCACCAGGATATATAGGCCCCAAAACTAAAAAACACTCAAACACATGAATGATGGAATTATATGGATGCGACTCTTGTACAATCAAAGAATTCCGCGTATTCAAAAAATTGAGACCTTGATGGTTGTTCAATCAAATCATCCATTTTCAAACTTGATATTTTCAATTATAAAGTGAAAACAAAAAGCTAAAATTATACGCATCGTTTCTTAACTTTTGGTTTGGTTATATGTAAATTTTCAAACATCAAATCTAAAAGTCATATAAAAACATCATCGAAAGACCGTAGTTTTCTTTTTTAGGAAAAAAATGTTTATATCATTTCATTACTAATAACAAAATTGATACAATCGGGTACTTTAAAATAAACTATGCGACTAGTTGATAAAGTGGCTTCCCCAATAAGAATATGAGCCGCCACATTTATTTATCTTCGACTAAACTCCACCCTAGAGTTTGTGAATATGATGAAAAAAAGATTCTGACATGTTGTGATAACGTGACCGAACTCTGTAACATCAAAGCGAGGAGAATTGAAAGCATAAGATGTTACCTTTGCGTCCACCACAAAGTCGACATTATCGAACTGCATGTCTGCCAACCATTTTACTGTGAGTAGCAATCCAAGAGCTTCGCCAAAATCCACTGCGTATTTTGGGGATAGGCTCACAGTTTGGGCGAGAACGTAGGTGCCAACACCATCCCGTAAACAAATTCCAAAACCGATATGATTCCACAAAGAAGAAAAAGATGCATCAATGTTGCATTTGAATCTTCCCTATGCGAGCTTCTGCCACTTTATCGTATCTGCTAAGTGATGACTCGTGTGATTGCCTAAAGTCGGACCAGGATACAGTGCGGTAGTTGTTGGAGGAGCATAAACAACTACCATCCATCCCTTCATAAGGTTCTTCTCTCTCTCAACCACATGAACACTGAGTTTTTATTCGTTTTGCCATAATTTGACATTACGGTGCTTCCAAATACTCCATAATATAGGAACAAAATGTTGAAAGTCAACATGCAAGTTGCGGAGCAGCATAAAAACAATATCTTCCGCAACACTATGAATCTGGAGGGCGGTAAAGACTTCATGCCAGATACCATCCAACCACCACACTTGTACTACAAAAGGGCAATGAAAGAAAATATGTGCTACATCCTCTGTTGATTCGTTACAACTAACACGGTCGGTAAATAGGACACTGCATTCCATTATCTTGCAACCGAACTCTTGTTGGTAAACAACCGCGACATGTACGCCATATAAAGTTATGAAATGTTGGAGGTACCTTTAGTTTCCAGATGCCAGCCCAATAGTCTAGACGCCGCAAATGAGAAGTGTCTACTAATTCCTCCATACACAGTTTGTATGCACTCTTCACCGAATAAAGCCCATTTTTATCTCCTTTCCAAAGTAAGCAATCCATCGGAACATGAGGAACCAACGGAGTCTGAAGAATATCATTCACCTGATCTGCACTGAAAATATGATGAATTGGATATGTATTCTATTGTTTGTTTCCCGTGTCCATCAAACTACGAACCATATAGTATCGCAAAAAATAATTCTCAGGTAAATTGCCATCAATACAATTACCACCTTGCAACCATGGTTCATTAAGAATTGGAGTAGAGTCACTTGTACCAACACACCACCGCGCACCACCCCGAACAATAAACTGTGCACGGAGGATGTTGCGCCATACATAACTGGGGTTGTGACCCACACATAATTAAGGTAATTACCGGAAGGGAAGGACCGTTCTTTGAAGATGCGAGAGACTAACAACGTTGAATCAGTTTGTAGCTTCCATCCTTGCTTACCAGGCATGGCAAGATTGAACGCCACGAGGTCACAACCCCAACCACATAGGTTTAAAGACTAAGAATTTGTATCGAAATAAAACCACATAGATTTGAATTTTGAAATCCATATAAAAATTGATCAAAATGATAAATATGACGTGAAAAAAAAAAGATAAAGAATGAAATCATTATCTGAAATTAAATTAAGAAGAAAAAAGTAATTTTGTCATTCTAGTTCATTTATTTTTGGATCGTCCATAAATGCATCATCATTAAATTTTACTATAATTGAGAAGCTATCTCATACGGTATATGACAATGTACTTCATTTAAGTCGTGAAAATTTCAAGATTTTTTTTTATTTCTTTGGCAAATAATTGACCATCTGAGAAATCTACTATTATTATTTTAAAATTTTATAAGAAATATATAAAAATTGTATCAAAAGTATAAAATAAAACCGAGAAATGAAAAGTTACATATGTTTTTCTTTTAATTAGGTCTAGCTGGTCAAGTATGTTTTTTCTGGTGGTAATTTTTCATCACATGAATGAATCCAATTCAGAATAATTATGCTAATGGTGTTTTTGTGTGCGTTCATATATCTCTGCTTTAAGATAATCCCATGAGGATAGTAAATGGGTCCTTAATAATAAGGGCGTATCTGGTCAAGATAGGCATCTTAATATCAAACTCATGTATACGTAGTTGTATGTGTATAATGTGTATAATATTGTTGGAATGTATATATGGATTTCAAAAAATATATATCTATCGATTTTCATTTAAAAAACATGGTCAATTGTTGTATTATTTTTATTTCTTAGTAAATTTTATTTATTTAATTTGATTCGATTCCATTTTATTTTTTATTATAATTAACATCCATCTTGCACTTTTTTATGTATTTTTTGGTAAAATCCTCATTTTCTTCTAAAAGTACATCTACAGTGAGATATTTTAAAGTTTGAACCATTTTAAACCTCATTGAATTTAAAATACATTATGCAAAACACCACATTTCATCTAAATCAAACTACCTATTTTCTGTCAAAAGAATCTATTTATTATTCTTTTTCTTTGATAACCACAATTTAAATGAAACATATTTCTACAAATATAATCATTAGAAAACCATTTAAATTTAAAAAAAAAACACCCAATATATCTTCTTAACCTAAATTTAAATGG
>Ga0209282_1002839_pt1 | contig 10149 bp, 2 predicted proteins | sample Mtrugardesep15_FD_187529 | JGI IMG/M metagenome (GOLD analysis project Ga0209282, IMG submission 187529) | Root nodule microbial communities of legume samples collected from California, USA - M. trunc garden sep15 (SPAdes) (version 2) | ecosystem: Host-associated > Plants > Roots > Nodule...
CATTTTTCTTAAACTCAGTTTAAAGTAGGTCATGTAAATTTAGTTTAAGTAGGTCATGTAAACTTAGTTTAAGTAAGTCATGTAAACTGAGTTTAAGTGTACATACTTAAACTCAATTTAAGTAGGTCATGTAAACGAAGTTTAAGTGTACATATCAACCTTGTTCAATGATTTCACGTAATCTTATTTTAAATATGTACGTGTAAACTCAATTTAAGCAGGTCATGTAAACTGAGTTTAAGTAGGTAATGTAAACTGAGTTTAAGTAGGTTCATGTAAACTGAGTTTAAGTATGTCATGTTAGTTAAGCATGTTCTTGTAAACTTAGTTTAAGTAGGTCATGTAAACTCAGTTTAAGTAGGTTCATGTAAACTAAGTTTACATAAACCTACTTAAACTGAATTTAAGTTAACCTTAACAATGTAAATTAAAACCCTAGTACCTTACAGTTGAAAAAGAAAAGAAAAAATTGAAACTAGCATTATTGAAAAAGAAGAAGAAATTCATTTTCTTATATGCAATGTAAATTGGATTCACTCTTTAATCCTCCATAGAAATTGACTGAACATTAGATTGTTTGATCGTTTGTGGGTGAAAGAGGGTGAAACTAAATGACAATGAATAAAATCAAGGTTTTCAAAAAAATTATATAAAAGGAAAATTTTGATATTATAAAAAACTTTTAAATTTTTTTGGGTGTAACCAAAAATATATGGGGTGTGAATAGAAAAACTCAAATAAAATTTGAGGAGAAGAAAAGAATTAGAGAGTGGTTTTGAAAAATTTATCATTTCTGCAATTCTTCCACGGCGTAGAATACAAATTATTCACATATCATAATTTCTAAACGACGTCGTAACTGATAATTCCTCCGGCGATGGTTGACGACAAATCTCCGTCGACGGTAATCGGCAACAGAGATAGAGATCGAGAGCTTCTCATCCCCGTCGCTGGTTCCGGCGACGATACCGATGCCTCCAGACCATCGGCTTCATCCTCTTCGATGCATCATAGCGGCCGCGAGGTACTTTAGGGTTTTAATTGTTCGTTGTCTAATTTGAAGCATTTGATTAATCTCAATTTTTCTGCGTGCTTGCATTGAATTTGTTAGTCTCGGGAATTTCTTTAACTTGAATTGTTACTAATTTTAGGGATGATTTATGTTAACTGGATGAACTTCTTAATTAAACTACTGATTAAATTAATTGAACTACTAATTCAATTAAGGGCATAAAAGCTATTTTATTTACCTTTCTTTTTTTATAAGCATACCAAATTTAAATTCTCCAAATATTTTCCTTTTTGTTCTTTATCGATTCAAATTTTTTTATTGGGTCTGTTTTTCTGGTAAATAAATACTTGATTAATACTAGAATTTTTGCAAAACTGATATTGAAGCTAATTATAGCAACAGCACAAGCTAGAGTTTTGATTCGTCAAACATAAAATTAAAAAATTGGAGCTTTGAATTTGCATGAAAATTTAACGTGTTTCAATGAAATTTAATTCACTGACTATGCATCTGAAGTATCTGCCTGACATTTGGCTATGTGATTTTTTCTGTTGATTTGTAGACTTTTTCCAAAGTTGTTCAGAGCTGGGCATCAAAAAAATTCATGACTGGATGGTGCGTATCACTTTACTCAACCCAATATCTTGCTGTGTGCATTCATACATATATCAAACTAGTGCCACGTGTCATATCTGATGGCTTCTTGTTGTATCGATGTCTGTGTCTTGAATTACAAGTTAACACTTAACATACATCATAGTTGTATTTATGAAACCATTTGCTAGTAATATATTCAAAGTGGTACTCCTTGTTTAATGGGGAAGGGGGATCCTAATTGAATAAAACCTTTGAGTCCTAGATTATAAATCTCCATATAGCTTATTCAATTTGTGACATACCGACCAAAGAAAAATATAGAAATATTTTCATCATTATCTCTATCACTGGTTTTAGAAGGGTGAGGCAATGGAGAAGTAGACAACTTTTTAAAGTGATCAGGATGATATGTTCTTACACAATAAACCACTAATCAATGGAGAAGTAGACAACTTTTTAAAGGATTAACTATTTGTAAACTAAAGACAACTTATGAAAATAAATTACCTGAAGCAGTTTATGAAAATAAGCTGAAAACAACTTACACAGTACGATAAATAAGTTATTTCAAACATCTCCAAATCTGATATGTGCATTATTACCTATAAAATGGCAGTAGCAGCTGAATGTTATGAATTCTTTGTTAATATGTCATGTTTAATTAGTTGATAGGTCTTTTTTTTTTTTTTGAAGTGTCATTCTGCTTCCAATTGCAATCACCTTCTACATAACATGGTGGTTCATTCATTTTGTGGATGGATTTTTTTCTCCAATCTATGCTCAACTTGGAATCGACATCTTTGGTAAGTGCTTCTATTTTATGGTACTTCCCTTTACACCTTTACTATTTCCCCCATAAGGCCAGTATTATGGCTATTCAATTTTATTGGATGGATCAAATATTATAGTGCTACATTCATATTATTTGGGTTTTGCTATTTTTTGTTTTTTTGGGATTATTGGAAGTAGTATTGTGCAATAGAGCTTCCAAAGAAATACAAATTTTTACATGGAAAATATGTTATTGGCTTTTGTTGTCTGTCTCTAACCCATTAGGCCATGGTAGCACTGTACATGTTGATTGTTGAAGTGATTACTAACACTCTTTGGCCAGGTCTTGGATTCATAACTTCCATAACCTTCATCTTCTTGGTTGGGGTTTTCATGTCATCATGGCTGGGTGCATCTGTCCTGGGACTTGGGGAGTGGTTTATCAAGCGAATGCCTCTTGTTCGTCATATCTATAATGCCTCTAAGCAAATTAGTGCTGCTATATCACCAGGTGTGTTTGCAAAACATCTTTTCTATAACATCTTACTCTTTATTGTGTTATTATTGTTGGGCAAGAACTGTTAACGTTAACATATGTATTGCCACAGATCAAAATTCACAAGCCTTCAAAGAAGTAGCTATCATTCGACATCCACGTGTTGGTGAATATGCATTTGGATTCATTACGTCATCCGTTATCCTTCAGGTTTCTGAGATTTTTCTACTTTTGGCAGCTTATAAGTACAGAGTTTTTTTCTTCATAATGTCTTAAATTTGGTATTTCACTGTTTTTGTATGAATGTCATGGTTTTTGTTAATTGTTAATGCTCATAGTCAAACAATGAGCCAAGTTCTGGATCATGCAGAAAAAAGCCTAACATATGGCTTGTGCACTCTAGGAGAAACAGGAAAATAATAGATAAGAAATAGCAATATGGTAGTTATATGGTAGGAGAGTTATGAAGTAATTTTAAATTTTGTAGCAGGGCAGTTATATAATAGAACAATCATGTATCATTTATTTAATTGTATGTGGTTTAGTTATTTGAAGGATCTGTATCAGTTTCTGGTATGCATTCTGTTTTTCCTTTGTGTAATGCTGAGAATCGGTTTCTCAAAGGACAGCCTTGGCTCTAAAACTGGTCGGGAAGTTCAACAATTGTGATAGAAAATCCCTTAGTGAGGACCGGAATAATTAGAGAAGAAATAAGGCGTGTTGCCTATAAATAAGATGTGGGTAGAGAGAGAGATGTCTAGTCATTTGTCGAAGAATTGGGGCCTTTGGCTGTTGGGAGGTTTATCGACCCTCAAAGTTTTGCAATGATCTATCTTTGTACTTGGGCTAATCCCTATCAATTGTTATAAGAGTTCTTGATCTTGGGCACCAAAATTCATGGTGCAAAAAGGAAAGGGAAGGATGTTTGGAAGGGCTTGGATAAGGGGTTTGAGGCGAAAAGCAGAAATGTGGAGAGTTTATTTTAAAGGGAAACAGAGAGAGTTTTTGCTTATAGTCAGCAGGAACTGCAAGATGCTCAGAGGAGGATAATTGAAGGGATGCTATGAGAGTTTAATATCGGGAAGCATTGAGACAGGAAGGTTGTTTGATCAAAACTCACAGGGAAAATTGTCAAAATGAAGGAGGGAGCAAGGAATACCAAGCCGAGGTGAGGAGGCATATGGATCAATTAATAAGCTTGAAATGTACTTCCACATTAAAAGGGCATCTAACGAGGAAGGTGTTGGATAATAAAATAATGGGCTATGCTATTGGTCCTGTTAGTTTAGAGTCCATTAGGTTTTATATATATTCTCTAGTAACCTTTTGTAATGTTAAGCTAATAGTATTCTATTGAAACCCTAGCCATCATTGTTCCTATTCTCTGTATCTCGATTTTGTATATGTATTGTTAACAGAAGGGTTATGTAATTGTTGGTCTTAAGGATGTGCTCCAAGTTGTTATCAACGAGAGGTTTTCTCTCCCAATCCGACTTTGAGTATCGACCAAGACTACTTTAAGGAGTCTTGCGTTCCTAATCCACCTTTTATCAAGGAATTCTGATAGAAATTGGAGCTCTATGCAAAAACTTTGAGTATTTTCCAAAACTACTTGAAAGGAATTCTCTGGAAAGGGTTGAAGGAGGAAAATGAGGTGGAGTCGAAGTTGTAGAATTTGGTTGAGTGAATTGATGGACTATGTCATAGGCTAGAAGAATCAGATCATTGATTTTGTAGGGGCAAGTTGGGTGATTTGAGGAGGGGAAGGTGGTGGTGGAAGTGGTTGAAATGGAAGTTACAATGGGGGCAATTCTATCTTGAAAAGCTACTCAGGGGAAGCTTGTCGTCGACTATGGGTCAAAGCCTCAACGACACTAGGATTGCGATCTCTGAATGAGTTGGAAGTGAGTGTGACCATGGAAGACCCAAAGGGGTACGTACTACATAGGGCATGAAGAGGATGAGGTTGTTGAATGGGAGAGACAATCTTATTCAGTTGGGTGTACAAGTTATGGTTGGGCTGACTACATAGTGGTCTGTCAAATTATGGGATGAAGCGAATGGCATGAAAGTGATGGTGATGTTGATTAATTGTGGAGCCTTGCTCAATTTCATTTTGCACAAGGTGGTTGAAGCCCTAATGCTGAAGACACCTAAGTTTGTGTGAAGGTGGGAGATGTATACATTATACAAGGTGAAAACAAAGGGAGTTGGGCAAGGTTTATGTGTAAAGCTGCAAGGGCTATCGGTTCAACTAAATTTGTAATCATTTTCTTTCAGCATTCTATTATCCCGAACAGTGGGACCTTGGTTGGATTTTATTATCCGCAAATCTGCAACTACAGATTGTTCACCTTGAGAATGTCTAATTTGTATTGTAGGGGTGGGAGGTATTGATAAGTTAATAGGTGCTTCAATAATTTGATAAATAAGACTTGTTGCCTTCGGACTTTAGGCATAGGGAGGTTTGCAAGCTCTCAATGTTCTGAAGTGCTTTCTGCAATTGGAGTTTATCCCTATTTCAATCTAATAAATTGCTAGTTTCCATTCATTATTGTATGTGTAATCTTCATGTGGAGTGCAATGAAGTTTGTGTTAAACCCTATGAGTATCATTACCTTAGGGTGTGTTTGGATTGAGGGTTTAGGAGGGGAAGGGAGGGGAGGGTTTACTTTTCGTTTTTAAATTACGGACTATATAACATGTTTTTCTAAAATAAATTAAGTGTTATTGAAGTATTATATGATCGTTTATCATGTTAATATGTACTTTTTATAAAATATTTCATAGTGTCCATAATTTAAAAATGAAAAGTAAACCCTCCCCTCCCTTCCCCTCCTAAACCCTCCATCCAAACACACCCTTAGTGTCTCCCTAATATAGTAATCCTGGTTGTTTTCTGATGGACATGGGCCATTACAGATCCATATGGTTATTCATCACTTTACTACTCTTGGTTATCTCTAAAGCCATATAATTTTGCAAAATACCATATTGTTTTTTAAAGGATAGTGATGTATATTTAATAGTAAGTAGCCACTTTTCTGAATCCTCGTTCAAATTGCCTTCTAGATGTTAACTTGTAATCAATAGTTTGGAGTCATGGATTTATATAGATAAGCATTTGATGTATTGTATTTGACAAACAGGTTTAGTTTTAATTAATGAAGATTTTCTTCAAAATTGTCGCAACTTTGAATAACTTGTTGAGTTTAACTAAATTATTATATAACTTTTTCAGAGTTACTCTGGAGATGAGGAGTTATGCTGTGTCTACGTTCCCACAAACCATCTTTATATCGGTGATATCTTTCTTGTAAACACCAAGGATGTCATTAGGCCAACCTTATCCGTCCGCGAAGGAATTGGTGAGTTGTCTAATTTTTATACTTACTCATAGTCTTGAATATTTTATGGAAGGAAACATAGGCTAATGATAATTACTTTGCACTTCGTTAATATTATGATGGTTTCTTTTTTATGAGTGAACTAATTTCTCGAGCTTCCTTTGCTAATTCGGATGATGCAGTAAAATTTGTGGGATAATTATTGAAAAGACTTATACTTCGCTTGCATATTTTTCATACATTTTCAAATCAGTACTAGACACTCAAACCCTGTTGCAATATTTTATGAACATACAGTTTGAATGCCTCAGTATGTGTTACTGGTGCACTTTATGTTGCAAGCAATAACTATTTGTGAATGCTTGTGGACATTCTAAATGGCAAAGTAACTAAACAATATAGTTGAACTCGTTCCAGTATACTTTTAAGTTTTAACATTTGCTATGTTTTGCAGAAATTGTTGTTTCTGGAGGCATGTCAATGCCACAGATCCTATCGACGCTTGAATCACGTGTTCCAGCTCAAATAAGTAGACCTGATAGAAGATGAAAGCAAAAGTATAGTAGTTATTCATTGAGCAGCTTATGTTGTTTTATATGGAGCCATCAGAATGGCAATGCAACCAACTTGTGTTGCGAATGCAGGCATTTAATTTACATTGTTGATTTATGAAATGTTAGATTCTGATGGTTAGTGTAACATTCATTTGTGTAATAGAATATAGGAATTAGAGATTGTTTGGAAGTACAGACTTACCACGTTCTACTGTGGCAGGAGTCCCAAATGTTATGCATGTGCATATTATTATGGTGGTGGTCTTCTGTTGTTATAGCAATTCAATTTTGTAGTACTGATCACTTGCTAACACCTTAATTTATGTTGTTTCTGTGTGGTTTACAATTCATTAGGCGGCCAACATATTCAAATATTACATTCTCATTTGTTTGAGTAAAAAAAAAAAAAAACCTTAGATAAAATTTGCATAGATTTAAGTCTGGAGGAGGAAGATAGTTTCTTGTAAGGTAGCAATCACGACCTTCGCTTGGAGGTCTATCCTATACATATCTTGTGGTTTACGACTCTTCAAACATGATTGTCTTGGTCGATGGAGACTCGTGGTTCCATGTGACATGTTAAGTTATTAAGATAATGATATTTTAATGTCTCAACGATGTAATGTTATATAAAAGTGTGGCTTAGAACATGTAATGTTGATAAAATAAAATTTAGAAGGACTAACGTTCGAAGAGATTTTTTAGAGCGACTAAAAACAAAAATTAATATATAGGATCAAAAACATATTTAATATAATGATTTCTCAAAAAAAAAAACTTATACTAATAGATGTTAAATGAGCATGTGGTATTATTCTACATGAACTTTAGGCTTGTAACATCAAAATTCACTTGCATTAATTCCAGGTCTATGAAGCATGACGAAAGAAGATTTGAAGCAAAGAGAGTCATTTGAGTTAGGGTTCAAGTGAAGAGGATAATTGAGGAAAGAAAGCCAATAGCAAATAATTAGAGAAATGGAGCATTAGAGCTTGGAGTATGATCATTGAAATATAGAGCATTAAGCAATTGATGGGGTGACATTGAACAGTTGAAGGTGTTTTTACCACAAACTTGTCAATTGTCTTTTATTTTTTATAATAACAATATATTTTTGTATTCTATAAAAAAATATGAATTTTTTTTGTTAGACCGTTTTGACATTCTTTGGGTCAAGATTTCAAGTTTATGATTAAAAGTTTATGATTAAAAGATTTTTTTAGACCTTTGTAACATTTTATTGTACAAAATATATGATAAATAATGTGACAAACAGGTAGATTAAACTTCGTCCAAATAACGAGGGACGAAAATTTTATTTTTGTCAAAATTGACAATTTGGAATCACATTTTTTTGTTACATGGTAAACAGATTGCCAAAAATCGCTTTATGCAAGGGTTAAAATTCAAATCTCAAACATCTCATTTATCCACTTTAAAGATTAATTTATAGGCTACTCAAACAAATCAAAAGTAAAAAACACTTAAAAATGCATTTAACCATATTCGATATTATTTTAAAGACCCTCATGATTTTTTATATTTTGAAATAAAGAGACACTCATGGTTAAAAGTATATTTAACCATAGTAAACATTATTTTAAAGAGAAATACTAACAAAAACCCGAAAATCTTTTAAAAAAACTATTTATTTACGAGTAAAAAAACTAGGTTATCAGTGGGGTTGAATGGTGGCGCAGGTTAAGCAAAGGCGCACCATCCGCACATTCTAGAAATGAGTTACACGTGTCTACAGTTTCACACCCAAAACCCTAGCTCACACTCCCAGTACTCTTTATAAGCACCTCGATACCCACTTTACCATCGTATCATAGTTACGATTAGGGTTTATCGCCGCAACTTTCGTTTTTCGCCTTTGTTTTCTTCTCGCATCTTTATTTATTACTGTTCAATCGAATTTTAGTTAGTTTTTCAAATAAGATTGAATTTGAAAGGGGACAGTGACGATTGTAATTAGGTCTCGTTCGTCGTAATGGCCAAATTGGCCTTGCCGACCATCCTGTTATATCACCACCCATATTCTGAGTCCCTTATTTTTCAATTTAGGTTTTTCATTTTTCTTTTATTTGTTGAAATTTTTCATTGTTATGCTTCGATTGGCCGATGATTAAAATAATTAATAGACAAGCATATGTCTGAATTTATTCATGTGGAAAATTCTAATCTTCTCTATGAGGCCATTATTTAAATCACTAATTTGTTTATAGATCTAGTTTTTTTTTGTTATTGTTTTGTTCTGTTCTCCAATGATGAGATCGATGGAAAATGTGTTAGGGTATGAACATCAATGATTACTATACCATACTGCCTTCCTTCTGAGGAATTTGATATTTTCATTTAATTTTGTTGTAATCTCTATGTTATGATATTTTATGTTAGAATTATTAAGTTTAAACATCTTTGATTGGTTATAGAGTCATATGATGATCAATAGCATAGTTCAAATGATCTATTTATGATTAATCAAATCTTTAGTCTTTCGCTCCTATCTGATGACTCTTTCATATCAATCAACCAAATATTTTGTATTTTTAATATTAATAACTTTGTATTGTATTGTTAAAGTGGATCTGTACTTATTTTGCAGTTTTAGGGGCTTTTCGTTTGCCCTGTAAGCAGTGTTATGAGCTTATGGGAAGAATATGTCCCTCATATGCAAATTATCCATCTGCTTCACTTTGTCAGCTCTGTTTTCATATATTTTGCTGATCATTTTAGGATGGAACAGTATTTTTGTTTGATTTTACATTGTTTATATTATTATATAATGTCGTCCTTGATGATACCATTAAGGCTTGTTTCTCAAAACATTCGCAGTGGCCGCCTAAGAACTTTCGCCTTCGCCAGGCTTGAGAGTTAATGCTGCTTTATCCTTCCTTGGATGTCTGAGACGACCATTAATTTAATTTTTTGTTGTTTTGTTTTACTAGTGTTGTGTTTTTTTTATTGTAACTGTTTAAAGATGTTTTTAACCATTCAATGATGACAAATCTAAGGCTTGTTTCTCAAAACATTCGCAGTGGCCGCCTAAGAGCTTTCGCCTTCGCCAGGCTTGAGAGCTAATGCTGCTTTATCCTTCCTTTGATGTCTGAGTTTATCTCATACTTTGTGTAGAAAATTTGGTATTATGTTTTTGTTAGAGTTTATATGCTTGTTACAAGTTTTTTTTCTTTGATTAGTTTAAAGGCTTTAATTCGCTGATTTATTTGCTGATTAATAACTTTTGTAAATGTAGATGCTTCTACTAATAGAACTTGTACTATTGTTTGCATATTCCGTATGCAGCATGTATGTTTGCAACTGGTGAGCAATAATCCTGTTGAAAATGGCATTGTCAGCATCCTACACAAC
>Ga0209282_1002840_pt1 | contig 10145 bp, 5 predicted proteins | sample Mtrugardesep15_FD_187529 | JGI IMG/M metagenome (GOLD analysis project Ga0209282, IMG submission 187529) | Root nodule microbial communities of legume samples collected from California, USA - M. trunc garden sep15 (SPAdes) (version 2) | ecosystem: Host-associated > Plants > Roots > Nodule...
TTTTTATATATATATATATATATATATATATATATATATATATATATATATATGCTTAGTGATAAATTATAATTTATGTCTACCGGGTTAAGAAAATATGGTGTTATTGAATTATCTGAAGAACTTTACATTTCATGCACTGAATTCTTCTCTGTTGACTGGAAATTGAGATCTGTTTATCTTATACAGAACGAAGCAGTTATTCCTGCTTTTCCAGATCTGCATCTCTCTCCAGCTGCGATAATGAAGGAATTATCGACATACTTCCCAAAAATTTCTTCCCAAACTCGCCTTCTCACCCTTCCAGCACCTCACGAGCTTCCACCTCGTGAAGCACAAGAATATCCTCTAAATTGTTTTTTTGTTTTAACTGATAACTTGGTGATAATATTTGTTATTATTGAGCCAATATTTCATTTCCTTGGCCTTTGTAATGAACAAATAGATGGATTGTGACTGAGACATATACTTTAGGATAACGAATTGCATGCTTTCTGTTCTTTTGAGTTAAACAATGCAAGAAGGGTGCTCTGTAGTTCTTTCTACTTCTGGTTCATGAACTCTGTTTGAAGTGAGGATGAGAAAGTGAAGAAAAATAATAGAAAATGAAAATGTAAAGAGAGATGAGACAGAAAGAGCTTTTGTATGAAACAACCTCAAGATAAAGTTCTCATATATGTACATTCGGTTTAGCAGAATCTATCAATAAATTAATTGCCTGATTATGTATATATAGAGGGGAATTAAAACACTGATCATTGAAAATTTTATTATATTGTATTTTAGCCAGAATTGAATAATACATTTGTTGAAAACCATATCAGTTGTCTAAGCATTGAAAATTTGGTGCAATAGTTTTTCTCTTCCTGCAAAATTTTGTGCTTTTCGTTGTTAGATAGTGTGGAAAACTTGATAGGTTTAATACATGTTCTCACAAAACATGATGCATTTGGATAATTAGATTAATTTATAGTTAAATTTAATTATGGAAATTCGATTATTGAGAAATCCTTTACTTCTGAAGCTTTAAATTTGTATAAATGTATGAAGCATCTTCCTTCTTTGTCTTAAGAAAGTAACCTTGACATGAGACACGTATCAGAGACATTATCTAATTGTCAATCATATTGGAGCCATTCGTGCTGAGCATGATGATTTCACAATTCGTTTTGCTTCAGCGATGAATCAGGTGATGTCCCCTGCTCTGCAAAGGAAAAGCTCTCCCTGAAATCTTATGTGTATTTTTTCATGTTAACTGTTGCATGCCATTTAAAACCTGCGTGAGTTTGTTATCTAACACTGTTTTTGCAGCTGTTGTTGTTGAAGTCCACTGATGGTTCTGATGTTGATTGGAGCAAAGAGGTCAAAGGGAACATGTATGATATGATTGTTGAAGGTTTTCAATTATTAAGCAGATGGACTGCACGCATTTGGGAACAATGTGCGTGGAAATTTTCTCGACCATGCAAGGATGCATCCCCATCTTTCTCTGACTATGAAAAGGTAAGGAATAATCAAATCTAATTATTTTCACCCTCTATTATCTTGTGATTTTTTCTTCTCATTGTTTTTGTAGCCCAATAATTGCCCGTTTTCACAGCTGTGATATCTAATCAGTGTTCTAATCTGGTACAGGCACTATGGTGCTGCTTTGCCATAATTTTTTTTTTTTTTATATAAAATAATTTACTATTCATGTCAAAGAGCAATTCTGACATTGCAATTTGTATCTATAGTGGTGTTGATACCGCCTGTAACTTTTCCCCATCAAACTTAAATGAACTGAATTTGTATTTCCATTGCCCCCATCAAAATTAGGTATTCGCATACCAATATTTCCATCAGTTTTTTATTTGTATGAAACAATTAACTGTTCATGTTAGAAGCGCAATTCTAAAATAGAATGTGCTTATAGTAATTTTGATACTACTTGTCACTTCAATCATGTTAAACTTGAATTATCCAATTGCGTTTTCACATCAACCACATGAATCTGAACCATGTATCACTTAAACTAGCCAAATTATTATATCACTTAACCTTTTATTAATTCAATATCTCAACTAACCACTATATTGCTGTTTTAATCATGCACATACATGAACCCACTTGGATTGGTCTGGTGGTGTTGGCTTGGGACCTTGGAGTGTGCTCCTCTGAAGGTCTCAGGTTCAATTCTCCCCGGTGCCAATTTGGGTGAGCTAGTTTGGTTTCTTCAGAAAAAAAAAAAAATCATGTACAATTATGAACTAAGTAAATTGTTGCTAGGTTTTATTTAATTAAAAGTTGCCACTTGCCACTATATCACTCAAAGTGTACCTTGAATTGTTTCTTATTAAAATTAAAATATTGAAATATATTATATAATAACATAAATACTGTTTTTTGCTTGTAGGTAGTACGATATAATTACAGTGCAGAAGAAAGGAAGGCACTGGTCGAACTTGTGAGCTACATAAAGAGTGTTGGTTCTATGATGCAGCGGTGTGATACACTGGTTGCCGATGCTTTATGGGAAACAATACACGCTGAGGTCCAAGATTTTGTTCAAAACACATTATCTTCTATGTTGCGTACAACCTTCAGAAAGAAGAAAGATCTCTCTAGGTAGGATTCTAATTTCAGCTGTGTGGTATAAACTTGTTAATTTTGTAACTTGATATATTCCTTGCAAATTGATGAGAACATAAATCTTCATAATCAAATGTAAAATATCTTCATAATGCAAATTGATGATAGTTGGCTTCAAAATATAAATTCACATCTGTAGAATTAGCTGGGATTAAAAGAGAACCCTTTCTGTTGAAAGTACACAAGTGAATAATTCCTTATTTTTCGTCTTATTTATCTATAAATATATGGACTATGTAGACTATAGAGCCTGTAGTACAATCTTGTGTAAATAAAATAACATAAATGGAGACTGTAGAGCTTGTAGTACAATCATGTGTAAATAAAATAACATAAATAAGACAAGTAGCAAAAATCTGCCACTATTTAGCAATACAGACAAAAAATTTAGTGTTTGGATTGACTTATTTTATTTCTATTTTCTTTTTTTTTATAATCGAAGAGTTTCAGCCTGCAAGGAGTATTTAGTGTGTAAAAATTAAGCCAAAATGTGCAGTCATTATAATCTATGTTAGTTCTTTTTATCTGAGAACAAAGAAGATTGAATGATTGGAGGGAGTGTCCTTTCAATAAAAGGGGTGTGATTTATTTTTAGTATGAAACTGAAATAAACATTGGGAAAGACGTAACAGATTCAGGAAAGAGTTTCCGTTTTAAATAATCAAATGCTCGTTTGAGCTGATGTAAGTTGCATGCTACTTGCACTTGCACATATGTGAATGGCTTATTCCTTTATGTGAAGTGGTTGTAATGAAGTTTGTTGATCATGAAAACCTTTTCTCTTTCTTATGTAGATTTAAGGAGTATGGGTAGAGTTATTAGTGTTATTTTTTATTTTTATTGGAAGAGTAATTAGTGTTACTGGTTTCACCTTTATGGTAAAGGTCGAGTTTTATTTTTAAGCACCATATTCAATCCTTTTTTGAATTAACTATGTTCCTTGGCTTCTGGATAAAGTTATTAGGTTGCATTCTATTTCTTCAATTAAATGATGAGGAAAATTCCAGCAAAGCAGCTCAACGATTGAATGTCTGCATCATATAGTACTGATTTTCCTCTGATACCAGTTCATAGAACTAGGGGGAGCCTTGGCGCAACGGTAAGTTGTTGTCCTGTGACTGAAAGGTCACAGGTTCAAGTCCTGGACCCTGCGTATGCAGGAGCTTTGTGCAACCGGGCTGTCCTACCAGTTCATAGAACTAGGACCAGGGAATTATCAAAAGCAATGGCACATTAAGGAATTTCCCTCCGTACTAGATTGGAAATCTGTTGCATAGCAATGGGAACTATTTACAGATTATTATAGGAACCTGAAACCTCTCAATTCACTTCTGTTACGACAAAAGTAATTATTCTACAAACAACTCTACTATTTATAGGATTTCTCCCCCTAACTACCATCCTGACTAACTATTTCTGTTATAGTACCGACAGTTACAAACTTCCCTACTTTATTCCCTTGTCAGACTTCCTCTTTACATATACTTGATTGATATGGGGTTGCTGAACTTTATCATTTTTGCTTCAACTCTTTTAGGTTGCACCTATCAATTACCCAAATGTGTATTTTCAGGATTCTTTCTGATATGAGGACCCTTTCAGCTGATTGGATGGCTAATACAAACAAGTCAGAATCTGAGTTGCAGTCCTCACAGCATGGAGGTGAAGAAAGCAAAGCAAACATATTTTATCCAAGGGCAGTTGCCCCAACTGCTGCTCAGGTGTGCATTATTTTCCGCTCTCTCTTTTTGTTGTAGTAACTTGTTACCATTGGTATGCTTACAAGTGAACTGATAAGAGCTCAAAGCGTCAAAGCTATTTACTGAACTGTGCCATTTGCGCAGATGTTTTGTTGAACTAGCACATGGACTTACTATGCTTTGATAGAAAATAAATTTTCTTAAAGAGGTTCACGCATGCTTTTGGCCTGAAATGTGGAACCAACATTTTTTATGGTGGGCATGCATGTAGGTAGACATGTACGTATGATTATGAAAAAACATTTTCTTTTGTTTTTGTAATTACTTTTTTCAAACTCAGGTCTTTTGGACAAATTTTCTTGTGTATTCACGTACATTGTAGCCATCAATTTATTATAACTATAGAGAGCCTTCCATGATGATTTTTTGTGGAGAAGCTTATCAAAAGTTGTTGGCAAAGATTTGACATATCTAGGCTTGAACTGCTTTATGAATTCTTTCCGTTGATATGTATAAATTTGTGGTTTGCACTTTGCGCATTATAATTGCTTAACCAACGTTGCTGTTCAAAAAAAAAAATTGCTTAACCAACGTCTTCAATACAGGTGCACTGTCTGCAGTTCTTAATATATGAGGTGGTTTCTGGTGGTAACCTTAGGAGACCAGGTGGACTTTTTGGTAATAGTGGCTCAGAAGTCCCGGTTAATGATTTAAAACAGCTGGAGACATTTTTTTACAAGCTTGGTTTTTTCCTGCATATTTTAGACTACTCAGGTAATGATGTCTTAGATTGACCCTAGCATCAATTTTACTTCAGAATTGTCCTTTGGGATCATTCTTCATTGATAGATTAAGTATCTTTACTGACAGCCCCTTCCTCTCTCTTGATATCCACTGTCAGTAGTTCCTCTCCTATATTAGTGAGCTAGTTTGGAATCATTACGTTGTGTTATATCTATGTTAGTGAATAATATTTGGTCCCCCAAATATACATGGCTTCACAGTGAGCTTCTTCCGACAGGGCTTTTCTACCCCCTCTTTTTTTATTTTTTATTTTTTTTATCTTATTTCTGATTTAATGAATGGGTTGCTAGTCAAACACCCTGAAATTGAGATGGTACATAAATGTAACGGGGCTGACAGATGCCTAATATCATTCCTGTTTATGAAATCCTTCGACTTTTACCAATGTTAAAACTTCCAATACAAAACTATAAACCAATTGGATTGAGAGGGAAAATGGATGTTTAAAGGATAGTGGAATACAACATTAAGCTGAGATCTCACTTAATTAGGAAAATGAATGGCTAAGGTTATGCTTTTTGGACGCATTTTAATAATTCTAGTTATGAAAAATTATGGGCCCCTCGATTTTTTTTGCTCCTTCCATGAGTACTAGAAAATTAAGATTGTTCCTTTTAAAGCATCCAAATTCATTTTGTGCTTGTGCTTGTGATTTTACTGATTATTATACCGAGGTCTACCAAATGTGAGGCCATCATGCCACCGATTCTTTTAATAAGTATCCCAGAAGATTTTATTTTCTCTGACTAGAGAAGAAATGTATTAGAATGAAGGAAATCCTGAAAGATTTGTACTCTACCATTTGAAACAATTAAATAATATAAAATGCTTTGCACCATTGCTTTTTTGCATCCTCCGGTGTAATTGACTTGGGTGGTGATGCTTGCAGTGACTGTTGCCACATTGACAGATCTTGGTTTCTTATGGTTTAGAGAATTTTATTTAGAGTCTTCACGAGTCATTCAGGTAACACTTATTACTTATTACCTCACAATTATTTGAATTTGAAAATCTATATTGTGACCAAAGAACTCTTCTAAATAGGAGCAGTTGCAAATTTCCTAGATACTTGCAACATATTGCATTGCATTTCCACCTTTCACTTTTAGTTGCAATTGATTCAAACCATCAAATTATGATAGGCTAAAATTAGTTAATTTGTTCCCTGTAGTTTCCCATTGAATGCTCTCTTCCCTGGATGTTGGTGGATTGTGTGCTTGAGTCGCCAAACTCTGGTCTTCTTGAAAGTGTTCTGATGCCATTTGACATCTATAATGATTCAGCTCAGCAAGCCTTGGTTTTGCTGAAGCAACGGTTTCTCTATGATGAAATTGAGGCTGAGGTATTACAAACTCTGAACTTAGTGCTAGATGATTGCGTGGTGAATTTCACGAAGCAGTATAAAGTCTGATACAGAAGGAAGCAGGACCCCTTAAGAGCACATTTTTATGTATCTGCTTTCATTTAATTTTCTAATTAATATAGTTACTTATCAATCCTACCTTGTGTAAAAAAAAATTATCCTACCTTCTCTTTTTGATATCAGTTTATATCAGTGGCAGAGTGAATTTTAATGTTAATACAATTTCAGCTCCGAATACCTGTTTCCTATCATGGGCTCTATTGATCAAATATTCTGTTTACCTTTTTTTTTATAGGTGGATCATTGTTTTGACATATTTGTTTCCAGATTGTGCGAAACCATTTTCACATATTACAAAAGTTGGGCAGCAAGGTCTGTCATTTTTCTGTCTTATCCAGCTTTTCTGTTGATTACTCCTCAGACTAACCTTTTCTATTGATTCTTCTCATACTAACCTTTTCTATTGATGGATGCCGCAATCATGCAGTGAATTGCTTGATCCTACCTTTCTCTTTGCCTCAGAAAATGCAGAAAAGTATGCTGTGCAGCCTATGAGGCTCAATATGCTGCTAAAAATGACTAGGGTGAAGGTTAGTGGATTGCATTATCATAATGTCTCTCTTCCATGATTTGATTTGATGCTTTGAAATATAACCTGAGCATCTCTAACCTGCTCAACAATTTTTTGATAAGTCAACTTTTATCTAATAACGGGGAGATTGAAAAACATAATTACGCAAGTATTATGCTGCTATGTTCATCTTTATATTTTGTCCGTTTAGAATGTAAAACACTTGACTGATGCCTGGTCAAAGTGAAGAAGCTTAACTCTATTACTCCCTCCGGTCATTTTTATAAGAGACAAATTTAGAGAATCACAGCAGAAAGGAGTTTTTCTATTATTAATTCTATTTTTTATTTTTTTTATTTAAAAACTATCCCTGGACTAAACTACCGTACCTATAATTAATGTAATCCTTTTTTTATAAGCAATTAATGTAATCCTATTAATGTTCTCGTAAGTTGTAACCATTAACACCAATTATACTTGATAACTTAATTCCCATGACTCAATCACCCAGCTAGTCATAAAAATTGACGTCTCTGTTAGTTAATTTAATTCAAGAATAACGAATCATAATATGCTATATTAACCGATTGGTCTGGGTGCCAAACAATTTAACATGGGGAATAGTTATCTTACTAATGCAATTGTATTGAAAGAGGTTATGCGGTGTTTATTTAATAAGGGTATAAATGGAATTGTATATTTGATAAAGTTTAAATTTAAAGAGTGTTTCTTATAAAAAGGACCAAAAGAAAGTCTCAAATTGTCTCTTATACAAAGGACTGGAGGGAGTATCATTTTAGCATTTGCTAGGGTGTTACCAATGCAAAAGGATAAGTTGTTCAAACATTCTTCCGCAAAAATGTAATATTATACATTTATACTGATGATTATCAGTTAGTTTTGTTAAAATCTTTGGGTTGCTGTTGCTGTTGCTTGTTGGTTAGAGTGGCAAGGTCTTTGGTTTGAGTCTTGTGAATGGAGTAAAAACAGGCATGGAGATAGTTTTATTACCCCAAGTAGACCCATCTAGCCTATCTTGGACTATCCAAGGCTCTAAGTTGTTTCTAGATATCTAGGATCTCAAAAGTTGTTGTCTGCGAGAAGAAATATGTTTTCTCCATTGGTTGAGTTTTAAATACTGTTTCCAGTATAACTCCAGTTTCTTGAGTTGATAAAGTTCTGGTGTTAGAAGCATGAAAAGCACATTATGTCATCACAAAATCCAGACGCAACCTGCCGCACACTAATGGTGACTGTTCAAGAAAATGCTTATGAATATTATGATTAAGATTGATACTTAACATTATTTATGAACTAATAGTTTCATGGTGTACTCTCCTTTCATTTATAAGATCTCTCAGTGTCTCTATTTTTCTCTCACACAAGTACTGCTGGATATCCTTATTAGAATTTGAGTTAAAACAACTACTCTCCCATGTGATTAATTGTTTTGTTGTTGATGTGCAGCTACTTGGAAGGATGATCAACTTGCGAAGTTTGATAACTGAACGGATAAATAAAATTTTCCGTGAAAATATTGAGTTTCTGTTTGATCGTTTTGAGTGTCAAGATCTGTGTGCCATAGTGGTTAGTGATTTTACCTTTACTAATTTCTTTGCATGTAATTATGAATTTTTTATTTTGTTTTTTCAGTATTCATCAAACTAAAATAATACTCTGTCTATTTATTTCAGGAATTAGAGAAGTTGTTGGATGTCTTAAAACATTCCCATGAACTACTGTCAAGAGATCTTTCTGTAGACTCTTTTAGTCTCATGTTGAATGAGATGCAAGAGAACATCTCCCTTGTGTCATTTTCTAGCCGACTGGCCTCACAGGTTTTTCCTTTTGAACTCTAAACATGTACTTCAATTGATGTCTCTCTTTGTTCTCTGCTCATTAACATTACACAACATTTTGTATTGAAATTAACTTTATATTATTTTGTTTTAAATGCTCACATCAAACCCGTTATTTGAATGGTAATTGATAATAAAATGACTTGATCTGTTTTCTGCAATTTCATTGATCAACTTCTGTGTATTCTAGATTTGGTCTGAGATGCAAAGTGACTTTTTACCAAATTTCATCCTCTGCAATACTACTCAACGTTTTATCAGATCATCAAAGACAGTTCCTGTTCAAAAGCCCTCCATACCCTCTGCTAAGCCTAGTTTTTATTGTGGTACTCAAGTAAGCATCCTCTTACTGCCATTTTTCAATCTTTGTAAAATGCATTGCAAATAGTGTTAATGGCGTACTTAGTCATATGTGTGATCATAAACATATTACTTACAAAATTTCAATTTTAGACCATATGCATCTGTACACTGTTATGTCCCAAGCCAGTCAGTGATAAGGAACAGGCAAAAGTGTGCCAAGTCAAATCAAGTTATAAGTGGTGAATAAAAGTATTGCCCTAAAGGGATTGTATTTTAATTATTAACTCACGAAGTAGTCGCTATCTGAATCTGAACTCTGATTTGGAAACTGAAAAGAATGAAAAAATTTGCATTTTAAAGAATTAAGTACAAAAACACTATAATGAATTCAAAGAATCAACATACAAAATGGTGATGGTTAGAATCCTTTGTCTTTTTCATTTACATTTCGATTCAACTATTTATTCTAGAGAAATCCATTAATTGAAGATCAAATTCACAAATTCAGGCTAGCACCAATTTCTCGATTATTAACTATTTTCCTTAAAATCAAGAACCCTAATTCCCGAGGCATTTCTGATTCAAACAAGCATTAAGCTAGGGAATTTATAAGTTCGCACAATGATGAAGTCTTATTCCTAGGATCTCAACAATTGTGGTGATTTGCCTCAAGTACCAGGTCCCAAATAGTACAGTAACAAAAGCAGAAAAAGAGAGGGCTAACAGTCGCCTAGCTGTGTGTACCAGTGGTACTCCAAAAAAAGAAAACAAAAACACCAAAACACAACCACCCTCAAAAACCCTAAGGCAAGAAACAAGCAAAACTAAAAGAAAACACCTCCTCGAAAAGCCAGACAAGGAGCGGCTCGCACACAACACCCCAGCTGAGGACCTGGAGCGGCTCGCACACAACA
>Ga0209282_1002842_pt1 | contig 10144 bp, 8 predicted proteins | sample Mtrugardesep15_FD_187529 | JGI IMG/M metagenome (GOLD analysis project Ga0209282, IMG submission 187529) | Root nodule microbial communities of legume samples collected from California, USA - M. trunc garden sep15 (SPAdes) (version 2) | ecosystem: Host-associated > Plants > Roots > Nodule...
ATCTTTTTTTTTTGGTTAAATGACTTTTTATTTTTAAAAATATCTCAAATTTTGGTTTTAATTCTTCTAAAAAATTTGGTTCTTCAGGGTGTGTTTATTTCAAGGTAAGAAATAAAATTCTTTGGAATGATATCCCCAGGATATTCCTGGGAATAACATTGTGTTTGGTAAAAATTTAGATTTTCGAGAAAAGTTTTAGAAATTATTTAATTAAAAAAAATGGAAATAAATGTGAGTAATAGTGAGAATTTATAGCAAGTTAAGTTCATTTTTTTGTACAAAAAAGAGGGCAGCCCAAGCAAATTAAGTTCTATTCCTATGGGAATGTAAGATTCTCATCCTTTAAGCATGCAAATAAGAATAAAAGAAATCATGTGTAAACAACATTCCGTGGAATATAACACTCCTGTGAATAAATTTTCAAAACTTGAAACAAATACACCCTAATGTTTTCCATCGTTTCTTACTATTAAATAAACTCATGTGTATCCTTCGCAATTTTAAATTGTTTTCTGCACTCATGTTCAATATATCATAGAAATAGATCTGATTATTCTAAAATGAACAACTCACTTTAGAGTGTAAATTGAGTAAAATTAACAGTTAATTTTAAATTAAAAGTAGATATTGTGTGAATATCATGACAAATCATGAGGTTGTTGCCGTGATAACATTTGATTTTCTCATTTTACACTTTATTTATTTCAGACGATTTAGATCCTTTTTATTTAAAAAGTCAAATTAATCAACTAAAATTGATACCATGAAAAATAGAATATGAGGCCTCAAAAGAAGGAATCTACGAATATAACTTGAAACAAACACACCCTATGAACATAAAATAGAAGTTGTGATGAAAATATTTTCTTTTGGTACAAAAAATATATATATTTGGTAATGAAAACTTGCTAAAAAAAAATTATCTATACTACCTCTGTCCATTATTATAGGGCCTTTTGAAAAAATAACGTGAAATAAGAAAATTGAAATTGGTAATAAATTTGTTTGTAATCACTATTGTTTTTACAATTTTATGAGAGAAGATTAGTGTATGTTACCTTATAAGATGAATAAATAGGGTGTCGGGGTTTGAACTGCAGCCCCTGCATATAATAATGCATTGTCCTACCAACCGAGCTATGCTCAATTAAACAATTTTTTTTTAATTCAGTCTTATATTTTATTTTATTTGTGTACAATTCAGTCTTATATTTAAGGAGGGAGAAGTATTATTTATTTATTTTGCATAAAAAAAGTGTTACAGTATATTTTTGTTTGACAAACATGCTAGTAATTTGTTTGTCCACACGACAATGCCACCAACCAATCAAGTATACCTATTCATAGACATAGATTCTTCTGCTTTTATGTTTTTTTCAGATTCCAAACACAAAAACATCCTCAATTCATAGAACTTGTTGTTGTTCTTCTTGTTATCGTTGTTGAAGATGGAACGACGAAGTAGTTTGGTTTTCGTTTCAGATTTTGTTCTATCTTTCATGTGGGTATGGTCTGGTGTTCTCGTTCGATTATTCGTCTTCAAAATTCTTGGATTTTCTCATACCCCTATCGGCGAGATTGTAAAGATTTTATTTTCCATCCTCAACATGTTCTTGTTTGCTTTGCTTGCCAAAGTTTCTCGTGGTGGGGTCTACAATCCTCTCACTGTTTTGGCTGATGCTATCTCCCGTGGTGTTCTTAATTTCCTTTTCTGTGTTGCTTTCAGAATTCCTGCTCAGGTAATTCATTTCCTTCTTTTTCTCATTCTTCTTGTATTTTTGTTATATTTTATAATTGAATAATTATTTGTATTAATTTTTTTTTATTTTGACTGGTCAAGAGTATTAATTGCTGGAATTTTTTTATGCTCCAAGAAATCATTATTCCTGCACATAGTACATACAAAGTTTTGCTCTAGCTTCAATTGAGCCTCTAGTGGACGGTGGAATTGGTCCTTGATTGGATATCGAGTTTATATAAAAAAAATAAAATAAAAAAATTAATAAAATAAAAAAAAACGAATTCATTTGATGAGTACTTTGGGTGTTTTCTTTTAAACAAATTACTTAGTTTTATAATAAAAAAGGAGCTGAGGGAGTATATTGCTTCAAATAGTTTTCTTTTCACTTTGATATATTGATTGATGGATTGATTTTGTCTCCATGTTGTTGTATATTACTCCATGAAATTCTTTTAAATCTCTGAATAGGTTTGGATTGGATTTGGTTATGAGACAGTATAGAGGATGAAATCATTTGAGATATTGTAAGGATGATAGAGTCTCGTCTTAGCTGGTTTGACCATGTGTGGATAATATGTGCAAAAGCATCTATGAAGAGATAAATGATGACGAGAATCGTCAAATAAATTGGGAGAGATTTGAGATTAAATGATGTCATTTGATTCATGTAGTTGATTCCTAGTGGGAATTTTTTTTGATTGTTGTCGATATCTTTGAATATGTTTTGGGGTCTGATTGAGCATGTTCCCTCCCACCCTAGAAGTCTCTAGTTTTTAACTGTGTCACTATAACGCTCGCCCAATTTGCTGCCACTGGTATCGATTTAACTTAATCTTCTCTTGAGTTAAGTGGAGCATTTGAGATTCACTTGCAGAAGATGACTTGGTTCTTAGTAGGCATCTATTTAATATTTGGGTCTGAAAATTTCTATGAAGTTTTCTACTGCATACTTTGGTCATGTTTGGTTTTACAGCATAGGAGCACTAGAAAATTAAACACGATTGCCGAAAAATACATACGAGGAAAGGTGCATAATTTTCTTGATGTTCTGATTAGTGGTTTACTGACTTTGAGAATTCATTGCTTTATGATTGATGCATTTATGTGCTTAGATACCCAGTTGCTACTCTCTCTTATGAACAATCACACGTTCAGGGTCACAGGCCCACATGCTTTCACGTACATACCAAGTCGCACTTGCATGTATGCGCATTTGTTAATGCAATTGGAATATTTATATTGTTTGTGGAATATTTGTGGCCTAGACTACAAGGATACCAATTAGTGCTGGATATTTAAGAAGCACTATATTGAACTGCAAAGTTTCCACAAAAATCACGGTACATGTGAATTGATCTATCATGAATTGGATTAAAATCTACCAGATATTTTCTGGAGGTATTGAGGCATTGCCCACCTTGGTTGGTGCATGTGATGGTGGGGTAAACATAAAGTCTCATGAATCAGATTTTCATTCTGTTTCTCCCTTTATTCCCATAATTTTTCTGAGATTTGTTTCTGCTCTTTTTATCAGATCTCACTTACCAATCAACCTGTTAGGCTACATTGTGTTTCTGTCCCAAAAGAAAGTATTTGTTTCCTTTTTGTCCATAGTCCCAACCCTACCTCCCACATGAAGGGTAGTAGAATTAAATAATCCTTGAAATGGGCAAATCACTTGGCTTTAACTACTTATAACTAAGACATTACTGGACTTGTACTAGATTTATAACTAAGATACTACTAGATTTTTGAAAGAATAATATTGGCCAGTGGGTTGTCAAACTGGTGGTGTGGCTGTACTCAGTATGTTATTTTCTCCTGACCTCTACTGCATCCAAAAAGATGCATGGAATAGGAAAATTTTAATGACATTATAACCATGAGATTGTACTGTCACACAGGATTAATGTGACCGGTCTTTTACAAATTTTTGCAAGTTTATTAAAAAGGTTTGCTGCAAAGTACGAGACTGATTGTTTATAGAAAAGTAATCAAAATTGCAATCTTAAGTTATTTGAGGACTTGCGCAATCCCAATCACAGGAAGAATTGCAATCCGGTAGGATTGCTTGCCATTGATGATCAATCGTACCTGTTATATCAATCGATTTGGCTACTGTTTTGATGGGATTTATGAGATTGGTTATTTTAACTTCTAGATTAGTTATCTAGAATTTGACTGCCTAATTTTGGTGTATATGTCTCCGCATTTGTTTAAAAATTGGTGCTTTGTATTTTCCTCTTTGGAGTTGTTAAGTTGTACTTGTTAATACTCTAGCTTAAGTTTTTAATTTGTGATTTATGAATTGTGTGCGGCATTCTTATGAATTTTGAGTTCAAGTTTAATCAACTATTTGTAGTGATTTAAAGGGTTTTTTTCGTTGTTTGTGCTGCTTTATATGCATGTATATGAATTTATTTGAGCACGTGCACTCACATGAGTTTTACTTCTATGAATTTTATGATTCATGGTACATTTTACGATCTTGACTCCCCTTCCCAATCCTAAGTAAAATTTCGATTTTGGCTATCGTAGTTTTAACGGTCAAAATCTGGACATTAGTTTTCTAAGAGAAATATTTGTATCATGCATTTGATTCTAGTGAAACCCCTCTCCTTATCATGGCTGGATATTTTATTTTTGAGTTCTTATCATACATGAAGCTTCAACCATCCTTGGTCTGGCATGCATCAACAGCATAAAGAATCAGTAATGCTTAGGTATGAGATACCCCATAGCACCAGTGTATTTGTGGCGATGTGAGAGGAACCAGGGGTGCATAATGTTGTGTTACATTGAGTTTTAGTATAGAGATAAACCTTTTTTTTGTGCATCTCAACGGAAGACATGAACGTCTCGAACTCATACTGAATTGAAGATTGTCATTCTAATATGCATGGTATTAATCCCATCAGGTGTTTGGATCTATTGTTGGAGTTAAACTTCTTATTGATACCATTCCCGAAGTAGGACAGGGACCGCGTTTGAATGTTGACATTCATCAGGGAGCATTGACAGAAGGAATACTAACATTTGCAATTGTAAGCATTTCACTTGGGCTTGCCACAACAAAAATTTATGGAAATTTCTTCATGAAAACTTGGATTTCCAGCCTCTCCAAGTTAACACTTCATATACTTGGTTCTGATCTGACCGGTGGTTGTATGAACCCCGCAGCTGTGAGTACTGCTCTATCCAAGTTTATCTGTAGTTACTTTGGTCATTAACATTGTTATTCTAAGAGATCTTTATTGACATGTTCAGGTAATGGGATGGGCTTATGCTCGAGGGGATCACATAACAAAGGAACACATCCTTGTATACTGGCTTGCCCCTATAGAGGCAACTATTTTTGCAGTGTGGACATTCAAATTTATTGTCCGACCTGTTATAGAACAGAAAACAGTCTCAAAAAGTAAATCAGATTGAAGAAATTTCATTTTCTGATAAAAGTTTGAAGCTTGATTCTATCTGGCGTTCCATGATTATTTGTGTAGTGTGTAGGTTGGATAAATGTATTAACAAGCAAAATGTATAGTTTCTTATGATTGACATGCTTAAAGAAGCAAAGTGTATAGTTTCTTATGGATAAATGATTATTGGTTAAACAGAATTTATAATATAATAAGATGTCACAACTCATCCATCTGTCTATGATTTATACAATTAATCATAATTCTGAATTTCATTAGACCAAAGGACCATTCTTTTATTAATCTTATTACTTTGTGAAATGCACACTAGTGTATTGGAGCACTCTTATTGCTCTATTACTTTACATATTAAAGAGAAAAAATTGGCAAATGGAGCGAATCAATCTTTCTTTATGTAAAGGCAAAAGAGGATTTTATTGCTCGTGATAGAGACAATTCACTAGCTCAGTGAACAAATTAAGCCAATATCAGTAATTGTTAATTACAATTTGTAAGGTAATCTAGAAGCTCTCATTAATTAATCTAAGGATATACCTTGCCGTTATGCATGACAATAATTACTTATATTTGTAACAGTTACTCCAAACCATTGCCCCATTTGTAAGGAATAAGGAGTTATAGTAAAAACAATTGTCGCAGTCATGCAGTCGGTTCAACCATAATCGTTGGATTGAAGTTAGACGTTTCATATTTTAGTGCATATTTTAGTGCAGATTTTGAGTTTTTTAAAATAGAAAATAATTTGAATTTTGAACCATCTGATATTGATCCAACGGTTACATAAACTGACCACTTGACTATGTCAAATCAAATCAATAATGATGGTCAATCTTGATTCATATGTAAATCAAGTGATTCCTTCTTTCTATTAATTTTATTTTAGTTTAAATCGAAAGTATCTAGTGATATTATTAAAAAAAATGTTTAGAATCAAGTTCATTTTCCCTGAACATCCTTGAAAAAATAGGAATGGAGTTTTTGAAACATACTAAAACGTAGTTTTTGTATTGATTTATCTATGAGCAATTATATTTATACAACTTCATTTTTTCTACATTCATTAAACACTTCATTTTCTTTCTATCTTTCTCCCAATCACATCATCGATCGATCACTTTACTCTCTTGGTTTTTTCTCTCTATATTGGTAGATTGGTTTTGGTGTTTAAGTATTATTTTCCTTTACCCATTTGCAAATACTAAAATGTCCTTTTTTAACATATTATTGATGTTTGTTTTCTCTTTCATATTTACCTGTCTAAATTAAGAATTTGGCTTCATCGCAATCAACAATCCATGCATTCATGCACTGAAAGACACCAATGTTTGTTTGAATCTAGACCATACAATCTTGATTGATCTGATACATGATTGAGTTCATAATACATGTGATGTGGGAAAAGAAGCTCCATTAGTAATTGTGCATTTTTGCTTTATTTCCTTCACTGATAAAATATCTCCAAAAATCACAAATCACAAAAGATCAAAGAATCACAGGTCCACCAACTTTGTTGAACAAATATCTCTTGACACACACCTTATCACTTTATCAACTCACCTTTTCTTTCATCACAATCAAACCAACTCACCTGAAACCATGCAACTCTTCTGCTTCTCACCTGAATCATATCTCATCCTCATCCTCTCCTTTCTCTTTCTTTATCTCTACTTTCATTTCTTCACCACCTCAAAAAAACACATCAAATATGGCTTCAAAATCTACCCTCTACTTGGAGCCTTACCTGAATTCATATTAAACCGCCACCGTTTTCTTGAATGGACAACACAAGTCCTCCAAAACTGCCCTACCAACACCGCCGTCTTCTATCGCCCCGGCAAAATCCATGGCATCATAACAGCCAACCCTGAAAACATACAACATATTCTAAAAACTAAATTTGAAAACTATCCGAAAGGCGAAAGGTTCATCAACCTTCTTCAAGATTTTCTTGGTAGAGGAATCTTTAACTCTGATGGTGATCTTTGGAAGCTTCAGAGAAAAACCGCCAGCTACGAATTTAACACGAAATCTCTACGTAATTTCATAGTCCAAAATGTAACCGTCGAAACAGAAACGAGACTCATTACAATTCTCTCAAAAGCAACTGAGAAAAATGAGATCATCGATTTGCAGGATGTTTTAGAACGGTTTGCATTCGACAACGTTTGTAAACTCGCTTTTAATGTTGATCCTGGATGTCTTGGAGGCAACGGCACCACTGGAGCCGCTGCCTTCATGGCGGCATTTGAAGACGCCGCCTTGTTAAGTTCTGGAAGGTTCATGAGTCTTTTTCCATTCTTGTGGAAAATGAAGAAGATTTTCAACGTGGGATCAGAACGGAGATTGAAAGAATCAATCACAACCGTTCATGAGTTCGCTGATGAGATCATAAGGTCAAGAATGGAAGCTAAAGAGTCTCCCACAAAAGGTGAAGATTTATTATCTCGCTTCATCGGAACAGAAGAAGCTTCACCGGAGTTTCTACGTGATATTGTAATAAGCTTTATTCTCGCTGGACGCGATACTACATCGTCTGCTTTGAGTTGGTTTTTCTGGATATTATCTTCAAGAAATGATGTAAAGGAAAAAATAATAAAAGAAATTGAAACAATACGTTTAAAGAGTGGATGCACAACGACGATGTTTGGATATGAAGAGTTGAAGGAGATGCATTATTTGCATGCAGCGATAACCGAGGCAATGAGACTGTATCCTCCAGTGCCGGTTGATACAAAGGCGTGTTTAAACAACGATGTTTTGCCGGATGGAACTAGGATTATGAAAGGTTGGTTTATTTCTTATCATACTTATGCTATGGGAAGAATGGAGAGTGTATGGGGAAAAGATTGTAATGAGTTTAAACCAGAAAGGTGGTTAGAAATCGATAAAGATGGTGTTAGTGTGTGTAGAAGTGAGAGTCCGTTTAAGTTTCCGGTGTTTCATGCGGGTCCTAGAATGTGTTTAGGGAAGGAAATGGCTTATATTCAGATGAAGTCAATTGCGGCTTCAGTTATGGAAAGGTTTGAGATTGTTGCAGTGGAGAAAGATACTTGTCCTGAACATGTTTTGTCATTGACTTTGAGGATGAAAAATGGGTTGCCTGTGAATGTGAGTGTAAGGTAAGGGAAAGGTGAAGGTTTGAAGGTGTAAAGTTGTGAAATGTGGTCTGCTGCAAGTGGATAGTTGATGTGTAGATTGTAGATGTACACAAATCACACAATTGCTGATCTAAAATGGAAGTTTAGGATCATAAGGATTTGCATTTCAACTTTGTATTTTTAATCCAATTTACCAAAATTGAATATTAAGTAGTTTAATCTTGATCTGATAGTTCATAATGTATGACTGTGTGAAATGCAATATTACAAGTCTATAAGAAACACATATTTGAATCAAAGGACCAAATTATGTTCATCTTGAATATTGTGTAACCACAGTTTATGGTCTCCTTTCAATATTTGTTGGCCAATGGTAACATCATGCTTTTTTTATTCTGGCAGAACAATGGAACTACTTTCTGGAGTTTTATCAACATTGCTGATTATTTTTTTATATAATCAAAATATATATTAATACTAATGAATACAAGAATATTGTAATCCATATTAGCATTACAGATCCAAAAAGACTAAAACAAAACTAATACCAAACAGGACAATTACACCAACCCCTAATTTTAGAATCTGCTCTACCAACAAACTAACCCCAAAACACCAACTTAATGTGATAACAATGTCACACAATCTGCAATCCTAAAAATTGTCATATTTTTCAACATCCACAAAACCACACAACTACACCCAATTTTTTTTTCTTCATAAAATAAAAGTTTACATGCAATTTTAGTACATTTTAAGTTTAAAAGCCTAAAATAAAGAAAACTGAATTTTTTACTACATTTTGTTTCAGAGAGGGCATCTGCCATCTGCCTAGCAAAATAAAAATATGAAAGTATAGTTGTTAAACACATAAGTGAATTGGACAGACCAAAATCAACAGTTAAGAAACAGTATTTTGAGGGATACAGCAAACTTTGCTAGAGAGACCTTCCAATTGGAATACAAGAGTGAGGAAAGAACCATCTCTTGATAAGTAACTCATAATGTGAACATTTCTAATAAACTTCTAAAGAAGAAAATGAGATACAAGACTGAGAAAATGTAATTTAAACTAATAAGTATCTCATCATGGTAAATGTTTCCACACTGTTTTGTGGCAGCAGTACTAGTAGCACTCAAGATGAACATTACAATAGGGATCAAAAGGAAATAAGGAATTTATACACATCTTCAGTACACAAGCCCCCGTTCAAACTCGGGGAAATCTACGGATCCTGACTCAATTGGTTTCATCAGATACGCAGCCAAGAGCTCGGACACCAGGGCAGCAATCAGTGGAATCCTCTTAAAGTTCTTCACTACTGAATTGTCATCAGTCTCGCCAATAGCAAGAATCTTCTGGTTTATCACCACCATCCGGTCCAACTTTCGCTTAAACTCTGGGTTCTCAACATCAAGTACAGCTGGGAAAATCCTTGCAGTTGTTCGGTTTGTCTGCAAAAACAACCCAAAATGAAGCTTGAGTAACATTTATTCTTAGTTAATCAACTCTCACTTATCATAAGTGTTTATAACGGTAACTCAAAGCTCCATTACTTTAATTTGACAGAGATTATAGCGAATATGCAAACACAAACTAACCTCGATTATGACATGCATGTCAAACTCTTTTGTGTTAAGTCCAATTCCTTCATAGAAATCTGTGCGTTGGCAATCATTCAGGTACATAGTAACATAAACCTGCAACACAAATTTGATAACTATGTTTTAAGTAGGGATAAACAAACTCATAATGGAAGACAAGAAAAATGCGATCTCTTTGGCTGGCATACTAAGGAATGCCAAGGTAAATCTGATTCTGCATGTTGGATATACTTGTCATCTATGAAGCACCGACACAAACAACA
>Ga0209282_1002843_pt1 | contig 10144 bp, 7 predicted proteins | sample Mtrugardesep15_FD_187529 | JGI IMG/M metagenome (GOLD analysis project Ga0209282, IMG submission 187529) | Root nodule microbial communities of legume samples collected from California, USA - M. trunc garden sep15 (SPAdes) (version 2) | ecosystem: Host-associated > Plants > Roots > Nodule...
TGTGTGTGTGTTTTTTTTATGAATATGTCTCATTAGATTTGAGTGTTATATTTAATTTTATATTAAATAGTTTATTTTTAGAAATATATAAGTTTGTTTATAATTTATACCATTATTCATGTAATTTTTTCAAAAAATAATTAAATATCGATGACGGTTATTTATCAAACTGCTATACGATATCTCTTTATCCCACTTTTAAAGTCAGCTGCTACACACTGCTATCTGAGATTGACTACAATAATAATTGGTACACACAAAACATTCTATATATAAAAAAAATATTATTCAATAAAGGCATATAGATATATATCCATGAAGATATTCCTAAGTTCTATTTAATTTTTTTTCCAATTAAAAAAACGGTTGATTCCTTCTTCTTCTTCTTTTTTATTTTATTTTATGAGAATGATTCTTTCTTTCTTGTACGGGTCCAATTATTATTGTTTAATTAATGAAGAGATGATAATTCGAAGTATAAACACTGAATATCAAGCTAGAAACTGTAACACCACACATATGGTGAAGCAGACAATCTAACAACCGAATTAGAAGTGTACTATTAATTTATTATTATTCCACTAATTAACCAAACACAAATCCTAATCAAAGTGAACTTGTCATATTAAAAACAAAAGGAAATCATTTTCAATCACAAACATACATGAGACTTTTTTGCATTGAAGAGCAATATCATCAATCTTATCATGGTCGTACATTTGTCTCTGATTTTAAATCAGAGACCCACACAATGTCACACAATTTATGGATCGGTCCCAAACTGCAAACCAAAGTCACAATGAGACAAATTCAATATTTTCTGGTCAAATTTTTTACTATTTCTCGTCATGTTACTTTAGAATTATACCCTCTAATACTTATCATTATATTCAGTTTAGATATGCAAATTAACAATACAGGACTAGGCATGAGGTAAATTCCAAGACATCAACATCATTCATGCATTCTTGTCAACCACACCTAATGATAATATACTGTACGTAATTACTTCTTCTTATTGATAATCATTAGAATTGTGACTTTGATGATAACAAGATGGTGATAGTTCGTAATTTAAAAAAAGAAGAAGATCGTGATGTTTCAATTAATTGCACCTTGTTCATAGTTGAAATATTTTGTACTTTTCTAATCAACATCTTAAAAGCGTAAAAAAAAATAAAAAATTCAACATGTTATTTTTTTGTTTCCTTTACATGGTTCCCTAAAGAGTAGAAATTCAAGGTAAAATAACTAACATCAAATATAATATTATTCCTCTGCAAAAAATAAAATTCTGTAATATGGTTTATATGCATTTCATGTGAATTGAACGTGCCACTAATCTATTGTCGACTTATTGGATCCTAACTCAATATCAATCAAAAGTCGGTGAAATTGTTTCATGATTCATGAACTTTGGTGGGATACAATGATTACCAACACAATGAGCCTCACTTTTAATAATTGTATAGCCATGCTTATTTTTTTTCTTTCATCTTTTGGTGTGTGATTTTTCAACCTTTGCTTTCTTGGTACACATTTTATTTTTAACAATGCAGGGCTTAATGGAGTAATAAAAACAGTGCGGTACCCTACGTGGTTGCATCATGTAACGTTCCCATCATTCCTCTTCTCCTCGTGCTGACATATTTCCCTTAAAAATATTTTCTTTTAAAAATATATCGGTTAGAAAGATGAAAAAAGTGAATAATTTTTTGTTTCCAATTTAATATTTAACAAATTATATGATAAATGTGGAGAATATTGTATTTAGGGTTTTGTTAACGCGTGTCCTCGGAACACTCTTTAAGCATTCCAAAAGAAGAAATTATTCCACATAAAAAGTCAAACATTTTAATTTCCAATGCATTCATTACATAATTTTCAAATAAAAATTATCTTTTAAAGATCTTAACTAGTGCCTCGGCGGCACTGGTTAACATTTCCCTTGTATTTAACTATTTATATCTATAGCTATTTTTGCATTCTTTCTTATTTTTTTGTCCAACCCTTTTCTTGCTTTGGATTCGAGTGTGACTTTTTGGTGTTTTTTTTTCTTCAAGATTTTGTTGTCTATACTTTAATAAAGAGAATGTTACCTTAGAGTATTTGTCAAAAAAATATTGTGTTTAGAAATGATGAAAAAAAATGCATTCTATTATTTAAAAGTCAAAATACTTTTTTTTTCCAGCAATTTTTCTATTTTTTTCCTTAACAAGGCCCTAACTTAAGATACTTTTTAGCATGACCCTAAAATTTATCATTAGATATTACACCGTTAATTTTCAAAAGGGTGGTGTGATTAAGATGTTGAATTCATATTTCCAAGCATGATATGATTAATGATTCAAGGAATCTTTTGCTCAGCCTGGTAGCTCATATAGCAAGCCACCACATTCTACTTGGTTGGTTAATAGTAGTGTGGAGATGCATATGGTTGATGGTTTTGATGGCGTAAAGTCCTTCATTTGACCTCATCCTTTATGGCATCAGAAAGCCCAATGCAATATGCATGCATGCATGCCATAAGTGACGCAGGTTCTGTTTTAATTTGCCTTACACTTTCATCCAATACTCATGGAATTGGAATCCCAAACCATTGCATGCATATGTCCTTTCATTAGCCTAACCTCTTTAACTATATTCCATTTGAAGGTTATATAAATATATTTTAGCAATTTCATTTTTGGGAAAATTATATATGTGCAAATGAAGTGTTACAATTTAGTGGTTAGGCAGGAATTCAGGATTCGAACCAAGATGGCCACATTCTTCCTCCTTATGTGTGTATGTGTTGGTCACTGGACCAAGAACAAAATAAATAAATAAATAAATATTGTAAATTCCAAAGATACTTAGAGAAAGATTATACTCCTATAAAATTAGAGACAAAATTTTCTCAACACTTCGCAGCAAAATTAGAGACAAAATTTTCTTTTTGTATTACATGAAGAGGGGGAAATCTTGCTAGACCATAAGAGGGTGCTGCGTAATACTTGTAACAAGTTAAAAATTAATTAAAATTATGAACTAAAAACGTGATTGGATGGGGTAATTGAAAATTCTATTAAAAGTAAAATTTTAGACGATTTAAATGTTTTAATTGACTACCAAAAAAAAATGTTTTAATTGAATTCCCTTCACTTCAATGATTTTTTGGATGGAGCAATACTTATAATGCATGACACCAAGTAGTACCAGTTCATGTGTCATAGTGGCTTTTGTAACGATATGAAATTGGTTGTATCTGTGGGGAAAATGGTGCACGTAAAGTGTCATAGAAAGTGTGCCTCATCATCAATGTTAATTGTTGGCTTCTGTGTTTTGGCAATTTAGTACACTGAAAGGATTGAATTCATGCCCACTAACACTTACCAGTTCAGGCATGCAGCTGCAAAATTTTGGACATGACACTGCAAACACACATTTTCAAGGTGGTCACATGCTATTCTCTAACTCTATATATGTAAATATAAAGTGTCATCTGATTCTGGCCACTTTGCATGGTCACTTTAATTACATTTTACATATGTCACAGCTATGGTTTGGTTCACCTACTAGGTTATTTTACATTTGTATCAAAAATACTTGGAACAATATAGCAAGTCAGGATGCTTGACTTTGTGTGCCAGGCTAATTTTGTGTGTTTGATTTTCCAAAGCTAAGAAAATTTCTCTTTTCCCAATCAAAATTGCTCATTCCCACGTAAACTACCGTAAATACTCCAACGTAAGTTAACTTACGTTTGGTAAAACCAGCGTGAGTTAATTCATGTTCGATAACAACCAACATGATTTAAGTGCCGTCGGAAAAAAAAATTTACCCCACGGGATTTAGTCCCGGTGCTTAATTCTTGTCGATGTACGTGCAGTACTTGTGGATGGTACTTACGATAATGTGGATTAAAGTGTGGTGGCTTTCCAGTTGGCAGCAAGATGAGCTTTTCGGGAAGGAATAAGAAAAGCCGGACCGAAAATGCTTGAACCTATAATGAAAGTTGAAGTTGTTACTCCTGAAGAACATTTAGGAGATGTAATTGGTGATCTCAACTCAAGAAGATGCCAAATCAATAGTTTTGGTGACAAACCAGGTGGACTCAAAGTAAGACACATGGTAAGCTTTCTTCTATCCCTTTGGTGTTTGGGATAAAAAAGGGTTAGAAATCAAGAATTAACCGGCGGGACTTAAAGTCCCGTGGGACAAATATATATATTTTTTCCTGTGGCACTTAAATCACGTTGGTTGTTATCGAACATGACTTGACTCATGCTGGTTTTATCGAATGCGAGTTAACTTACATTGGAGTATTTTCGGTAGTTTATGTGGAAATGAGCAATTTTGATTGGGAAAAGAGCAATTTTTATTCCATTAAGGGTCCACTTGTTTAGATTCTCAAGATCTGTGGGCTGTTTAATTGTTTGGCCCACAAATTTTTTGATAGGCCCAATTAAATATTACTTTAAAAAAAGTATTTTGAAAATTGCTCTTCTCATCTTCATTTTTGCTCAAAAACACTAGGAAAATACAAAAATTCCCTCGGTTGCAATTAACTGAAGCTGAGGGTATTTTCGTATTTTCAGGTGTTTTGTAGCAAAATTGATGGTAAGAAGAGCAATTTTCAAATATTTTTTAGTAGTAGGGATAACCAGATAAGAGAAGGAACATTGAAGACCCATTTCACATTTTGCTGCGAAATGCTAACCCTATATAGATGTCTTCGACCAGATTTTGTCATAACTTACTTTTAGGCCAAATGGACATGAAAATCATCGATGTTCATCAACCTATACATCGTCGGTCATGCACCAGAAGCTTGCTTCCGAGCGTGTTATTTTTAGGGGCGAATCCGAGATTAATTTTTTGGTGTTGCTAAAACAATAATATCAAAAACAAATTGCTCAATTCAATTAAAGACTATACTATTTTGTTTAAAATGACAATTTTAATAATTTTATTTGCGAAAATTTTATTAGTCCATGTATATTCATAACCCTAACAAATTTTAATTATGATAAAATAAACCGTCAACTTCCTCTAACACTTCATTTTTATAGTCATTCTTCACATGTAAAAGTTTTTGTTATAGTCATTCTTCATATGTAAAAGTTGCTGAGCAGAATTTTGGTGTGGCTATAGCCATGAATTGCATCCGCCCCTGTTATTTACATAAGGCTTTCTACCAAGATTAATTCAACAAAAATTTGTTGGTCGATCTATTTTTAAAATAATAATAAAGCTTGATGTCTTTTCAAATTGTAGCTATAACATTAATTATTTTAAATCGTCGGGAGTCAGTTCTTTGACTTGAGTTGACTTTTGGACTTTGTGTTGTGCTCTTTCGATGGATCAGAGGTCGCGAGGTTTGTGATAGCTGCATGATTCTTCAGTTAGGTGCTCTTCGAAATGTGGCTCAGCTTGGGTGTTGGGTCTGAGAGTTTTGTTTTGAGGATGTTCTTTGTGGGTGAGTAGTGACGATGGGCGGTGGTGGATACCGTGTTTACAATGCTTATTTTTTTTGGAGTCTGTTTTAGGTGGTGATGTGTTTTGGTGGATTTATCTCCATGGGTGTTTTTAGGTGGTTATGGTGTACCGTCTATATGCGGCATCATTTGTATCTTGTTTTGTCCATACCTTGCGTCTTGCGGGGATGACGTTTAATAATATTTGTCGATTAAAAAAAAATGTTTGTTCCACTTTTTTTGGTCATTCCTTTTCCGTTAAAAGTGTTAATGATTGATTAAAATGAAGAAACATGAAAAGGTAAGAAAGTTGTTTGATTTGAATTGAATTTGAGAACCTATATAGAAGAATCGTAGATAATTTATCCATCAAGGAATCAAAATTAATCACATGAACAACTTTTGAAATAAAGTAGAAGTTAGTTTTTTTTTTTTTTTTTGTGGTGTTCGGGGTTTGAACCCCTGACCTTACATATATTATGTATTGTCCATAGCAACTGAAATAAGCTAACGATGACAAGTATAAGTTAGTTTATGGATACCACTTACCTATTTACTTATTTGATTAATTTTGATTAGTTGATGAATAAATTACCAACAATTGTTTAAAGGTAGCTTAAGCCTCATCATATTTCAATTCAAGGGTGTATGCATTTCACTACATACTCTAAATATTCACTCTAAAGAAGGCATTATTATTCATAGTCATTGTCATTGATGTGTACTGTGGACCTTCTAGTATGAGTGGAAATTGGAATGCTGATCTAATTTGGGTCATCACCACCTATTCTATATCCTAAATGATAGGACTATTTCAGGCTTTCTACGGCAAAAAGAAAGCCTTACCTAGTCAATTGGTCTTTTGCTACGTTTCCATCTGTTTGATGTTTCATATGAAAATATGTGACAATGATTTCCACTTTCACTACCTATGTTTCTCATTAGTTCCGGCTCACATAAGATCTCTCTTGTACAACATGTGTCCAAATCCATGAAACTGTTCTTTCAAATCTTGTGAGACCCTAACCTTAAAGCCTATATGTATTGTAGAAAGAAGCTGTGATATTGACATTTTTATTCTACTGGTTGAGTCACATATTTTGTCAAAGGATATGAATGATCACAATACTTCGAACATGCATGGTGGATACCCATGCTATATCATAATGTCACATGATATTTCTTTTGCTTGATTAGTAGACACTAATTGAAAGGAAAAAAAAAGTAAGTATATCAGTCAACAAACAAATCAAGTTCGTATGTTGAGTACCGACATTAAAGATTGTTGACATTCTAAAAAGAGTTGCATAACAATGATATCACACCTAAATTCATAAATGTTGTGTTTAAAAGGATTTATTTAGTCATCTAAAAAGGGTTAACGACGTAGTCTGTTGTTTTGTAATTATTTTTCTTTTGAAATTCAATATATAAGCAAATACCATATGTTAAGGATTCAATATATTATTGAATTAATTTACAATTTTATTTTTGAAGGACTTTTTTTGGGTCAAATAGGCTAGTGATTTGAAATTCATCATTTTAAGATAAACAAGTGAGATATCTCTACTTCTGATTTATGCTCACGGAAACGAACATTTTAATTTACAATTTTAAAAAACTCTAATTACTCTCATCGTTGAAATATTTCTTCATTATATAGGGAAAAGGAAGACAATGGATTATGGACCATAAAATAAGGTTGTCAAGCCCATTGAATTGGGTCCTAGCGTATGTTTTTAAATTGTATGTTTTCTTGCAAGTTCCAAGAAATAAAAACAGTCAAAACAAATTCAATGGATACACGAAGAAAACTATTAGCAATTCTGTGGTTTTTTATGATAAAAATGTTGGATTCATGTATGATTGTAGTTAGTTTCAAATTGACTATGAATAAGCTGGTAAATCTTAAATATATATGAGATGAGACATATACATTCAATGTTTTAAGTTTTAAGTAAAGATGTAATGTCTTATGGATTATTGTTTCTTTTCTAGACTATAAATAAAATCAATAAATTTATTTACAACCTCGGTCTCACTCTCATTCACTCAAAGTTAAATCAATCTATTTGTAACCCTTAGAATACAATGTTTTCTTTCTTAAACATTTTCGATTATATATATTTATTACTGTAATATTTTTCATCTCAATACCTCCAAACTTCAACTTAGCCTATGTTGGGCAATTAAAAAAAGCAACCAACTAAAAGAGCACATCCCCACAATAATTAAGTGCTTACTAGAGCAGCACATGCATGCTAAAGAAGCAACGGATGTGAGGCATTTTGTAGAAAGAAAAAAATATAAACACGTAAATGAGCACTCATTAGAAAAAATATTTTTAATTATTTGATGATGTTATAAGCCCTGGCTATTTTGAGAATGGTTGTAAATGTAATGATTAATTTTTAAAAATTAAATATAAGAATTAAGTCAAAACTAAAAAACTATATATCATCATCAAAATTGTAAAGATACTTTTTTTTTTCAAAATTATTCATGACAGCCTAGTACAATGATATATTAAGCAATAAAAAAGGTATTCCATTCCAACAATGGGTTATGAGTTGGAACAACAATCTTAGGAAATGCAAGCCCAATATCGGGGTCAAAGGATTATTCTTTTGGTTAATTTATCACTCATCACCGTATTTTGGATTAATTGTTTTAATTTTTTTCCATTTCTTTTTGTTGTTTACAAAACATAAAGAATTATGCTTTATATATATGAAGAAAAAAAAAGATTATGGTAACTGAGTTTGTCATCTTTATTTCAGATGGTTTAACAACAAAAATCACAAAGATAAATTAGTATCGAGAAATGGAGAATGACGGATTCAAACTCTGAGTCTCAATATATAAATAGTTTATGCAACTTTTTTTATCATATGAACTATAGTTATGGTTGGTCGGGACACATGTCTCCGAACATTACTTACTACGGACCAAATACCAATCTAGTTAAATAAGTCTAGAGTAAGCGTGTCACTAATTTACGCAATGTTAAATGAGTTTGAATTTCATTAATCCAATCACATACATTTAACAATCCAAAACCCGTACAATTTAAGTGGATCTAAGTTCAATTCTTGTAGGAAAACCATTGCCCTAAAAATATCAAGTGGGTGCAAGAAACCTGAATGATAAGGGTTGGTGCTTGGTAGAAATGAGAATCAGATGAAATCAGAGCAAGTAAAAGCAGAGACTTTGTTCTAAAGTTCACGTGGGTTGGTATCATTATAACTCCCACAACTGCTACTTTGATTGCAACGTCCATACACAACAAAATAATACTATAGTATAAATTTTTCAAAATATAATAATACATCATTTACTATATACTAAAAAACAGCGAAGCATGGAATGAATTATGAACTTCAAAAATCAATTTTACTTTTTATATATCACTTAACCCAATTTTTCATTTCCCCTAATAATTAAAAACATTTCACTTCAAACATTATTTTATTTTTCACTTGATAAAAAATGACAAAGTAATTATACTTTTTTAGTGGTGAAAAGATGCCACAAATAGTAGTCAATACAAATAATGAAAGAGATAGTACGAAGAAATTTAAAAAATCAATATTCTCTACAGCTCCATTTCATTTCATGAACATGAATCAAGATTACATACACAGTAGTTTACAAAAGTTACCAGAAATGAAAATAATAATGATTGTCATCAACTCGCTACCTTCACTTGGATCCGAACTCGGGACGACTCAGTTGTAGCCATCTCCTTAGCATCCCCGGAGCATTGTAAAATTGTTTTCTTTTTTTTAGTGCAAGATATAATAATGCACATAAATTAAATACAATACAACTGAGATGGCCTAAAAAAAATCTCATCCCTCAAATTTCCCAATTTTAACCACCGTATGAAAATAATAGGAAAATTGGGGTAACAATGTGAAACCCACAATTTACCTTGTATGAATAAATCCTTGGGAGAGTCATAAATGTGACAAGTAAAAGTCCCAATTGGTATCAAAAATCAGCTTGATTATCTCCGCATAGACTAATCACTCGAGTCAGAGTCGGATCAGATATCTTCTCTTGAATTTTGTGCCGCTTCATTTGAAGGCTCAAATTCAAACTCAAATCTGAGTTCGAATATTGGCCGAAACAATCTCTAGCTAGATTTTAAGTCCCCATCGGACTCGAAAAAATAATAAAACTCAAAACACTTGGATCGTTCTTCACCAAACATGAATTTCTCCGAACCAATCCAAGTGGGTAAACCACCATAAACTGAACCGAATAAATCGCGGTTCGGTTCAATTAGACCGCTACCAAATGGTTTTTTCACTTAGACCATTGAGTAGCGGTCGAGATTCGGGCCAGAAATCCACATTGGTTCTAATTCCCACGTGGCAACGCCTCTGAAAATCTTCAAACCGGTTTGATCCATTATTCGAACCGGACCGGGAAATAAACCATAGAGCCTCTTCAAAGAACTCTTCATCACAAGGAATAGTAAGTGGTCCATGGTTAGAGAAACCATACTCTTCTTCAGCTTGAACCAAAAGCTTCTGAAAAATGGGGTGGTTAAGGTACGTAGCACGCACCACAAATCTGGTGTAGTTAGCTCCAACACATACTGCCACGTGTCCAGATGGTACATCCGACGGTGCACGATTAGCTGATGAAATACGTGCTTTGTTTCTCCAGCGTCGTAG
>Ga0209282_1002845_pt1 | contig 10141 bp, 3 predicted proteins | sample Mtrugardesep15_FD_187529 | JGI IMG/M metagenome (GOLD analysis project Ga0209282, IMG submission 187529) | Root nodule microbial communities of legume samples collected from California, USA - M. trunc garden sep15 (SPAdes) (version 2) | ecosystem: Host-associated > Plants > Roots > Nodule...
TATTAAATTTCTTCTTAATCCCTCCTTAATTCTATTAACTCTACTTAATCCCTTTTTATCAAATATTATTATTTTCTACTATTTTCATAAAATACAACAAATAAATATAACCAATAATATCACACCACATATTTCATATATCATTTATAAATTCAAATAAAATACACCAAGCACACCAAAATCAACTAAAAATCACCACAAACCACAAAATAAAATTTAGAGTGTTACAATGTTGATGTTGTGGCCCTTTAATGCCAAGTACTATTTAAGATGTTGAAAATAATTCCGCTGCATTTTGTTGAATTTCTATTAAGGAAGATGTTTTAATAAATGGCATTTTTGTTCAAATTATATTTGTGAAAAATTTTGTAGGTTGAATGTGACACTCTGTTTTTAAGTTGAAAAACTCTGATTAATCTATGTTATTTAAAAGTTGGGAAAACGGGGTGTTACAACACTCCACCATGTTCATTATTTATTCCATGGAGTGGGCGAGCTTTGAACTAGGGACTTGTTGAACTAACCCACCTTTAATCCATTCTAAAAGGCTCCCATCAAGATTTCGTGGTTTGGGTTGGCGACTTTGAAGGTATTACTTAAGCGGGAGATGTACTCTCACATGGATTACTGGTGGAACTATCTTACATTGAAAAGGCTCATTGTGGATAATTTCCAATGTTTGCTGGCCGAAAACTGGTGAAACATCTTGCGGGAGAAGTCTCGGTAACACGTAGCTGAAAAACGAGGCAACCTCATGTACCATCTAATGTTGCCTCATGTAGGATTCCAACGACAAGCTTACATTTTAACGAGTTTGCTACCCCTATGATCGACATTTGGTTGTTGAACGGTGTGATGTGTTTAGTGGGGTCTGTCTTTCCGTTCAAGAACTCCAATGGAGGTGGTTTGAAATTATCCAGAACGAGAGTGTTCTAAACTTCTGTGAATAAGGGTTAAGGATCTTCCACTTTGAGTCCAACTTGTGGATCAGTTTTTTGCTTCTATTGGTGATGCTGGGTGGTTTGAATGAAGGCATGCAAAGCCTTTTTCTGTTGGCTTAGTTCGTTCAGCTAGAGCTACATCACTATGACAACATCAGGGTCGCCGATGTTAGATGGTACGTTTTGTGAACCTAACATAGCGGGACGACATTTTGCCTGGTTGTTTGATTGGGTGAGTGAGTGTGACCTATGTTAGTTTATCAGGGGCCCACTGTGGGCGCCAAATATACTTGTTCTGAGTATAACAGTTCTAAGCCTTGGTGCAATGTGCTTCACCAAGGTCAGTGTGTATGGTAGTATGTAAGCATGATAATCCTTTAGAGGAGCCTGACTTCTATATATATAGCAGCCAAGACCTAGCAGAAAGCAAAACTGCCTTCCTCCATGTCCCACACAAGCTTTGTATGTTTCTCGCCTTCCTCTCCTTAGTTATTGGCTACGTGATGGAAGGGTGGAGAGATTTGGTCGAAATGTGATGTGTGCAACGTGGCGGCCACCATTTTTTCCCCCTCTTTCTTTGTCTTTTTGAGTGCTTTCTTCCTCCAAACATGTCTTGAGACTTAGGATAGAATTTCCCCAACTTGCAATGTCTTTAGTTGCCGCTTGAATCTTCATTCCATGTCTTCCCAATTCTTCATGATTTTTCAATAAAGTACTTACAAATCACCTGAGATATATTTGGTTTAGGGAACAACTAGAATTACACGACTCAATATGAAAATATTACAAAATGTCCCTTAAAACTTTCACAACTTCTCTAAAACTCCTCTTTATTGGCTCAAATCATTACTAAAATGACTGAAAAATATGCTTAAAATAAATTAAGATTACATGTCGTCACACGCTCTTTTGTCTAATATATCAAGAAAATATAAATAATTCATAACATTTTTTTTTTTGATAAATTAAGAGCAAAATGACATCAAAGATAATAGAGGACGTCTCAAATAGGTTGGCATACCACTCTAATCCTTTAACATTAGTTCATATGTATTATTAAAAAAGGGGGAAAATACAAAATAACTAGGGGAACAACCTGACCCAATTAGTAAATGTGAATCATCCCTAACACTTAGTACAACCAATAAAAACAACACAATGTCTACAACCTTACTCAATTCTAACAAACGAATACCAATAACAATGTGGACGTTTACGAGAAGCAACTAGGTGTATAATTTGGTGAATGAAACGATCGTTAGTAATGAAAAGAATCATGTACCAACTACTCCCTACAACGATGACAACAAGCAATAAAGACTCTTTCGAGCCCCAAAAGTATCATGTCATACAAAAAGAAGACTAGGATATCACAATAGTCCTAATTTAAACACAAGACTGAGAAAAATATTAAGACACTAGATATGATTCCATACGATCACAAACCTTTAGGAATGATAGTAAGTCAGACCGCCAACACGATAACAAATCCACAATCAAACAAATTGTTTTATAGAAAGCATCAAGATAAAAAGCCATTTCTGGCCAAGAAATCCAAGTCCACCATCACGATGCTTAATGACAGAGCATCATATGATATTTTGGCTATTTTTTTAGCACTTTTTATTTGCATTCGAAGACAAATAAGATGAGAGTTATAAAAGTTGTTAATGATTTTAGGAACATATTGTATTGTTTTCATTAGATTTGATGTAATTCAGTTTTATTCGAGATCATGCAAACCCATAGGTGTTTTGTAGTGATGAATTGATACGGTCGTAAGTGTATGGATATGTCATTTTTAGTATAAAAAGTATCATATGGGACCAATTTAACAATTACCTCTTTATGTTGTTCCTATGTTTATCTAAGGCGAGTCGAAAATAATTTGGTTTCGCGCGTAAAGTAAATATTGATTTTAATTAAATATATGACGGGTAGAGACCAAAACGATGGTTTCCGTCGACCTTCATCACTCAAGTAACTTTGCACTAATTTAATTTATACGAGAAAAATAAAACTTTCGTAGAAAAATATTAAACAAGAGACTCTGTTTGCTTTTGCAATACGTTGTCAGAATTTTTAGGTGCGTAACTCCCTACTTTCGTAGGGTATAGTTACAAGCTTAAAAATTCTCTTTTCTTAATTCAATAAATTCTTAAGTAAAAGAAAAGAAATGCTTTCGCTTTAACCTTTTCAATCAATAATCCAAATTTTCTAAGTTGGATATCCTTTTCGTTCTTTCGACGCGTAAACGATATATCTGTGTCTCTACTTTTGTAGTAGACTTTTTAAATTGCAAAACAAAATTTTCAAAACAAATGCTTTTTATTCTCGCTAGAGTTAAAAAGGGTGTTACATGAGGTTCGTCGGTACATTGGTCCTCTCGTTTTAGAATCAATTAAGACTACGCAAACATGATAAAATAACATTCTAAATTTATCTTTGATGAATTCATGTTAGAAATAAATAAAAGGGAGCCGAACCTATGTCAAGATGGATACTTTAAATTAGGAAGAAAAGCCACAACAATATGAATTCATTTGAGGTTGGAGGGTTTGGAATTTGCACGACACAATATTGATTTTATAGGCCATTCAAAAAAAGTATTGATTTTATAGCAATGAAAACTCAATCTGAAAGCCACGTAACTGGAAGGAAATAATATATCTTACGGCACCAGCAATAACGCATGAATAATAAGAATTAAAGTTGCCAGAAATGAATCGAAATACAGTAGTAAAGAAACTCAATGGAAATTGGATGAATTGTAATGATATGAAACGGAAATTCAAATCAATATGAATAATAATAATAATAAATAGATGAAAGTAATCTAGGGTTTTGAAATTAAAATATTGTGGTAGCTAAAGGTTTGGAACAACGATGAATTGTAAAAGCAACGGTATGAAGATAGTAATTGAAAGCAAATTGAGTTTATACGGTTGAATGAAAAATTACAGGATCAAAATATTGTACGGTGACTAGGGTTTTTCTTCCCTTACAATGAGTATCTCAATATGTTTTTACAGTCTAATTCCTTAGCAGAAAAGGTCTTTCATCATGCATAAAAATTGCCAAAGATTATTGGGCTCGTTAGGCCCGTCATAATTTCTTTCTTTTCATCCTTTTTCGTCACTTTTTTTTTTACACCCATTGTTCCTGAAACACATCAAAATACCTGCAAATACCATGCGAAACAGGACAAATGACCCTAAAACAAGTGAAAATTAAATTACTTAGACATTGTATTTTTGTGTGTTACCAAGAATCATGTAAATCATCTTATCAAGTCATCATGTGAAGGATCAAGGATGAAGAATTGAAATATCAAGGGTTCTTAGAATGTTATTGAAGATAATATAATATGAAGAAAATTCATTTCAATTTCCTAGGAGTTTTCAGACGGAAGAACGATAAAAAACGGGAAGAAAACGCAAGAAATCGCACCTGAGGGGCTGCCTCAGGCACCCTGCACCTGGACGTATGCACCTGGGCAAGGCCTGGGGCAGCATTTTGCTACCGCCCCAGGCGCCATGCACCCCCAAGTATGCGCCCTGTGCATGGCTGCAGGTCAAAACCCACTCTTTGTTGTATTTGAAGCTGGGTTGGCGGAAAAAGCCCAATTTTCTCGACTTAAAACCTAAGAAACCTTATGATATAAATAGAGACCCTTGCACATTGTTTGATTCATTCAGAAACATTAACGGTTCAAAGCAAGGGTCGAGCATCAGAGATTTAAGGCAGAATTTCTCCTCCTTTTATTCTTGCTAGGGTATGTTTTTCTTCTGTTTTGTTATGATGTCTATTGCCATGAGCAACTAAATCTCTTGATTAGGTTTCCAATGTACCCCCTTATTATTTGTTGGAATTTATTAATAAAGTTTTTATTCAGTTTATTTCTTTTACTGTGTTGAGATTTAATTTAAACCGTTGTCTGTTCTTAATGCTTTTTGCAATTGGTATACTACGAGAGTAACTTTGTAAATTGATCTGTAGGTTAAAAGTAGACACTGACAACCCAAAATATCCAATTTCATTGGCCTTTTTAATGACTTAATACTTTTTTAGGTTAAGTTTATGTTGTCTTGGTATACTTTTACTTTGCTAGCGTAGTACACGACTCCTGTAACGTCCTATTTTTATTATTTATTTATTTTATCGAGTTTAGTGTCTTTTTATATATTTTATTTGAATAATTGCGGTGTGTGGGTTTTTGTGTTATGTGTTAGTAATATTAGTAGTTTATAAAAATATTACTAGTGAAAGAATAAAATTAAAATAGAATAATGAGGCATTTAGGGCAGTTTTGGAATAAGGAGAATTTATTTAGGTTAAGAATATAAGAGGTAGGGAATAGAAAGTCAGAACACGTGAAAACAGTTTTTGGGAGAAAAAGAGAAAAGTGAGAAGTCAGAGAAGAGGAAGCTTGTAGATTTCGGAATTCAACAAACCTAAGGTAAGGGTGGGACTAACCTTCTTTAATCATAAGCATGTAATTTTTGAAAAAGGGTTTAATCATATTGTTGTTTGTTGAATTTCATTGGTGTTATAAAAGTTAGGTTAAATTCAATTAGATTGTTGAAAGTGTATGCAATCCCATGAATTAATGTCAGAAAGTGATGTCTAGGTTGTAGAATAACAGTAGGTAATGTTTCCTATCAATTTTGGGGTTTGAGTTGTCAAAATTGGGGTTTTGGAGTAAGAACAGAGGTCTGTTCGTAGACCTGTCTGTCGTCCCTCGCCACGACGAGTGCTCAAACTCGCCTAGCGAGTACATGTCATCACTCGCCCGACGAGTGATCTTAGTCGCCTGTCGAGTAGTTCCCAACTCGCCACAGCGAGTGTTTTCCCTCGCCTAGCGAGCTGTCCAGTAGAAAATAGTGATTTTGTAGAAATGATGTTTCGGGTCAGGTTTATATGAATTTGAGTGCCTCTTCATGTTTAGAAATGATTAGACAACTTTTAGAATCAAATTTGGGCATTGGGAAGTTGCAAAATTGGGATTTTTGGGTGAAAAATGTCTAGTTCCCGAAGCTACCTGTTTTAGCTCGCCTTCGGCGAGTGATCTTGCTCGCCTAGTGAGTGGTCCATATGTGAGCTCGCCACATCAAGTAGTTGTGCTCGCCTCGCGAGTTGTTCAGTAACAGACTTCCTATTTTCCGTTCTTGTATCTTTTTCGCACGTTTCTGTTTTGAGTCGGACTTTGTCAAAAACATGAAAATTGTTGATATCTGATTTATCTTTCCAGTGGTTTTGAGTTGATGTGCAAATCTTTTGTGGTTTATTTAATATGATTTTATGATGTTGATATTGTTGCATTAAGTTGTGTCATTGCATAAGCATTGTCAAGCGAAGGGGGTTGTAGCCTGTCAAGTCGAATTATGACTTTAGCGAAGGGAGCTGTAGCTTTGTTATTCTTAAACGAAGGGGGTTGTAGCCTGACAAGTCGAATTATGACTTTAGCGAAGGGAGTTGTAGCTCTGTTGGTACCACATGCATAATTACATTGCATTTGTTGAGTAGTTGTTGTTGCATTTGTTGAGTAGTTTTTGTTGCATTTGTAGAGTCGTTGTCATTGCATTTTTGAATGAAGTTGAATTATGATTGTTGTTGGAATTATGTGAAGTACTGTTGATGATGAATTGTTGTTGTTTTATTTTGATTAATTCTTTACATGAATTGTTGCTTATTATTATTGAATATGAAATCTCACCCCTTTTGTTTGAATGTTGCCTCTACGCGAGTAACATGCAGATAACCAGGAGTAACTGCTGATGTGAGTTGATTCCTTGTGTCATCATAGGAGTCATGCTCTGATACATAACGGGATGGGGATATTTATATTTTTTGTTTTCCTTGTTACATATTTCTTATAAGTTGATGTTGAACCACTTTTGGATTTGAAACTTTATTATGTTACTGATGTTGAGGCCTTAGTGCCGAATTTTTATTAAAACGTTGAATATTTTCCGCTGCAATATTATTTAGAATTATTGAAAGTAGTTGATAAAATAAATAGTGAATTTAAATCTATTTATACTTAATGATATTTTGAAGAACGAAATGTGACATCCTGTTTGCGATGAACTCTGATTTATTTTATACTATTTTTAAGTTGGGAAAACGGGGTGTTACAACTCCGGTTGATCATACTCCGGTCGTGACACATTAAAACAATGATTCATGAAATAAATTGTTTAATTTCTCAAAATGTAAATTCCATTCAAAGACGAAGGGGGGATTTTAGGAAACCCTAATTGTCGTCAATCATCTAAATCTCAAAACCAAATCTCGCATTGGGCAGGGCAATTTAACCCTGCAATCCTAATCATCTTTTACTATTTTCCGTTTTAAAGTAAGTTTTTCTAATTATTGAGTTGAACGACAATCCCTATGGAGAACGATACAACTTACTACTTTACTACTTGTTATGACTTGGTGCACTTGCCAATTTCGTCCATCAGTGCTAGCAACTAGAACATGTGATAAAGTGGTTCAAGAACACACACCCACCACCCAAACCACATCATCAATCAATGTGAAGGGGTGAGGGGAAACATCGGGGAAAGATGTCTAAATGGAATACAAAGCAGCAATAACTAGAACAAAGAATGCTAAAACTAGTAACATAGAATATCAAATGTGAAACAACGTGATTAAGAAATGACATCGTGAATCTACCATTGGAGGTTGAAGCACCTTATGGCCCGTCGATGAATAACTTTGTGGTTCTGATCCCAATAGGTTTAGGGTGTGGTGCAACTGTTGAGTGAACAAACACCACCAGACGATAGAGACTACATCTTGATCAAGGGGGTTTAGATGTCGATGGAGATAAGATAAGTGGACGGAGGCGGTGAAGGATTTTCTTCGATTCCTAATATGTTCATTCCATTTACTAAGAATACATAAACTGAATCAAGACTAGTCAATTCACTCAAAATTGGTACAAAAATTGTAATTCTTTTTTTCTTTTCCACAATTCATGTGAGCAAATAAAATTTTCCTAAATAGTCATCAATTAAGTAGAAATTGAAATGGTGAATAAGAACAATACTTACAACTTTATTACATACATAGTTAATAAATATAACAAGAAAATAAGGCATTTTGGCAAGCAATCGTGTTGTATATTTATTTATATTACAAAAAAGTATCCCTATATAAAAAAATTATGTTATAAGATTATGAATATAAATTTGAATAAAATGGAGCACACTCAACAAAGCATGAGAAGTCTATTGATTATCTGGCCTATTAGGACCTGTAAAAGAAGGAAAAATACTTGAAGAAAGTGGAGATGGAGGATCGGGGAATAAAGTTCCATTTTGAAGATATGGATAGAAAGGGTATTCAGGTGATGAAAGCAAAGAGAAAAGGCTTGGTGATAGTTGAGGGCTATAAGGTGACTGAGGGGATATAAAATTCATGTTATTTTCTAGTGAAGGCAATAAAAACTCAGAAGTTAATGATCGAGGGCCATTTGTTTGTGAGGAAGGTAAACCATTCAAAAGTTGGTTATTACCATTCATAGGGAAAGTTGGATTGGTAGGGTTAAAAGGAACTGAAATATTAGACACATCTTTTTGTGTTGAGGAGGAACCAATCACTAGTTGGTCACTACCATTCATAGGATAATAATATTCTTGAGATTGGGTTATTGGTTGATATTGAATTTTTATATTGTTGAATAATTGTGGTTGACGAGGGTAAGGTTGAAAAGGGTTACATTGTGAATTACCAAAGTTCATATTTGACTCTTGAAAGTTTCTCATGAAAGCAGAAATTGAAGACTCATCGAGATTATTTTGTGAATTGTTAACTAGAGGAGGACCAGTATCAGACTGCACATGATGTCCAGAAAATGTGTTATATGGAGCGTTTGAAGGCGGTAATGGATTCGGAACCTGACCTAAAACTGGTGGTCTCACAACGGACAATGGTGGAGGTCGATGCTTCTGTAACCTTGTAACCTTAGTGTGAGGTTTTGGTGAGTTGGATTGATTCCCAGTAATATGTTGAATAAAACTCTTGAATTCATCTCTATGAACCTCATAAAAATTTGAATAAGGATATAGATGTCTACTGGTAGTTATAATATTGTTGTCAATTTTGTGTTGAAAAGAATTCTCTCCTATGTTCTTCCCTTTATTGTTTACACTCAAATTCTCACTATGCTTTTTAGAGTTTTCCATTGAGAAAACAACTGAAACTTGACACAACAAACTATTGACAAGACTTTGAAGGATATAATATAAAAAAAACTCAAAAGTGAGATAAGTGAAGAAGTAGAAAGCCTCATGTCAATTTATAGTAAAACAAATATTTAATGTATTCACGATTCTTTTTTTTTTTTTTTTACGTGAGAACATGATTAATATATTAATAAATTAGTCAAAATATATTATATGATAAATATGTTACATGCTTTTTTTTATGTTTATTATTGTTTTTCAATTTTATTTTCTAAAACAACAGTTTGACCAAATTATTTAAATTTTCCTTCTATTGAGTTTTCATTTATTTTTTGATAAAATATTTCTTTTAAGTTCTAGTGTGTGACTATTTGACCACGACCGAAGCAAATGGTTTTTTAACGCGCAAATGGTTTTTCTGTTGATGGATTTGAGGAACAAATGGTTTAATTCCGTTTAATGATTAAACGAAAAGTATTTAATACATTCTATTAAATGTTATCAAATATTTGTTAATATTCTTAGGATATGGTTCATGCATTGAGAAATACAAAACAAAAACTAAATATATCGTGTTTATTTTTTTTGAAGGAAAATATACAATGTTTATTATATAGTGATATTTTATGCCTAAACACACGTTGATATTATCATTAAAAATATATATTTAGTGATATTAAAAAAAAACTACTTTTGTAATTGAAATTCTAGCACGTTAGCTTTAAGATGTTCTATGCGATGTTCCAACACCAGACACACAAATACGGATGTTGAGTTTAATGTTTAAACATCGTGCTAACCAAAAACAAAATAAGTAAAATTAAAAAGACAAGAAAGTAAAAGGCACAAGAGAATTGTTAACTCAGTTCGGTGACAAATGTAACACCCCGTTCTCCCAACAACGTAATATTAAATATAATATATCAGAGTAAATCAACAAACGGAGCATTACACTTCTTTTCAAAAATCTCATAAATAGAAAATAACACTATTTATTTAAAC
>Ga0209282_1002846_pt1 | contig 10140 bp, 8 predicted proteins | sample Mtrugardesep15_FD_187529 | JGI IMG/M metagenome (GOLD analysis project Ga0209282, IMG submission 187529) | Root nodule microbial communities of legume samples collected from California, USA - M. trunc garden sep15 (SPAdes) (version 2) | ecosystem: Host-associated > Plants > Roots > Nodule...
TTGGTTTATTAGATTTATGAGTTGATTTAGTTAACTAAATTATTATTCTTTTTACCATAAGTAAATTATTATTCTTTTAACATAAAGACGCCTATATATTGATGACTTATATTTGTTGTATCTTTATGTTTTAAAATTATTTAATGTATTTTATTCGTTTTATTTTCAATATTAATAAATATATCTTTTTATGTATAAGGGATCCAATTATATCTATTAAAAAAAGTCGATCCAATTATAATTCAACAATTTATCTCTCGTACCAATATGTATTTATTTTTTAAAAAATAAAATTATCTAATAATTTTTATGGGATTGAACACCACTTAATTTTGAATGGGAGCACACTAAATATTTTCAACAACTTAGAACAAAAAAAAAAGTTATAGTGGAAGTAGCTAACCCCAGTTATATTTACATAGATTCTTCCCTATTTTGGAACCGAAAACCAAAACGAATCGCATTTTTAAGTGAAAACCTATAATTTAGCCAACTTTTTTAATGACAAAGTGACCAATCTATGGTGTATAAGTGAGACAAGTCTTCCATCATGCACAAACTAGTTTTTATCATTAGATAAATTGATTTCACCACTAAATTAAGAGAGATATAATATGATTTATTGATCTAATCATGAAAAAGACATTTATGCATGGTACAATATCATTTTACTTGTATATGTTAGACAAAATCTGAAAAAGTACGAGGCCAAGAAACTTCTTTTTTCCTTAGGCCGACAATGGTCATTGGTGAAGAAAATGGATATCCCGACATATTATTTTAGCACTTTTTAAATCAATTCAAATAGAAGATTTGATGGATTAGCCTAGATATTTTTTTTTCCAAAAAAAATAAATAAATTGAAGAAATTAGGTTGTTATTGAAGGATCGTTGAAGTTAAATTTTTGTAACCTCTTTTGTATCCCTTTGCAAGAAATTGATAATGGATCGAAGAGATCTCTCTTCCTTAGATTAGATCATTGTTGGCCCGATACGGATAATCAAATCTTGATATATGTTTGTTTATCTACTCTTTTTTATCTTAATATATCTTTGTTGTGTTTGTGGATTTGTTTTGTTTAGTTATTAGGCGTGTTGTTATTTCCTAAGACTACTTTGATTTTGGTTGTTGTTGACGCTTGTGTTGACTATAACTCAAATATAGACATAAAAGCGGGGTAAAGGGCGGAGCTAAGCTGGTGATGCTCCCTCCGCCCATGCCCTTGTGATTAGCTCAATTGTTGTTGAGGGACGAGTGTGAATGCGGGAGTGACAATCCCTCGCGGCGCGCACACACACACACATCAAAAATGGTATGTGTGTGTGTGTGTGTATATATATATATATATATATATATATTCACACTAGCAGAGACGCCTCTCTAGCACAAGACGTACCAAAGAGGACGCTCAAGAACAAAGATCCAGTCCAACAGATACAAAGACAGACAATCAGCTGATACCCAAACAAGCTAAGGGGACCGACCACCACTGCTGACAACCAAAAACAAAAGTGGCATTATTAGCCTTCAACCATCAGTATGAATGAAATTTGACCTTTTCAATAAGCTCTACATTAGGAGTGTGAGAATTATCAAAAAGCCTATTATTACACTCATTCCACACTAGCCAGACAGAAAGTAACCAAAGTAATTGAAGAAATGATCGTCGCGCCCTTGAGGCACCCAAACAATTAGTGAACTGAACAAAATGATCACGAAGACGGTAATGATCAACACCTGACACACCAATCCAAAACCGAACTTGCTGCCAAACTTTGGCAAAAGTATAACATTGCAAAAACAGATGTTAAGCGCTTTCTAACTGTCCACAATCGGCCACACAATTACTATCCGCGACTAAAATGATGCCACGATTTAGTAAATTGTTTTTTGTTGGCAACCTATCGCGAAGCAGACGCCAAGCTAAGATGGAGACCTTCAACGGCACCTGTGGATGCCAAATCATGCTTTCTGAATCGTCCAAGAGAGTAACCTCTTGAGTGGTAAGCAACGGATAACTTGTACGCATCGTGTAACCCCCCTGCGATGTCGGGATGCCACTGCCAGATAGCTGTAACATTAGCCTGCAAAGTAACATTAGATAGCAAATTCCTACACTCCACTACCAACTCCTCCTCCTATGCCCACAACTCCCTCCTCCACTGCCACATCTCACCCCCTTCTTCCAACCTAGGGAGAACAAAGTTGCAACCGTGATCGATTTGTTCTCCGCTAGATTAAACAGTCTACTGAAACGCTGACAGAGAGGGATACCTCCTAACCACCTGTCATACCAAAACAAAGTATTAGCCCCACCTTCCGCGATACCCTCATTGCAAACCAACCCTCTTCATCCGCACCTACACCATCCCTGATCCTATCAACCTCCCTTCACCAATAAGAACCACTCCGGCCCCCAACCTTCATGCCTCCTCACCGTACCTAGCAGCCAACACCCTATACCAATAACCTCCTCTATCTACTAACATCCTCCAACACCACTTCCCTAAAAGACATAAATTGAACTCCCTTAAGTGCCTAACCCCCAACCACCCATACTCCTTTCTAAGACAAACTGTATTCCAATTAATCCAAGGTATTTTTTTTGTGATCCTTACTCCCACCCAAAAAAAAATTAAGCAAAGATTCAAGGAAGAGATTATACATGACGCAACTTTGAAGAAGGAAAGAACATAGACAGGTAGAGAGGTCAGGACGGATTTAAGCAAAGTCAAGTGGCCCTCGTAAGAAAGAAAACGACTTTTCCACCCAGACAGTCTATACTTTATAGAATGAACCACAGGTTGCCAGAACGTTAACCTTCGAGGATTACCACCGATATAGATACCCAAATACACAAAAGGGACCTTGCCCACTTTACAGTTTAGAATTGACGCTGCATCTACCAACCACGACTCAGAGATATTAACCCCGACCAACATGCTTTTGTGAAAGTTTACCTTAAGACCAGACATCTCCTCAAACAACAACAACACTGCCCGTAATGCACGAACGCTTGCCCAACTCTTAATACCCAGTAATAAAGTGTCATCAACAAATTGGAGGTGGGAAACAACCATGGGGTTAGTCGTTCCTACCACATAGCCCTCAAACAAATTGGCATTCACCATCTCATACATCATAATATTCAGACCCTATGTAGCCAAAAGAAAAATAAAAGGAGAGAGTGGATCACCTTGGCGAAGGCCCCTCTCCATATATTGGTTATAACATTGTAAACCTGATTCATCAAAGATTTATACAAAACTATAATAGCTTTATAGTCACAGCAGCGATAGACACCATTGATCGAGTAAACAAAGATCGTATCTCATTATCTTGTGATTTTTCGTTTCTTTTATTCTTCTATTGCTAGTTGATGTTCTTACATCTTACTCCACGCATCAAATTTTATTTATGTGATTTTATTTTTATATTCACAACAATTAGTCTTATTAACATTTGTCTAATGCAATGCTTATCTTATCCATGCAACATTCATATAAGGATAAAAGAAATTAAAAATCCACAAGATGTCAACTTTCAAAGGGTTTTTGAATAAAACAACCTTCCCAAGTGAGTGACTAATGACTAAAATTATTCTCGCAGTGATTATCTTACTAAGATTAAATTATAAAATATGTTGAATTCTTCATTTCTTACAAGGATGGATGCCTGCCACTACATAATTATACGTGGGATAATGAATGAGACAGATAATTTAGGGGAAAAAAATGCCAACAAAATGTAACAATTTATTACTGCATGAACATGGTCAAAAGCTAAACTAACTGTTAAACTCAGTATTTATCAACTAAGCTCATCCAACTCTCTGTGTATCTCTGCCTCTTCTGAATCTAACCAAGCCGCGTTAAGTGGGTCCCACATATCGTTGAACCCAGCGCAGCAACTAAACTATATTCCTTTCCAAGCCATGTTCTTTTGTTTTTTCTTTTTCTTTTTGTTTCCTACAAAAATAGAAACCCTTTTTATAACCCTTATTTAATTTATATTTATAAGATTCCACAAAATCTTCAATCAGAAAACAGCTGCTTTTTTTATGTGAAAATAGTTGCAAGTTGTAAGAATTTGAAGCTTCATATTGCATTGTGGGGTCCTCTTTTGACAGGCTAATCAACAGCCTGGAAAAGGGTGTTTGCATTGCATTGCAACCACACTAAAACACTTCAACTTGATCCATTTTCAGTAATGGGTTTCACGTAATTTTCATCTGGGTCACACTCTTTTTCTTCAATTCAACATTTTTTTTTTTGTAGCAGCAGCATTCACTTTTTGGTAAGTCTACACTCTACATTGATTTAATTAAGACCCTTTTTTGAGTAAAGTTTTGTTTATGTTTTTGACTTTTGATGTTACAACAATCATTGTGTTTTTGTTTGGTTTTTTTGCATTGAATTTGATAGATCCGAGGTTGTTGTTTTTTTTGTTTTTCTTTGTCGCAGGTTGTTGTTTTATCTTCAATTTAGTTACTTTTGGGATTTGAAGCTAAAAGGGTACTGTAATTGGTTACAAACCTTTTATGGGTTGGTGCTGTTGAAGTAGATTTGAGAGAAGCTAAACTAACTACAATGGTGATGATGGTGAAGCTTGTTTTGGTTGTTGTTACTATTCTTATTGCATTTTTGGTGAATGTGTCATTTGCCTTATACACACCTCATGATAATTATCTAATTGCTTGTGGTTCATCCAAAAGTGTAAACTTTCAAGATCGTGTATTTGTCCCTGATTCACAGCATTCTACATTAGTTTTGAAAACTGGAAATTCAGTTGTTGTTGGTAGTTCAAATTCAAGTGTTGTTCCATCTCCAATTTACCAATCAGCTAGGATTTTCACTGAGAGAGGTTCTTATAGATTTGATGTTCAACAAGGTAGGCATTGGATTAGGCTATATTTTTATCCTATTCCAAACAGTTTACATAATTTGACTTCAGCTTCTGTAACAGTTGTTAGTGATGATTTTGTTCTATTAAGCAACTTCACATTTAGAAACTATAGTGGTTCTTATATGTTTAGGGAGTATGCTATCAATGTAACCTCTGATACCTTGACTGTAACCTTCATTCCTTCGAATGGTTCGGTTGCTTTTGTGAATGCAATTGAAGTTGTGTCAATGCCGGATGATTTGTTTGTCGATCAGGCATTGGCACTTAGTCCATTGGCCCCTTTTAATGGTCTTTCCGAACTTGCTTTCGAAACCGTTTACCGTTTGAACATAGGTGGAGCCTTGCTTACTGCTGAAAATGACACGTTGGGAAGGACTTGGGAGAATGATCAGAAGTACCTTCATGTGAACAGTTCGGTCACTAATGTGTCGGTCAGCCCTTCAAGCATTAGGTATCGACCGGGAGTTACCACTGAGACAGCACCTAATTGGGTCTATGCCACTGCTGAAGCAATGGGGGATGCAAATGTAGCCAATTCAAATTTCAACATAACTTGGGTTTTCCCTGTAGATCCAAATTTCTCCTATTTTGTTCGGCTGCACTTTTGCGATATTATTAGCAAGGCGATGAACACGTTAGTTTTCAATGTGTTCGTAAATACTGATATAGCGATTGGAAGCCTTGACCTCTCATCTTTGACAAATGATTTGGCCTTGCCTTACTATAAGGACTTTGTTTCCAATGCTACATCGGACAACTTTTTAACGGTAAGCGTCGGTCCTGATACGATGGCAGACATTACAAATGCAACTATGAATGGATTGGAGATAATGAAAATCAGCAATGCATTGAAGAGCTTGGATGGACTTTCGTCGGTCAAGAGTTTGCTTCCCAGTTCAAAATCAAAAAAGAACAAGATAGGAATCATCATTGGCTCTGCTGCTGGTGCTGTTGTTGCCTTTGCTTTTGTTGGTTTGTGTGTTTGCTTGTTGGCGAGGAGAAAATCAAAGTCTTCTCCTCAAGAGGGTGGTCATTCATGGCTGCCATTGCCCTTATATGGAAATTCTCAAACAATTACAAAAATGTCGACAACTTCACAGAAGAGTGGAGGAACTGCAAGCTTCATTTCTTCGACGAATCTTGGACGGTTCTTCACTTTCCAAGAAATCCTAGACGCAACAAATAAATTTGATGAGAAGCTTCTTCTTGGCGTTGGTGGTTTCGGTAGGGTTTATAAGGGAATCCTCGATGATGGTACCAATGTAGCTGTTAAAAGGGGAAATCCAAGATCCGAACAAGGTCTTGCTGAATTCCGAACTGAAATTGAGATGTTATCGAAGCTTCGCCATCGTCATCTTGTGTCTCTAATTGGTTACTGTGATGAAAGGTCAGAAATGATTCTTGTCTATGAATACATGGCTAATGGTCCCCTCAGGAGTCATTTGTATGGAACAGATCTACCGCCCTTATCGTGGAAACAACGGCTTGATATTTGCATTGGAGCAGCAAGAGGTCTTCATTATCTCCACACCGGTGCATCTCAAAGTATAATTCACCGAGATGTAAAGACGACAAACATTCTTTTAGATGATAACTTTGTTGCTAAAGTTGCTGACTTTGGCCTCTCCAAAACTGGTCCTGCACTCGATCAGACTCATGTTAGCACAGCGGTTAAAGGTAGTTTTGGTTATCTTGATCCAGAATACTTTAGAAGGCAACAACTCACAGAGAAATCAGATGTTTATTCATTCGGAGTAGTTTTAATGGAAGTGCTATGCACAAGACCGGCGTTGAACCCTGTCCTTCCTAGAGAACAGGTTAATATAGCCGAGTGGGCGATGAACTGGCAGAAGAAGGGAATGCTTGATCAAATCATGGATCAACAGCTTGTCGGGAAGGTCAATCCTGCTTCGCTTAAGAAGTTCGGGGAGACCGCGGAGAAGTGCTTGGCCGAGTATGGAGTGGATAGGCCATCCATGGGAGATGTGTTATGGAATCTTGAATATGCTTTGCAGCTCCAAGAAACCTCGTCAGCACTCATGGAACCGGAAGATAACAGCACGAACCACATTACTGGAATTCAGTTGACACGTCTTGAGAACTTTGATAACAGTGTGAGTATGGTTGATGGATGCAACTCTGTCACGGACGATGACGCAGAAGACGCTGCTACAAGTGCAGTGTTCTCTCAATTGGTAAATCCACGCGGAAGATGAGTTATTTTTCATGTATCATTGGTTCTGGCCATAAGCCGTTAATTATAATGGCTGTTCTGGCCTTGGACAAATTGAAAAGTCCTGCTCGATGAATGAAAGGTTGTTTTCTGTTTCGTTGTCGTTTTTGTAATTCTTTTTGTTTTGCCTATAAGCAAGTTACCATATAATATTTGAGCAAGTAGGTGGTTAGAAATTGTATGTAAGTTATTATAAGGTTCTGTTGTACTTTGTATAAGGCAATGAAGAGTTCTTCTTTTACTTTATAATAAAATTTATTTAGAAAATGGATCAACTATTCAAAAGATACTGCTTCTGATAGGTTAACTTGCTTTGCTTTCCTCTTTTCTAGTAATTCCTAAGAGATATACTCTTGAACATTTGGATTCCCAATCAATATTATGATATGATATCCAATAAAATGAAAATGACAGAAAACTGTTGAGAAGGTCTTTAATACATGAATTATGATAGGTTTTCTCCTATGCTGATGTAGAACCAAAGAAAATGAATTCTAAAGACAAAATCATGTTTTTGAATTAAGTTGTTCAGTTCATTGACTTTTCTTGAGCTAAGTTCATTTTATTGACTTTTTTTCCCTCCACATGAGGAGTTTCTTCACTTTTTTGCTGTTCATTCTTTAATACATGATAAAAAATCTCAGAAATTTCCATGCTTGTTTTTATATCACAATGCAGCAACAAGTTCCAATACAGGGTGTTCTCATTCATAATTTCAAGTTTCTTCAATGGTCTTGATCTTATGCATGATATCATAAGGTATGAATTGAGAAAGCCTTCCATATAATCATCACAACATATAATCATTTATAAGCAAACGAAGTATTACAATTTTTAATCAATAGTTAAGGTGGTTACAAATAACTTTTTAACCACTGAGTACATCACATGATTTTTTTTCTGAGTTACAAGTTACAACATTCAATCATTAATAAAGAAGAATAAATATATCAAAATAATAATAATAATAATAATAATAATAATAAAGGAAAACAATGGAAACTGCCAAATTTATCTTCTGCAAACTATACCATTACCACTGCTGGCACCACCAGTGCAATCCATCATGCCATATTCAATCTCCATGCCTTCCTGCACTGAATCTTTAGCAGAAGAGAATATACAAGCAAGACAATCTGCAGAAACAAGCGACGTGGTTCTATACTTGTCTTCCCCTCCAACTACTGGCATAGCCACGCCCGGTTTTGCCGGATTTTGAAAATCTGGCTGATAAGTTCTTCCAAGAACTCCTTCAACTTTGGACGATAAACCATAGAATTTGAACTGCACCTCCAAATGAGGAAAACAATCATCATCAGGAATCTGATAGTTATGGATACGACTGTCCTCCTTGGTGACAGGAACCACATTGACAGATATTTCAGCAACTTCTGGGATTGTAACCATGACACTGTTCTCATTCGATGTTCGCTCGACTCTAAGTTGATTTTCCTCGGACTGCCATGTAGAGAGGTGACCTTCAGGGATTACGAGATCCTTTCCGTCATAAGAAAGCTTCAGATGGTCAACTTCTGCATCCCAAATTGATGATGGTGTGGCTTCAATAGAAAAGTTGTGAGAATAAAAAAGGACTCCCAATGCTTGTATCCAAGTGTAATCCCTCGGTCTCCCTTGCGGCCTAAGGCCAATAAAACGAGCATTGATTTGAAGGTTGACGTCAGATACCAAGCTGAAATGCTCATTCCTCCTTCCATGGAAATAGAAAACAATGCCATCTGCACCAACAAAACGAGGGTCCAAGCACGCAGATCCGCGGTCTTTACAGTTTGGTTTACGACCTGCTCACATATTAAATATATAATGAATACTTGTTATATTACATTACAAATAAACAAAAGAAAAATAGAATCACAAAACAAAATAATATGTTCTTCTTTCATGAAATAACGGGTATCCTCTTCTTATCATAAGCAATACTATTTGAGGCCGACATAAGAATAAAGATAAGATGTTTCTTAATAAAATTTATTTTCATAAGAAATTATGCGACTACAATATGGATTGCGACATAATAGTTTTTTATGTTGCTGAAATTGCAATGTGACCGCAATTGAGGCTGCATTAGTCACATTTGACCGTGACTCTCCACAATATCAAGGATCACAAAGCGACTGCAACCCTTACCGTAACAATTATCATTAAAAAAAATAATTAAACTAATAATTTATATGGAAATGTGTCAAGTATTGAACATAAATAATCTTACTTTTGCACTGAGTTTTGCACATAGGAGAATCACAATCAAGATAACAAACTTTTTCCCTCGGGTTAGCCGGTGATCTTGAAGGACATTGAGCAGGGCAAGGTAGTTTCTTGAGAAAACAACGGCTCTTACGGCTGGTGCATGTTTGAGTATCAACATTAATACACATGACACACGATGATGCAAATACAAATAAACACAGAACAAACATTAAGCATTTGTTGTTTCTTGAGAAATTCATGATGAGTTTCTCTTGTTTGATAGATACAATGAAAGATCAATGTAGCCTCACCTTATATACTATCCTTTTGCTTATAGAAAACTCAACAAGTGGTCATTTTTCTACTGGCTTTAACATGAACGTGACTGAGATGAATTGCTGGAATTATTTGTGGCATCTTTTACATTGTCAAAACAATTCAATATAGCAAGAGGCAATGGAAGTTGACTTAGTGGTTTAGAATGGAGACAAAGAATTCATGAGAGATTATTATTGACTTTCAACCATGACTTGTGGCTTTCGGTAATTATGAAATAGTTAACATGGAAATTTGAAAAAGCAAAGTGCAAATGTGCAATTATATAAAACATTGAGTGTGTGATAAATTACGTATTTTGCTATGAACATACATAAATTTGCTATGAACATACATTCAAACTTATGTGTTAAGTGATGTACTTGTCAAGTTATTTATATTGAAAATTATCTAACATTGGATCCTTGTTTATACTCTTACGTTAGGACAAAGTACAGTGTTATTTTTCATAAGTTTATAG
>Ga0209282_1002849_pt1 | contig 10137 bp, 9 predicted proteins | sample Mtrugardesep15_FD_187529 | JGI IMG/M metagenome (GOLD analysis project Ga0209282, IMG submission 187529) | Root nodule microbial communities of legume samples collected from California, USA - M. trunc garden sep15 (SPAdes) (version 2) | ecosystem: Host-associated > Plants > Roots > Nodule...
CAAGTAGAAAGGCAGCTTTCAAAAGGCAAAACATATGAAATCAGTCCCACCCTAATTCATAGTTTTTTTTTAAATGACAAAAACTTGTAGAAACTAAACTAAGAAGTAGAATATTTTAATTCCTTACTAATTCACCACTCATATACTCATGCAAGTTTAAGGCTTTTGCAAAGAAAATGGGAACTTAATCACTCATATTCAATGCTCATAAAAACTTGAAATGTATCTTCTACACATGGTCATGGTTTTACTTTTTACTGTACGAGTGAGAGACACAAAAAGAAAAGAACTATACAAATTGAAGCCATGACATGCTGTTAATGCTAAGGTCAACTTAACACTACCTGCAAGCAGAATAGTAAAATAAAATTAAAAAGGTCAAAAACTCCAATTCCCTTAAAAACCTACAACAAATGATCTATGGTCTTTGATGAAAAAACTACAGAAAAAATAATTTTCCACTAACCAATCGCTTTAGATGTCACCAAGTCCATATTTGCAACAAACCTTTTATAGGACCCTGTAGTGCAATTTTAAACATTTGAATATTTTCTTCACAAACCAAAACAAAGTATGAAAGTAAATCAATCAATTTTTGCTTTACCTTGTATGGTCTTATTACTGAGTATAGCAACTACACATTTAAAGAAGTAATGCTGGTTTTTTGCAGGAAGATGAATGATACGTCCCCTAAACCAGCTGTTGCTTCTGGCATGTTTTGTCTCTTAGTGTGTGGTACAGTGGTGACTTAATGAGTGAGTTTGTTTGTTTCTGAAAAAAGGCCTGAAATATGGCATATTTGTTTTCAAATTTCTTGTGTAAAAGTGAATGAAAGTGATTGGAAAACCTGTGAAAATGATGTTTCTTGATGAAGGAATGGTAAAAGTGATTAAAATTTTAACTTTTTAAGAATTTGACACCTAAGCAAAGTGGCCTAAAAATGTGTCATAGTTGTATGTAGTACTAAGATAAACTATGACAAGTATTCAACATGCAAGCACATAATCATATTGTTTGTTCCTAGCCTTTTTTTCAAGGCAATATTCAACATACAAGCACATAATCACTTTCATAGCCTCTAAAGGATGATCTATGTAGTACTAGCCCTTCAGACTGAGACTTGATAGCCTATCTGGTTTCTGACACAGGTGGTTTCTTTTGGTTACTACCATTGTCTTAATTATTACTAGTGTCTACACTGAACACTCTACACATGTGTTAGTGTCGTGTCTGGTGTTTGGTCCGTGTTATTTAAAATAGTAATCTAAATTTATAATTTAATTCATTTTTTGTTAAGTAGAACATGGCACAGATTTTGGCTCCTTTTACACAATGCCTGACAAGAATCACAAAAACCTCTCCCATTGCAACTCCAGTCTCATCAAAGATGTGGAGTTCTTTGGTTATGAAACAAAATAAGAAAGTTGAACTTTCTGCTAAATTCAGAGTAATGGCAATCAACTCTGGCACCATCAACAGGGTTGAGGATTTACTTAGTTTGGACATCACACCATTCACCAACAGCATAATTGCTGAGTACATCTGGTATTTCATTCTACTCTTTCTCTGTTAATATCTCATAGTTTGCCTATTCAAATTATGAATATATATTTCATTTTTCATTCTTCTGTATCAAGGTACAAGATATTATTTAAAACTGTGATACTTTTTCTAAACAGGATTGGTGGAACAGGAATTGACGTGCGCAGCAAATCAAGAGTATGTTATTTAGACCATGTTTTGATAAACAACTTAATTAACTGCCTATAGCATAACTTCTTATCATATAATTACCCATGTATAAGCTATTTGTATATCAAAATATAAAGTAAAATTAAAATTGTTTTCTATCATATAAACTATAAGTTATTTTCATAAGCTGTCGTGGAGAACTTATCGAAATAAGCTGAAAATAGTTTATGTACATATCAAAAGTTGTTTCCATATGTTCTTCTTAACAATCATACAAGCAATTATGTCAGTAGATGAATTCAAATACGACAATCCAAACATACCCTTACAATGTTGTAAATAGGCTAAGATAGAGTATTTCTACTATGTTATTGTTTGATTGAACTCGTACTATTCATGACAATCCTGTATATTTGTTTTATATTCTCAGACCATATCAAAGCCTGTTGAGCATCCCTCTGAGCTTCCTAAGTGGAACTATGATGGATCTAGCACTGGACAAGCCCCTGGTGAAGATACTGAAGTGATCCTATAGTAAGAATTTGTTTACTGGTACTTCTATTCATGTTACTAGTTTTTACGACATGCCATTCCAGATTTAATTTGATCTTTTTTCTTCCTCAGTCCTCAAGCGATTTTCAAAGATCCTTTCCGCGGTGGTAACAACATTTTGGTAAGCGGTGTGATACTTTAAAGACGTTTCATGACATGTTTATTGAATGGAAAATATTATGAAATTAATCGAATTATTTTGTTTCGCGAAGGTCGTTTGCGATGCTTATACAACACAAGGTGAGCCTATCCCTACAAATAAGAGATATAAAGCTGCTGAAATCTTCAGAAACCCAAAGGTTGAGGCTGAAATTCCATGGTATGTATATTACTCCTTATTTTTTAATATTACCAACTATTGTTAGATGCAATGCAACTGAGCATCTAAAATAGAAGATAACTGAACTTTTGGTGTTGAATTATAATATTAACAGAAAGCATGCTGATGTTGTATGTTGATTGTTCAAAGGTATGGAATAGAACAAGAGTACACCTTACTTCAAACAAATGTGAAATGGCCATTAGGTTGGCCTGTTGGTGGCTATCCTGGTCCTCAGGTAATACCAGTTCTTTTGTGTTTTATTTCAAATTTCTTAGGAATTTGCAAACTTCAAAATATGGATTTAATTAAAAGATTTCTTGATATATCAGGGTCCTTATTACTGTGGTGCCGGGGCAGATAAGTCATTTGGACGTGATATATCTGATGCTCATTACAAGGCTTGTTTATATGCTGGAATCAACATCAGTGGTACTAATGCAGAGGTTATGCCTGGCCAGGTAAATCTCCTTCTGTTCCTTCTGTATCATGTGTTATGATCTATGAAACATTGACACAGACACATACATCGGCCACGACATTAAGTATTTGAATATAACCAAACATGTTGGACACCGGATATACTATATTATGAAGTGTCGGTGCTACATACCTTATAATTATTTGAATTGTTTTTCTTATTATTCTTTTATGAATATTGCAGTGGGAGTATCAAGTTGGACCTAGTGTAGGTATTGAAGCTGGTGATCATATCTGGGCTTCAAGGTACATCCTTGAGGTAATTTCATTTAACCTACGTTTTGGTTTTACACACACACACACACACACACACATAACATAGAACTATATGATACAGAAAGGTTAAGCTTCGGAAACAATCAGTTATCAACAAATGTCAGTGTCTTGATTCTGTAGAGGCTTTTGGTTCAATAATAATGGCTTATTTAATTGAATACACTACACTTTGTTTGTTCTGACAGAGAATTACTGAACAAGCTGGTGTTGTACTCAGCCTTGATCCAAAACCAATTGAGGTATTGTTATGCTTTAGTTGAAATTATTTCTTAACTATGCTAATTAAATTTTACTAATTGTTTTGGTTTTAACCTTGACAGGGTGACTGGAATGGTGCAGGATGTCATACCAATTACAGGTTTTTAGACATGACTTTGTTATGAATAATCATAACTGCGCGTGTCTTATATTTGACTGCTAAATTATCAAGTTGATAAATAATATCATTTGTTTTTTAGTACAAAAAGCATGAGGGAAGATGGAGGATTTGAGGTCATAAAGAAGGCAATTTTGAATCTATCCCTTCGCCACAAGATCCACATGGAAGCATATGGAGAAGGAAATGAGAGAAGGTTGACAGGAAAGCATGAGACTGCCAGCATCGACACATTTTCTTGGGTATTGCTTCCAAATTTTGAATGTCTATTCTTGTTAAACACATATAGCAATCAATCATGAACTTGAAGTTTATCATCTTGTGTGAAATACAGGGAATTGGTAAACGCGGATGCTCAATCCGTGTGGGAAGAGAGACTGAGAAGAATGGAAAAGGTGAGTCACAATCACCAACAATAATTCCTTCAATGACAAGGAATTTCCTTGTCATTGTTAACATTCAGAGTTCGAATGCTGGACCTCCTCGTTAATAATCTGTAAGCGTTATCGTATACATGTTGTTTACCTTTGCTACTGTTTTGATTGTAGGTTACTTGGAAGACAGGCGTCCGGCTTCAAACATGGATCCATATGTGGTAACAGCCTTATTGGCAGAGAGTACATTATTGTGGGAACCAACTCTAGAGGCTGAAGCTCTTGCAGCTCAGAAGCTTGCATTGAAAGTCTAAATCTATTGATTGATGGAGTCAGCATTGCTGCAGTCTGTGAGGAGCTGGAAAGCTCTTTCACTTTCCTTTTATATTATTTATAATTTATATTATGAATATCTTGTTGTCTGGACAATGAGGCTGCCATGCCTAGTTATTGGTTATAAGATGAATGCACATTGTATATCAGATATATTTCGTTGCCTGTGTAAGCATATGGTATGGACAGAATTACATTGATGCTTGTTTTGTAATATGCATCAAGATTTGTTTTTATTTTTCCTACAAATAAATCACTAAATCAGTCAGCTCATGTGCCTCAGAAAGAGAAGCCATTCAAATTTCCACCGAGGACATTCATAATGGAATAGAGCCAGTATCGTTTTTAATTTCAATACTTAATACTAAGATTAATTTAGTAAAATTATCGTTCACTTTCTTTCATTTGCAGTATTTTTTTGTAAATTTATGCAAAATAACTTAATATGATATTGAAAACGGGACAGGGAGTATTTACAACATAACACAGTAAAAAAAAAACTTCGAAATAGTGAATCTAAATTCAATATAATCCAACATTGCGCAATTAATCAATGGGTTTGCCCCTTGTAAAAATCTTTTTTTAGATTCCGTCCTTGCAAAATAAAGATTCTTCACGATTGTCCCCTAAGCTCAATGACTCAACATAATCTCTGATATGACACTTACATATAAAAAATTTAAAAATAAAATAAAATTCAAAAAAGCGAATATATATTTTAAAAAAATCTTGAAATTAATTTTCAAAATTTTAAAAAATCCATAAAATCTGAAAAATTCAAATTCTTTTTTTAAAATTAAAAAACTCGAAAAAAATCTATTTTTTTCAAAAATTAAAAAACATTCAGATTTTTTTCGAAATAAAAAAGCTTTTTTAATTTTTTCTACAAAAAATAAAATTCTGGAAAATATTTAATTTTTAAAAATCTGGATATAAATGTTTTTAAATTCCAATTATATAATCTAAAAAAAAAATTCTATTTTATTTAAATTTTTAAAATCTTAACTTCAGATTTTTTTCGAAAATTTTAAATTTAGAAATTTTTTAGATATTTTTATAAAATCTTGAAATATTGTTCCAGACTTCAGATTTTACGAAATTTTAAAGATTTTTTAATTTTTTAAATTCTGAATATAATTTTTTATTACCTTATGCTAATTAATTTTACTAATTGTTTTGGTTTGAACCTCGATAGGGTGACTGGAATGGTGCAGGATCTCACACACCAATGACAGGTTTTTTGACATTTCTTTGTTATGAATCATAATTGCATGTCTTACATTTAACTTTCTAAAATTACGAAGTTGATGAATAATATAATTTGCTTTTTAGTACAGAGAGTACGAGGGAAGATAGAGGATTTGAGGTAATAAAGAAGGCAATTTCGAATCTATCCCTTTGTCACAAGGTCCACATTGAAGCATACGGAGAAGGAAATGAGAGAAGGTTTGACAGTAAAGCATGAGACTGCCGGCATCAACACATTTTATTGGGTATTGCTTCAAAGTTTTCAATACCTGTTCTTGTTAAACACAGTAATCAATCATGAACATGAAAGCATGTCATCTTGTGTAAAACATTCTTATCTAATTGGTTATGCAGGGAGTTGCTAACCGTGGATGCTCGATCTGTGTGGGAAGAGACAGAGAAGAACAGCAACGGTGAGTCACAAAACAATAATTTTATGCCATTGTTAACATTTAGATATATTTTTCATTGTTTCCTATACCAGAAAATGAATGAATACCAAGATCACTTTAGTGGTAAAATCCATAAGTATTACCGTGTATATATTTTTTTATCGGCAGATGTTAGTAAGTTAGTAGTTATGCTAGTTTTTAGAGTTTGAATTCTGAACATATTGTCTTGATTGTAGGTTACTTGGAAGAGAGGCGTCTGGCCTCGAACATGGATTCGAATGTGGTAACAGCATTATTGGTAGAGTACATTATTGTGGGAGCCAACTCTAAAGGTTGAAGCTCTTGCAGCTCAGAAGCTTGCATTGACGGTCTAAATCTATTGATTAATAGCCTTTTCTAGATGGAGTCAGCACTGTTGCAGTCTGTTAGGAGCTGGGAAGCTCTTTCATTTTCCATTTAGATTATTTATAATTTTATATTATGCAAATCTTGTTGTCTGGACTAATGAGGCTTTCATGCCTGGTTATTGGTTATGAAACGAATGCACATTTCACACTGTATATCAGATATATTTTGTTAGTTGTGTTTGAATATGATTATGATATGGACAGCAATTGCATTGATGCTTACTTGGTTATATATATATTCTTCGGATTTGCTTTTATTTTTTCTACAAATAAATCATTCAGCAAATGTACCTTAGATAAAGATGACTTTAAAAGTTTCACCTAAGACTTTTTGTTTAGGCTGTGACTGAAGCTGAATTTTAAAACTTGAATGCCATCAAACCATATAAAAAACATGAGATGTCACATTATATACTTAACAAACTACTTCTACGATGTACAAGTGAATTAGGTGTTGTAACTTGCACATGTTTGTTTTTAACTTGGATCATTAAGTCTCATAACTCCCTATGTCCTATTATGAATGTCATTTGCCAAAATAATTTGTTCCATAAGTACAGTATTATTTTTAAGGGTCCTGCTGATCAGTGCTAACCAATGCCTTGGGGCACCGGTTAAGCTTACCATAAAAGGAAATTATCATCATAACAGGATGTTGTTTTTGACATTATTATCAATTAATTACACAATTTCAATGCATTAACTACTATATAATTTCCTTTTTCACATCCTTAACCAGTGCCTTGGGGGCACCGGTTAAGCTTACCATAAAAGAAAATTATCATCATAAAAGGATGTTGTTTTTGACATTATTATCAATTAATTACACAATTTCAATGCATTAACTACTATATAATTTCCTTTTTCACATCCTTAACCAGTGCCCCGGGACATCAGTTAGTATTTCCCTGTTTTTAATTTGCAATAAACTTATACAATTAATTTAGTAAAATTGTTGTTTCATTTTTTTTATTTATAGCTTCCCTTTTCTTTTTTTTTGGAAGAATTTTATTTATAGCTTCTTAATTTATGTGAAATAATATAATATGATTACTCATAATGGGATGGAAGAAGTATATGCAACGTAACACAAGTAAATAACATCAAAATAGTCATCTAAATTCAACATCTTAAATTTGTCTATTTATGAATATTTCAAAAAGTCATAATATCAAAAAAAAATGTTATGGATTAAATTGATAGTAAGTGATTAAACTTAGGTATTAAATTGATAGTAACTTAAATGATAGTAAGTTAGTGGTTAAATATTAGAATTAACTTGATAGATTAGTAGAGTCAATTGACCTTTTTGAAATACTCATAATCTCGTGAACCTATTTAAGTGTGTATCATACAAAGTCACATACTAAAATAAACCTCGTGTAAATGCAAGTCAAATCATAAAAACAACGTTAACATTTGAAATGATAGGGTTTGAGTTCAACCCGCAATACCTTCTTTTTGACACCAAAAAATAAATAAAACTAAAATATTCCACTTGAATATATGTTACCAATCCATTGTAGATTCTGTAATTGAAGCAAGTAGGATACTGAAGTTCATGCTGCTGCAACCTCCTAGTAAATGTTTCTGGTGTTGTGGGCCCCAGCCGTGTGAGGATGTAAGCTAGAACCGAAATTGAAAAAAATAAAATAAAAAATTGGGGCATTCGGAGAATCGAACTCCGGACCTCTCGCACCCAAAGCGAGAATCATACCACTAGACCAAATGCCCGATTCTGATATTTCTCAATCTTACCTGTATTTATTCATTCATTATTCCAACGAAACAACCGCATTTTCTTCCTTAATCCTTTGCTCTTCATTGTTTCAAAAAACACCAACACTCTCATGAGAGAATAAACCACACACTCTGGTTCCCACCATCAAATTCAACACCCATGAACTGTAACCATGCCACTTTCCTTTTGGTTTCATTGCCACCACCACCACCACTGCTTTTCCCAAAATTCCATTATCCAGTGCCAAAGAAAACTCTTTTAACACTAAACCTGAAGAGAAATCCAATTCTAAGAATCAAAGCTTCAAAAGATGATAATGGGCCATCACCAAATTGGTCTAAGTGGATTCCCACTGGCTCTTTTGCCGCTGACAAAGTTTTCAGATTGATTTCAAGTGCTACTGCTAGTCCCATTGGACAGTTTGTTTCTTCTCCCACTACGTTTCTTCACTCTATTGATCCACGAGTTAAATTGGTATGCTAAATTGTTACATGGGTTTTGTAGTTTACACTGAATTTGATGTAAAAAAAATGTGCTTTTTATTCATGCTTGTGCATTTTTAGGTGTTTTTGTATGATTTTATGGAGGAGTGTTTTAGTTTGGGAGTTTTGGGTTTGCCAATGAACTTGTGTCCTATACTTTGATCTATGTTGCACTGACACTTCAGATTGAAGCATGTCCGACTAAACACGAAAATTGATATAAAAATCTATGCTTTTTATTCTTGCTTGGGCATTGCTAGGTTCTTTGTAAGAATGTATGGAAGACCGTTTTAGTTTTGGGTTGGCCATTATTTGTAATCAAAGAGAGTGAAAAAAATGAATGTATGTCCTACAATATGACTTATGTAGTACTGGCACTTCAGACTCAGACTTGAGAGCGTGTCTGGTGTTTGACACACATGGTTGTATTTAATTACTACTATTGTCTACACTGATTACTGAACACTCTACACATGTGTCAGTGTCGTGTTTGGTGTCTGGGTCAGTGCTTCTTAGAATATGAACTTTGCTAATATTAAGCAATCAAATTAAGTTTTTTCATGAATTATAAAGCTTTGGTGAGCTGTTGCTGATTGTAGTTTTTGGTGGGCCTTGTAAAATGTGATCCAACAACTAACTAGTCATTAAAACATAGGATAGGATCATCAAGTTAGCTGGTTATTATCTTTGTACAATTTGAATATCACCACTTATTTCATGTTCGCCTAAGGGATAATAGAATTTCCCATGACTGTTTGAGTGATAGCTAAGTTGTTGTGGATACATGTTAAACTGCTTTAGGTGAAGGGCTTAAGGCTATCAACGTTAGAGTTCTTATAACAGACCGTTAAGAAAATGTTAGCAATTATTAGTAGATAGTGAAACAATTGTGTAGCTGGTATATTTTAATAGTTTGTCTTGGCTTCTTGGTTTACATGTGTTTTTTTATCTTTGGTAATCAATTAGTGTGGTTTTACAGGTATGGCTTTTAGTTCTGGTTGTTCTACCAGCAAGGTCGCATATAATTATGCGATTTGGATTAGTAGCATACTTGACTTTGCTTTCAATTTGGATTCTACCTAAAAATGCTTGGAAGGTAAGTTATTGTTAATCCATTGCTTATATCCTCTGATTCACTATATTTTTTAATTGCCATGTTTTGGTTGTTTTTTCTTATTCTCTAGTTTCACAATTTGGGACACAATTTTCTTGTGCTTTATACTAATTCATGATTTGAGTTAGCTTGTGTCATCTCATAAATAAGTCTATCAAGTCAAAACTTCTTGGCAGCTGGCTATTTGCTTACAATTGTTTGCATCTTGAATTATCGTGTAAATCTGAGAATTTTTTTGCCTAATTCAATTTCTGTTTATAGGATCAATTGGGTCGTGTTTATTTTTTGTCGGCATTGTTATTCATAACATTAGGACTGGGTTCAGATGGCGTGCCTGCACTTGTTCAGTCG
>Ga0209282_1002850_pt1 | contig 10137 bp, 5 predicted proteins | sample Mtrugardesep15_FD_187529 | JGI IMG/M metagenome (GOLD analysis project Ga0209282, IMG submission 187529) | Root nodule microbial communities of legume samples collected from California, USA - M. trunc garden sep15 (SPAdes) (version 2) | ecosystem: Host-associated > Plants > Roots > Nodule...
TTGTGACTTAACCTTTTCTTTAGTTTTCTTGCTTTTCTTGCTTTTCTTGATGCTTAAGTTGCCTTGTGAACTCCAAAACGTGATGAAAATGACACTAAAAATATCGAATAATTGACTGTCATCATTTATGTTTTCTATTTTCTGGCTTGTTTTGATCGTTTCCTCTATTCTCTTTTTTGTTGCATTTCTGATGTTGCCACTCACTGGGAAGGAGAGGAGGAAGTATCTTGCCGATTTGAAAGAGAAGAATGCTTCGGGGGAGCACATTGCTAGTGATCCTGCCAGTTTATTGCTTCGAAAGGGAAGGAAGGATCAGGCTGTCAACGCCGAAACGCCAGGGGGCGATGTTGATGAGACGATTGGTGTGTTGGGTAAGGGCGCGTCGGACGATGTTATCGACTTGGTCGTCTCGCCTCAAAGAAAGAAAGCCAAGACTGGGCAGAAAGATGCTGAGAAGGGAGAGCAACTTGAGAAAGATGTCGTGGCTGAGGTTGACGCTGCTTATCGCCAATCTTTCTGGCATCGTGATTTCAAGTATCGCCAGTACATGGAGGAGCATGTCCCTTTCGCTGCTGTAGATGAAGATGTCAGCTTTCATGGGAAGTTTAGTGACTTGGCACATGACGCTGGTACCGGCGCCCTTAGATCTCTGGTGTACATTCACTCTATGGAGCGTAAATATGACGCCTTGGAGAAAAACCTTCAATACTTTGTCAAAGACGTAGAGAAGTACAGGAACAAGGCTTCTGCGTTTGAGGAGAGAGTTGAAGGGTTACTGCTGGATAAGACAAAGGCCGAGAAGGCGGTGTCAGACCTGGAGAAGGAGAAGACAAGCTGGACGAAGGATAAAGGCGACTTCAAGAAGATGATTGGCGAATTGGAGGGAGACCTGGCCAAAGATAAAGATGAAGTGGAGAATGTCAAGATGGTGCTGGTCAGTCAATTTGAAGATGGCTTTGAGAGGGCCAAATTTCAAGTGGCGTTTCTGTATCCTGAGTTGGATTTGTCCGCACTGGACTCTTTGAAGATCATCTAAGATGGCGAGCTGATCGACGAGCCTTAACTTGTGTCTTTTCATTTATCTTTTTATGTGGACAACCTATTTAGGCTTTTAATTTATCCTTTATGTTGTAATATCTTTGGCTTGCTCCGTGATCTATTCACTTGTTGAACTTTGTTAACTTGTATTTATTTTGATGTGGCGCATTTTTTTTATTCTTCATCTGCGATTCTGTTTGTATTCTTACGACGCCGAGTTAGAGCCTTGAAGAAGGTTAACCATGTTTAGGCGTTCTAATTTATTTAACGACGCCGAGTTAGAGCCTTGAAGAAGGTTAATCCTGTTTAGGCGTTCCAATTTATTTAACGACACCGAGTTAGAGCCTTGAAGAAGGTTAACCCTGTTTAGGCGTTCTAATTTATTTAACGACACCGAGTTAGAGCCTTGAAGAAGGTTAACCTTGTTTAGGTGTTCTAATTTATTTAACGACGCCGAGTTAGAGCCTTGAAGAAGGTTAACCCTGTTTAGGCATTCTAATTTGCTATGCGATGGTGAACCAGTATGCACAAGAAGAAAAAGTTAGAAAATAGGGTGCCTCATTAAAAACCCTGCCCTTGCAGGGGAAAAAGAGTGCTCCCCTTCTCCTTTTATTAAATACTTGAAGTTAAAACATAGTTTTGGGCGACTGTTGTACGCCTTATTCTGCAGAAAATAAAATAAAAAAAGGAGACACAATCAAAACATGAAAAAGCTTAATTTAACTATAGTAGTGGTGTAGATTGGCCACGTTCCAGGTTCTTGGTACTGGGACTCCATCTAATTCTTCCAGTTTGTAGGCTCTTTACTGCAGCTTCTCCTTAATCTGGTACGGTCCCTCCCAACTTGGCAATAGTTTCCCGATTCTAGTGGGGGCGACTATTTTTTTAAGGACGAGACCGCCTTCCTTCATATCTCTATAAATCACTATATAGTTGTACCTGTGGGCTGCTCTCTGCTTGGCGGCGAACTCTCTGATGTGAGCCTCTTCTCTTATCTCGTCTATCATATCCATCGTGCACTTGTCACCTATCTCATTTTCTTTTATATTTCAAGAAATCAGAGTGAGTATAATTGAAACGCATAAGGTTAATTTTGTTTTACAAGGGTTCAATTAGTCAAATGAGTGAGGACCTGTGACTAACCAAATGTTAGTTTAAACGTGAGTGCGGAGCTTACCTTCTTCCGTGACGTTATCACGTCACCAAGTTGGAGTGTCAAGTTCAACAGGAAGCATGGCATCTGCATCATATACCATGGTGAACGCAGTTTCTTTGGTCGTCGAGTGCGAGGTAGTATGGTAAGACCAGAGCACCTGTTTCTTAATGGAGGTATTTTGTCCCGAATTGAAAACACGAGTGTTGACAACATTGTTGAATGTAAAATTAATGAATGTTTAAAAAATAATTTTCATGGCGCTTACCTCGTATAACTGTTCTGCCCACAGGCCTCTGGCTGCTTCCAGCTTCTTGACTATCCATGTGCGTAAGAATCAAAGCTCCGCCGGAGAAGGCCTTCTTGACGACATAAGGTCCTTCATAGTTTGGCGTCCACTTTCCCTCTTGGGTCAGGTTGTTGGCTTACTCTTCTTTTCAAAACAAGTTCACCTTCCTTGAATTCCCGAGGACGGACTTTCTTGTCAAAAGCAGTTTTCATTCTTGTTTGATACAGTCGTCCGCGAGCCAAAGCACCCAGACGTCTTTCTTCAATCAGATTTAACTGGTCATACCGGCTCTGGCACCATTCAGCCTCAGACAATTTTGCTTCCATGATCACGCGGAGAGACGGGATTTCTACTTCCAAGGGGAGAACTGCCTCCATGCCATATACAAGGGAGAAAGGCGTTGCCCCGGTCGAACTGCGTACTGTAGTGCGATAGCCGTGCAGAGCATAAGGCAACATCTCATGCCAGTCTTTGTATGTAGTTACCATCTTCTGCACGATCTTCTTGATATTCTTGTTGGCGGCCTCAACTGCACCATTCATCTGGGGCCTATAAGGAGAGGAGTTGTGATGTTCAATCTTGAATTTCTCACACAGGGCCTGCACCATGTCATTGTTCAGATTGGTACCATTGTCAGTAATAATCTTGCTGGGAACACCATATCGACAGATGATGTTGTTTTTGATGAAATTGACCACCACCTGCTTGGTTACATTGGCATAAGATGCAGCTTCGACCCATTTGGTGAAGTAGTCGATTGCTACCAGGATGAAACGATGACCGTTCGAAGCCTTCGGTTCAATTCTTCCAATCATGTCGATGCCCCACATAGAGAAAGGCCATGGGGAAGAAATAACATTGAGGGCATGCGGAGGTACATGGATTCTATCGGCATAGATTTGACATTTGTGACATTTTCTAGCATATTGGTAGCAATCGTGTTCCATGGACATCCAATAGTAGCCTGCCCTTAACAATTTTCTAGACATGGTATGCCCCGAAGCATGGGTCCCAAAAGTACCATCGTGCACATCGTGCATCAGTTGCTCTGCTTCACGTTCATCAACACATCTCAACAACATCATATCGAAATTCCTTTTGTACAGAAGATCACCATCTAACAGGAACTTACTAGCCAATCTGCGCAGGGTCTTCTTGTCTTCAACTCCATTGATTTGGCTCGAATTTGCTTCTGAAAACGGTTAGGGTTTGTAGAATGTTCTTCAACTTTTCTGAATTTGTTGTGATTTTGATCTAACTGAATGTAGAGAGAAACTTGTAAGTTGTTTGTGACTTGGCACTGATTCTGTGGTGGCTTTTTTGACTTGTACAGTGGTGGCCTTTTATAGGCTGCCATGTGTGCGCTGAGCCAATGAAATTTTGACACTTGGACCTGGACCGGCCTGCGTGGCAATTGGACTAAACTGCAAAAAAAAAACAGACCTAAGGACTAAAATGCAATTTTAAAAGAATTTGGGACTAAACTGCAATTTTTAAAAAGAATTTTGCACTGTTTTAAAATTAAAAAGAATTGGACTGTTTTGGAATTAAAAAGAATTGGACTGAAATTGGACTTATTTGCAATTAAACAAAAAAGGACTCATTTGCAAAAAGCATAAAATATAAAACTGGTAAAAAAGATGAAATCTGAAAATAACGTAAAGTGAAACAGTTAAAAACGACAAAACGGACTAAAATGGACAAACTACCAAAATGAGGTATTTTAAAATACCTCTCTGCCAAAAAAATAATTGATGTGAAAAGACAAAAATTCCCCCGAGGACTAAAATGACTCAGACTAAATTAGATGCAATGTTGAGATGATTCTTGGACAGAAATTGATTGACGATTCATGCAGACAAGTTGAAAAGGCTCAGAGACAGATTGTAGGGACTAAAATGGGTTCCTCTATAGGAAATGACCAAAATACCCTTTCTGTATGATTTTTATGCAAAAGTTCAAAGTAAAATGCAGGAAAACATACAACAGTTTTAGAAACCCTTTTTAATGACTTGTAATGCAAGAAAACACTCAGGATGGTTTTAAATGCAAGAAAATTGGAGATAGTAACAGTACAATATGCGTCTGAAGCACAGTAGAAAACCCGGTGAATTTGAAAGTATCAAAAAATAGAAAAGAAATTTGAACGAGTATTTTTAGGTCCAAAATGAGGGTATGACAGTAGCATTCCGTTTAAAGTTGTTAAACTCTGATTTTTATTTAAGAATTTTTACGTTGGGAAAAACGGGGTGTTACAACTTCGGCCCAATACAAACAAAGCCCAAACTCCGCATTTGACAACATTACTCGTATCACACCCCCTCCCGGTGAGGGGGGATGCTCGGAGCAAATGAGACATGTTCAAACGAACAGTAATGGTCACCATCATGGCTCCCGCGAATCTTTCGTCGGCGGTTACACTTTTTACGGATTCGTAACCACCGAGCACACACGTGCTAGACAACGGCTCTGCAAACACCTCCCTCTATATAAAGGGGACCCTTTGCAGTCCCCAATGTTAGAATCTACTCTATCCCTTAACCCTCATTCTGATCTCATACTGATTTGAACATCAGAGTGTTTGCATGTACACATCCCCAACGTTTAAGTTCTCAATTGACGCATTCCACCAACATACAAAACTGTATCAATAGTTACCTTATGATATATTGATGATTGTTATTATATATAATATGTTCTATCAATTTGAATGAATGAATGTCGTTATTATTTTATAAAAAATTATAATTGGATATAAATTCTAAGGATTTTCACTATCTTTCAATCTATGAAACCTACTTTTAATAAATGAATCTTCATCTATGTATATATATAATCCTCTAATCTGTTACACATTATTTTCACTAACGGCCGGACAAAGTAAGACTTTTACAAAAATTTTAAAAATATTTATTATTTTAGGTTTCTTAACAACTATTCTAAAGACACAAGTTAATACTACACTTTTTGTAATCAGTAAGAATTTACCATTTGAGGTTTTATTACACGTGTTCCCGAGAAGCAGAAGAGGTGGCATTACACGTAGAACATTGATTGTCACGTCACGCCGCTTTCTCCCCTCTTTCTTCTTGATTGATTCAGGAGTACACAGTTCGCTCGGTCGCAGCAATGGACGAACAATCCTCCCAACAATTCATTGAAGCAGCTACTGATTTCGCCAACTACCCTGGTTAGTAGCTACTATCTCTCTCTCTCTCTCTCTGTGTTACAAATTACAATACAATAATCCTCACTCACTTTCATTTCATTGATTTCACTTTTCAGGTTATCATACTGATGAATCCGCTAAAGATTTTCTCAATCGCTTCCCACTTCCACTCATTTTCAAGTTACTTCAATCCCTCTTTGAAATTTCTTTAATTCAATCCATTCTCACCTGCGATGCATGCATCATTTATGCTTTTATTGTTATTAGGGTTTTGTTCAATGCTGTTTATTGATTTTCTCATGTTAATTTATTTTGCAGAGCGTTACAGACTCAATTTGATGTACCTGGACTAGAAACTACACTAGTTGTGTGCCTTGAAAGGTTATTTAAAACAAAATTCGGTGCTTCTCTCATTCCACAGTATATGGTTTGTCATCATTTACCTACCCAACCCTTTTTGTTGTTTAATAATCATAATTACGATTTCTTCTCGTAAATTGTAAAAAGTTATAGGTATGCTTATTGTCTTCTTTGTTTGGTTCAGCAATTTGTTCAAGTTGGTCTGCAGGCAGATTCTCAAGCAGTCAGATCCTTAGCTTGCAAAACAGTACGTCCATATGTACCAAATTTATTTAAATCCTTTTCTAGTATGTACAATGGACATCCATTGCCTCCACACTCGTGAATCAAGAGACACTTGTTAACAATGCCCTAATGGCAGACACTTGTTAAGGATTCAAACATGGAAATAAGTTTTTTTTGTAGAAAAACTTACTTTTTAAACTATCAATGTTATGAGTACACCCTTCCCAAGATAAAACTTCCTTTTTAAACTTCTTAGCAAATGCCATTGGGGCATTTCCCTTTTTTTAATAGTAGAATCTATTTTGCTTTCTCTTTAGTTAGAACTTTGCCTTTATGACATTCAAATTGTGCTCTTTTGATTTTTTTATATATGCATGCATGTACGTGTGGGTTTCTGCCCAGTACTGGTTGCATCTTTAGGATTTTCCATACCATCATCCAGTGTTATCTATGGCGGAGACCCAAAATTCTGAAATTTTGGCCTTGACTGCGAGAATCAAGTTTTGAGATTAAAATACTATGAGAGGAGTTCTCCAAGTCAGAATAGAAATTATAGACTGCTTCCTTACATCCTTAGCTGATAGCAAAAATAAATACGACTTCCCAAATGTGAGTTCAATTGAATTGATCAGCCACACTATGATGAGATAGTTTTTTAACTTTCATTTTTGAAATGACTGATCACCTGATCGGTCTTTCCTAGTTGAGTAGTGTCTCCAGTCAAGTATTGGAGTTTGCCTTTGCCATCGAGGGCTATGAGAGACGAAGCTCTGATACCATATGATTTTTGGGAGAGTGGAGGAATATTAATAGGAGGATATGTAGGTAGGGGAAGGAGTGATCTGAACCACCCTAATTACAATTTCAATATAAAGATAAGGTTGGGGGAAAAATAAAGTAGAAACAGATCATATCAGAATAACCTGATCTTGATCTAAACTACCTATTCTAATTGAATTAAAGGAAAACAACAGATCAGAATAATCTGATCTTGATCTTAACTACACAACCGTATTTCAAAATTTAAAATGAAAGATCATACAAATGTACAACTGTTTAGGGCTTTTAATGGTTTGGATCTGGAGGAAAACTGAACCAAACCATGTCGACAGTTCAGGAAAGTGAATTAAACCGCTAATATTTTGAGATGAACCGAACCAAACTGGTGCTATAGTTCGGTGAACCGGTTCTCTATTTTCAAACCGAACCAAACTGATATCAATTTATCCCAAACTGTTTCTTTTGGTGAACAGTTCTTTACAAAATCAAAATCTGACTCTTGAAAACAAATTCAAGCCATTCTGAAAAAGCTGCTCCCTCCGTCATAAATTAGTTGTCCTCTTTCCTAATTTTTTTCGTCTCAAGTTATTTGTCCCTTTTGTAATACCAACACCATTTATTATTCTTTTCCACGAACATAACTTTATTTATTGTATTTCAATCATCTAAAACTACTCCACTAACTATAATTAATAATGGTGTTTTAGTAAATGATATCCCTCCGTCTGTAGATAGTCGTTTAAGATTTGTGCACGATTATTAAAGAAAATGATTAATTGTGTTGATTTCAATGGTAAAATTAGTATCATTTACTAAATACCTTTATTAATTGTAGTTAGTGGAGCAGTTAAGTTGGATGAAATTTAATATTAAGGGTATAATAATGGAAAAAGATGATAAATGCTGCATTGATATTCTAAAGTGACAATTATTTTGAGAAAATTAAAAAATACTAAAGTGACAATTATTTTGAGACGGAGGGAGTACATGTTTTACCTTTAAAATGAACACTATTAATCATTTGCTTAATAACTGCGTAAAACTCAAATGTTTGTTCCATGCTTGGAGAATTCAACTTATATGCTCTATGTTCAGGGGAAGTGTTGAAAATATAAAGGAAGCTGTTGGATTAACAACATTTAATGCTTATGTTCAGATACTGTTAGATTCATGTATAGTGTCTAGGTTTATTCATATGCTTAGAAAGTTGTGCTCCTATTTATTCTTCTTGAAAGCATGTGATGCAATATTCAGAAGTGCACACTTGTGTCTTCTTCCGAAAAGCATATCAGGTAATCGACTCAGAAGTGTAGACACTTGTATCTATTCTCAGAAGTGATGCAATCTGATGAGTGCTAATTTATTCAAGTGTTTTTATATTTAAGTCGAAATCTTCAAAATTTCTCTTCTCAACTTTTTTATTGAAGAGTGTTAGCTTTGGAACTTAATAGTAAAACAGTGGTTAGTTCAAGACAAATGCTCTTCAAATGGAATTGAGACGGTTTGACAATTATCTATGACTTTCTGATTTGGCAAATAAATATTTAACTGATTTTTGCAGGTCACTTCCTTTCTGGAGAATCTTGACAATTCTTACACAGTTGCTACTCATCTTATTAAAGAATTCAACATATATCCTCTTTTGCTTGATTGCCTTATCAATGGGTAAGTAGATAAAACATTATATGTGACTCATCATATCATTGTTGCTTTGCCCTAGTGTTTTGTTTCAGCAACACATGATCTTTTATTGTGCTGCTTATTGTATCACCGGTAAATAGCCAGGGGATTAGGTTAGCTTCAATGATTTAGTGCCAATTAGATAAGCTGAATTAATTAAGAATTCATTTGTAGATCATCTTGACATCAAGGGTGTATTGGGCACACTAGTATAAGATAGTTCAATATAAAAAGATATGGTCAGTACCAGGTGGTTTAGGTGAATGATACTGCAATGTTTCACTATATTAATGCTGGAATTCAGGCCTGTATCAAGGTAATTTCAGGTTCTTGAGTTATTGATAAAAAATTCTGAATGCTCGAGTAATTTGCACTGAGCTGATCTTCTATATATAAACTCCTAGCAATAACCACAATATTTACAAGGAGATTAATAACACTGCTACTTCCTAAATGCATAAATGATATTCCCTAGATACATGGCTAACTACATACAATAAACTGAAATAATTGCTATGACTCGCGCAATACTTACATCAATTCCAACCATATGTATGTAATTAGTAATGGAACAGATACACAAACACATGTATGTCTGTAGATAAGATATGTTTTTGGCAGTTCACTGGTACAATATATCCTTCGATTCTCATATCTTCTCACATATGCAGAAACGAAGAGGTGGCAGCTGGGGCAATCGACGCAATAACAAAGTTGGCTAGTTTTTCTGAAGGCCTGGTAAGAAGTATTTTGTAGTCAAGTCACCTAGGCTTGCTTACTTTTACTTGAATTGAAGAGAGGTGATCAATTAACACCATATTCTTCATGATTGCTGTTCGACATGCAATACTATTGTAGGACATAATCTTTCCATCTACCAAAGGAGGTGATACAGACCTTGGGATTATAGCATCACAATGTTCATCACTGGTATGGCTACTGATACGTTGATGCACGATTATGCAATCATTAATGTATATTTTAACATAGACTATGTTGAGGGTTTTAACTTGATTTCATGGCGAGGCTCTGGAAAATAAGCAGAGCTCTTCTTTTCTTATAAAGCTGTTGCGATTTATCTTTTTTATAATTAGAGAATATTTTAATTTGCTTATGTCATGCTTTTTGTTTTGGTGTGTTTCACCTATTGATTGAACATGCCTTAATGTACTACTATTTAACCATTTAACATCCTGATTTAGGGTCGAGTTCGTGTATTGGCTTTGGTGGTGAAGCTTTTCTCTGTATCTACGTCAGCAGCATCTGCCATATGCAGTTTAAACCTACTTAAATTGTTGGAAGCAGAAATCAGAAGTGCAGATGATACCCTTGTAACTTTAAGTGTTTTCGAGCTGCTTTATGAGGTTACCATTCTCTCTCTCTCTCTCTCTCTCTCTCTCTATATATATATATATATATATATATATATATATATAAGAGAGA
>Ga0209282_1002852_pt1 | contig 10131 bp, 4 predicted proteins | sample Mtrugardesep15_FD_187529 | JGI IMG/M metagenome (GOLD analysis project Ga0209282, IMG submission 187529) | Root nodule microbial communities of legume samples collected from California, USA - M. trunc garden sep15 (SPAdes) (version 2) | ecosystem: Host-associated > Plants > Roots > Nodule...
ATTTATTGTTATTCTTTAATAAATGGATGATAATTTTATCCAAATTATCTAACATCAACATCATGAATGAACACTCTCTCAACCTGGCAGCGGTTATGGTGCATAAGAAAATTCTTATGCACCCTGCATAAATTTAGAAATGGTTTTGGAGTACAACTCACAGAAACCATTAAGTACATCTAATGATTTTGGAGTACAACTTACAGAAACGGGTCCTTAGTTTTTTTTCACCTGCTGGAAACCATTAAGTACATCTAATGATTTTGAAGTACAACTCACAGAAACCATTTTTAGATTTATGCAAGATGCATAAGGATTTTCTTATGCACCATAACCGCACCCTCTCAACCTCTCCACCTATTAAGAAGGGTTCGAGAGACCACTTAGTGAGGAGCTTTGCTAGATAAAAAGGGTACGCCAAAAAATAACAAACAACCCACATAAAGAGAATTACTTATGCCACTACAACACACAAAACAAAATTAGACCACACACCAATTAAGCTAACCCATAACAACCAAGCTAAGCAAAAAAAAAAAAAAAAACTACACCAATCAAGATACTAATACTAGCACACTTCTGCTATTGTCGGCAACAAAACAAGTGACCCAATGAATAACCTCACCTAAGTCTATATATGATACCAATTAAAGAACCATTAACAACCAGCTACACAAGAGGACACCATGATTTACTTGCAAACAAAGAAATCAAGCAACCGAATAAAATACTTACTTGCACACCTCCTTTCTAAACAAATAGCTCATTCCTTCATTTATTTGAAGCTTTATGATAGAGATCATCTACCCCTATCTATATCATCAATTCTGTAAAGTTAAATCCCTTAAAAGCAAAGATAGTAGCGTGATCGTTTTAAAAGTTAATTTAAACCTTCTACAATTGACATCCTCTAAGAACCTCAATATTAAGTACATAATCCCACTATCCTCTTGTTTGGACGTTACTTTGCTGGAAAAAGACATCGCCTCAAATCGTATTACTCGTCAATCATACAACTGGTAACTTTTAAAAATGTCTGAAAATTTTCTCAAAAAAAAAAAAATGTCTGAAATTGTTGATTATTGATGTTAAGAATCAATTTGATTTACAAATTAATTTTTTTAAAATAAAAGATTAATTCACTAATGAAACGTTTTGTTTTTTAAACAAGGATTAGTTTGATTTGTTGCACTTTGTGGCAATGTATATCTAAATCAATTCAATTTAGTTCAAATTAAATCATATTAATTTTGATGATTCAAACTCAGCCTTTGTCAAAATAAAATTATTGAATGCAGCAAGTTTATTTTTTTTTAGAGGAATGCAGCAAGTTTATCACGCCAAGTTTTTTTTTTTGGAATGGCCACGCAAATTGTTATATTATTGATTCTTTCTTTTTTAAAAAGACAAAATTATATGTATAGACTCAAGATTAAGCACAAAGCATGCAAAACTGAGAAAAGTTACACGTAGTTTGTAGTAATATGCTTTTGTTTCTCTTTTGACCAGCTTTTTCAAAGTAGGACATTATTTCTAACCTAAAATCTACAAATTATTGATCCTAAAGTTTGATAAGCAATAATAATGCTTTTTTTTTGGACTGAATTTTGTACTTTTCAATTATTTATGTTCAAGTTCTTTTTCATCACTTTAATTTTCTTAACATTAATTGAAACCGAAAATGTTATTTTTCAGGTTCTCTTTAATCACAATATTGTTTATTTTATATATAACATCGTAATGATTTTTTTGACTGAATATAATATTATATTGCTACTTTTTGTATTTTGCAATTATTTAACTTCAACTTCTTTTCATCGCTTTAATTTCCTAACTTTAATTGAAGCCGATTATTCATCTTCATAACTCTTTGTCAAAAAAAGCAATACTTTTATTTTTGAAAGGAAAAGCAATACTTTTATATCACCTAATAAACTATGGGAGCCCAAGAAATTTGGAGGGTTTTATTTCACTTGGTTAGCTTTTTTAAGTGGAGGAATCATGTAATGAATTCCATATTCCATACTAACTTAAAAAAAAAATCATCACAAAAAAAAAAATACTAACCTAAAACACTTAAGATAGTCAAGTTAAAGGGCTCTTTAACCATGGTCCTTATTTTCTATAACAATTTTATGTATAAAACTTTTTTTGCTCACATTTAGATTTCTATTCCATCTTTAACGAATTCCATTTTTATCATCAAACGCAAAATAATTATTGTGTCAAAGTGAGTATTCATCCAAGTTCTACATTGACTAATTGTAATAAAAACGAAATAAAGAGTTATTATAAATATTAAGAGTTAGTTTGAGTTGTCTTTACTACAACAACTCTGGTCTTTTGGGTGTACTAAGGATTTGAGTAGTTGTGTCATGAAACAATTTGTAACTTTTCTGTCCAAAAATTATAGTCTAGAGAGTTTGTAATTTTCTTGATGAGGACAAACATAAGATGTCAAGACAGGAGGGATGCAATCTAAAGCTTGGGAGGTCATATGACAAGGTCCTCTGCACATGGTAATGTAGGTACCATTTTCTCCAATTTGGCTTCATCTAGCTATATTGAACCGTTATTACAATATTTAATTTAGTACACCCATTTGCAACCAATAGCTACCTTACCATCAAGAAAATCAATCAAAATCCAAGTAGTATTCTCTTTAAGTGCCTTAAACTCATTGTCCATATCTTTTAACCCAGTCTTTGGATTTAGAAATTTGAGTTTAGGATGTAGGTCCAGATAAATGTGAAAGTACTAGTAATAGAAAATGAGAGTAATATTATAAGTACTACTTATAATATGGATGACACTAGGGTTTATCCAATTAATATTATTATATCCGGAAATGGATAACCCATTATTGGGCACAACATGTCATAGAGGGAAGAAAGAAGTTGTGAACGTAACGCCTCTACTAATGTAATGGCAACTCCTCGTGGACAAAAGTAAAGTCGTAATCTAAGCAACTAGAGAGGAAAAAAAATGTAATGGCAAATCAAAGAACATGAGAGTGTGGATGAAGAGTGAACGCACTCCTTGCCAATTGCATTCCCGTGGTCATGAAATAATGTGTGTGTGCAAGTTAGTGTTGTGTCTGTTGGCCAATGGGTCCCTCTCCCTTATCTCCTTAATTTTCTTCTCTCAAGTATTACTACTAGTAGATATACCATATTACAATGCGCCTTGTCAGGATCGCACTATCATGACCATAGTTTTGGTTTTGAATATTACTGTTTAGACCAATGATATTAACAACATACTCTTTAACCATTAATGCATACTTTTTAACACACTATATTTTTTACTTAAAAGTGTATACGAGTTTCACCAAAACATGTTAATCTCAGACAAATTTGATGGACCAACATGAATTTAAACTAGTAAGAGAGTGTATTGCAAAATAAGTTTAATGAATATACTGATGATGCAAAAAATTTGTTATTTGGATTTCGGAGATATATGCTAATCAGAATCATGGCATACCTCAAAATAAGATTAAAAGAGTGATGAGATTTGTACATATGAATTATCCAAGATTCTCACATTGACAACGAGAGTTAAGCTCATGTTTTCACAGGTTATGAATTAACCCTTTACTAACTGGGTAATTTTTGAAGGGACCGGACAAACTTTTGTTGGCATCATTTTGCCCCTTAATTTAATGTGTTTTTTATTTTTGTTAAAAAACTTAATTTTACAAAAAGTATTTTAGCTCCCTCAGAAAAAAAAAAACTCTTGATAATTATCAATAAGATATGAGGTTTACGGGTTGGGTGCTCAACTGATTTGAATTAAGGAATAAATGGTTGAGGTCCTGAGTTCATGCTCAGACGAAGAAGAATAATTGATATACCAACTAATTATTAAGATTTTTCATTCAAAAATAAATGATGCTTGAATATTGTTAAGGGTGTTCAAATCTAAATGATCTAAAATAAAACAACAAATCGATCAAAAACCGCTCAAAAATGAGTTTTATTGGATGCCTTTAGATGTCGTTTTATGAAAATCATTTGGATCAGATTTCGAACCACTTTTTCAAAAGCAACCCTCATAATAAGTACAATTACCTTTTCATTAGTATGTTATATTGCATTAATATATTATTTGTTGGTTTTTACTTTTTAAATAATACTATTGGTTTATATTTTAATCTACATTTTTATTACTTCATATGTTTCTAATTAATCAATCAATTTCATAATGTTTTTTTAAAGACATTATGAAATTTCATAATGTTAGTTTTTAATATATCTTATGTTATATTATGCATCAAACCTATCATTTTATTGTGTATGTGTAATATTAATAGAATTTTTTACAATTGTATTTTTTATATTTAAATATGGATCTAAATTAAACCCTATTAAATTAAACCAGTTGAATATCAATTATTTTAAAAGAGTCATCAAAATCAAACCACCTAAGATTTTTATTTTGGATATGATAGTTATTTTTTATCTAAGATTTTTATTTTGGATATGATAGTTTTTTTAAAAAAAACCTTAACCTGATCCAAACCTCAATGTGGACACCCCTGGATATTGTCATATTATTGACTTAAACTTGCAATTTTTTGAAAATAAAAATAGACCTGCAATTTTTATTTGTAGTTAAATTTAAAAATAATCTAGAGCCATTAATGGATAGGAATGTTAGTAATATTCTTTTCTTTTTTTAAATATATTCACTGAACTTGAATATTCTCATCCCTAAACATAAGTGGTTTGTTCTATTTTTATTTTGTTTTGACAAACACAAGTGGGTGTGTTATCATATATTGTCTTGAAAATGCCCTAAATGATTTTATGCATGGCTTTAAATCACTTTAACAATCACGTTTCAAATCACATGCATTGTTCCATATAGATTTGAATGATAGTTATTCCATATAGATTTTAACGATCACGTTTCAAATAAAAACCCATAATTATGTTTTCAATTTTTTTAGGGGAATATATGTTTTCAGATGTATTAAGGAATAAAAAAAAACCCTTAATTATGTTTTCAAATTGTTTTTTAGGTGAATATGTTTTCAGATTTATTAAGGAATAAATTTCCAAGGAATAAAAAGATGGTATAAATATCGGTTTGCCTAAGATCCTCTTTAAAAAAGTGATGTCTGGTTCTGTCAACAAGAAAAAGTTATGTCAGATAATTCGGTATATATTATTAGCAATCCCCTAAAAAAATAAAATATTATCATCAATTGATCATCTTCAAGAATAAATACTTCATAGCCCGTCACATTTCATAAATTCATTTTGATATTTTCACATATAATAGAAATAGGTTTTTTTTTTCAAAAAAAAAGAATTTAATAAAAATGTTTTTTTTAATAAAGAATTTAATAAACATGTTGTGTACGTAATATCTAATTTTTCATCTCCCAAGTCATATTAGTAGCATTTATAAGGGATATATTTGAAGAAATAAAGATAATTGTTTACAACAAATAATAATCTTGTTAGTGTGTGTTTGGTTTAATTTTGGATATAATTGATTCTAAAAGAATTGATTCTGACATGATTGGTTTTAAGAGAATTGATTTATGTTTGGATACAATAATGTAGAATTGATTAAACATAATGAATGTTGTTTGAATAGTTTTGATCAAAATTGCTTTTGAATATATAATTACTAAAATGGACATAGCTAAATACAAATAAATGGACATAGTTGAATATATATGTAGTACAATACTAAATACAGATATATTATTTAATTTAAATAAATAAAATTTTCTATATATTAAATTAAAAATAATAAATACGATCATTAAACTAATTTTTTTTATCAAATAGTTGTTCTATGTATTTTATATTTTTCGATAAAAATATATTTAAATTAAATAATAATAGAGCATGTTGTCAAAAATGATAAAATATAGCGTAAAAGAAAAAATACAGTAAATCTGGACGGAAAAATGGTAAAGAAAAATTCAAAACTCGGTAACTCATTACCATAAATATTTTCTGGGGTTAATTTGGTTCGTTAAATTTTTTGATACATTTTGGTTCATCAAAATAAATACAAACCAAAAAGAAGGAGAATTGATAAAGGATAATAAAGGAAAATAATGAGTTGTAATAGTTAAAATATAAAATATAATGGAGAATTGATTCTAGTAAACTCAAAAGCTAGGAATTGTAGCTTCAACCAGAATTGCTTTTGAATATGAGAATTGATTTTGAGAAACTGAATCAAACATGTTGAAATTGCTAGTTTTCACTTTTGAAGCTACCAAAATTGCTTTTGAAGGATTTAAAAGTTGAACCAAACATCTTCTTAGTCAACCTCGACAATAAGTGATTAAAGTTTAGGTGGGTGATCTCACAGCCTATGGGAAGCTAGGCAAAGAATAAGACAATTAAATAGGGGAGAGTTCTCAAATCTATTGATTAAGAATGTGAGTCTAAAGGATGTCAGACTGAGTCAAAGCTCAATACGACTGAACAATGAGGTTCAAAAATCACGTTTCTTGTTTATAGTGCCACACTAACCACAAGTAGATGTATATGAGCAAGGAAGAAAGTTTACGCCAAGGTAGCACACTAAGGATATTGTGAACGGATCATGCCATGAGGGAGGAAGTTGATAGCTTAACACAGAGCGCCATGAACCTCTCACTGAGGGAAAACCTCGTATTACAAGCGAAATAAGTCGAGCAAAGGCAGGCCACTATAGTCCACGTTGTTTGGCTAATAAGGATAATTTTTTCTTGTAAACACCCATTATGTACATTATTATAGACACATCAAATAAAACACAAAGCTTATTTCGCTATTTTATCTCTTCACAGATATGCATTTGTCTTACTTTTTTTTATGTATTTTGTATTCTAGTAGCAAAAAATTTAAACAATCGCACTTATCGCTCTACTAGAGGATGTAAGGAACCGACAACATAGGGACACAATTCCATCCTCAGTGTCAATCACTTGAAGACAGGGAAATCGCAATTGAAGACATCGGTCAAGTGGGACAATACACGTTTACCATTGAAAATTTAGTTCTTCAGGTTAAGATTATGTTTGTCATGGGCACCTGCACTCTGGAAAGAGTGTTGCTAGTATGGATCAATTGTAATCATGAGCAATTAGAAGGTTAGGCAAACATAGACCAAACGAGCTTTCACAAATGATTGAAATGACAACAATGGCGGTTTCCCGTGGTATTTCTCAACTACAAATTAAATTACAATTACACACGAGACTCCCGTCGTAATGACAATGTCTTTCATTATAAAGAATTATTTTTTTGTTTAAATATAAGCTCCTAATTATTTTTGGTTATGCTCTAAGAACACACCACCGCTTTTCTAATTATTTTTTATGTGTAATAATCTAATAAATAGAAATTCCTCTTGCTCAAAATATTTAAAATTTACAAGATGAGTCTAACTTTCTATTCAACAACAGTACTGGTTTATTTTAATGTAATTTAAATGTGTACTCCATATATCAAAGTTTTAAAAAGATGAATTCTCATGGTTAAATATTTAATGACGTTCTTAAGAGCCGCATTCACAATAATAATAATAATAATAATAATAATAATAATAATAATAATAATAATGATGATGATGATGATGATGATGATGAATAACAATGGTTGATATTTCCTCTATTTAATATCAAATTAATTAAATAAGGATGAATAATTGTTTTTATTTTTGAATGTGTAACAAGTAGACACAATATTTTTTTTATGTATCAAAATTCTAAAACAGTCATTGATTATGTATTGTAGTAGTCAAAATAATCTCTATATTAAAATGATCCGTTACACCGTCATATCAGTCTATTAATACACTTACTTATTGCCATTTTAATCTTTAACTCGAGTCATACTAATTAAATGTTGTCCATGACCCAAGTTAACAAAATCTTTATTTGTTTTTTTTTCATAAAAAAATGGAATGGCAAACATTGGATTCGAAACGTGGGCGTCTCACCCACCAAAATCATTTATTTAATCACTCGTTTGTGCATGCAATGCAACTCACACAATTATAATTTGTAAGGGTGATAATGTATATTGCATCTGAAAAATTAAGTTGAAATTTGAAACATTTCATTATTTTCCCATAGTAATGAACTAGCCAAGTCTGTACACGTGACAACTTCTTCAAATCATTCTTTTTCCATAATAATCTTGAAAATCAGCAGGTTGAGAATAGAGCAGGTAGAAAACAGAGATAAGTAGTAAACTGTTTTTATCTTCACGCTAGAAAAAAATAAATAAAGACATGAATGGGAATATGGACAAAAGTGGCCCCCACATTTAGTATTATAAGCTCATTACGTTGCTTCTAATAAAGTTTGTAATTTAGCAAAAAAAAGTAAGGGTCTTTCTTTATGAATTATGATATAGACTGAATCGAGATTCGAAACAAGTCCACATTCACTCTTTCTTGATGTGTATATAAACCGAGCTTGGCACTACCAAATTATTGGAATATCAAACTTCCACTGAGATTGCCTACTATAGTGCAATCAAGCATAATAATATTATACCTTAAGATAAGGATATTATCTAACTAACTATTTCACGTAGAGATATGGAATGGAAGAAGTGTTATTTGGATGTGATATTGGTGCCATTAGGAATTCTACTAAGCATTGGTTACCATGTTTGGCTGTGGTACAATGTTCGAACTCATCCTCATACAACTATCATTGCCATCAATGCCAGTGGCAGACGGAACTGGGTTGCTGCCATGATGAAGGTTCGTACCCACACACATATATATGATATATATCTTAGACTTCTACTTCTTATGGGTAAATTAATACTAACTTATCTTTAATTAATAGATTGGACACTAATTGTTAAAGTTTTCTTTTTTCAAGTTACTAATGAAGAATTGTGGATAATTTACCATTCAATCGATAGAAATTAACCATATAAACAAATTTGCAAGTAAAGTAGAAATTAATTTGTCGACAGCATTTTTTTCTCTTAGCGAATTGTCAATATTACTTACAAATTAACTCGTGTAACTATTTTTCATGGATTGTTGGGTAAGTTATTGACAATTTCTATATTTTTAGTATTATTGCAAATTCGATCACTTAAGGAACTTTATCTCTTTGAGTCAAGTATATCCCTGGATATCAATAACATCGTGTTGCATTTTACCAAAACCCAGAGTTATTTTCTCAACATTTTACAAAATTAGTTTTCTTAAAATTTTATTTATTTTTTCTACTAGAGGAGTTGCCATTTCAAATCATTTGATCAAGATTTGACGATTCAAGGTTTAAAGTTGGTATTTTTTATTTTTTTTATTTTTTAAATTCTATCTAAACAGAACGGCGACTAATCGCCTGATTGTGTGACTGCTCGCTCGGGCAGTATATGACTACACATAATCCATATCGATTGTTTTACTAGATTTTGTCAATTAAAAAGTAGAAATGTCTATTTTATTCTATTTATTTTAAAGTCATTATATTTAAACATCTCACCTTTCTCAACATCAATTCAACATTTTATTTTCAACCCATCTATTTTCATCACATGATCAACATATCACATAATTTTTATATTCCATTCTCTTTCTCTATGTGTGTAATGAATCCAAATTGTACATAGAACATTTCCCTTTATATTAAGCGACAACAACATTACTCATCAACAAAAGATAGACTACATAATCATGTTGAGTTGACACCAATAAAAAATTATTTATTTTTCTAAAAAAACTATTAATTTATGTAACACTATAAAAAAATGAAAGACATATATTTACGTAATTTTAATTGGTGTCAACTTAATATAGATAGACATATCCAACATTTTTATTTTGGATAAACTTATACAGGTAAATAAGAATTTACCTTACTTTAATGACCTAGCTACCGAATGCTTAACTACCTATACTCCATAATTATAGGAAAAGTAATAGTGGGTAGCAGGTATGTGTTTTTTATATGTTTCATTGGAGAAATAATTTTTTAATATCAAAATTTAAATGTTCAACTTTGAAGGAGAAAAATGATGTTAAATAGTACAATTTTTTTCGCAAATTGTGTTTTCAAAAAATGAGAAAATCTCACATTAGGAACAACTGTATAACTTTTTTTTTTATTCAAAAAAAAGAGAGAGTTTTTTTTTTTTTTTT
>Ga0209282_1002853_pt1 | contig 10130 bp, 9 predicted proteins | sample Mtrugardesep15_FD_187529 | JGI IMG/M metagenome (GOLD analysis project Ga0209282, IMG submission 187529) | Root nodule microbial communities of legume samples collected from California, USA - M. trunc garden sep15 (SPAdes) (version 2) | ecosystem: Host-associated > Plants > Roots > Nodule...
CAAAAGCATTCTGCCAGCCAGGCATCTCCGTGCGGCCTTCAATGGCGTCGGCCGCGCTGACATCGGCATTCGGCCGGGGCGTCGCACCCGCTTTCATCGCCGTCTGCTGCCCGGCAACCGCCTTGCCGCCGGCATGACGAGCGTTGTCGCTCCCCTCCCCTGCGTTATTGGACGAATTCTGGAATCTGGATCGGGAGAAGCTCATGGCAGCGTGCACACTCATCATAAACGTACATATTTCGGTCTCCCTGAAATAGAAAATAAAGGTTAATTACCCCTTTCCAAACCGGGCCATGGCAACAGATTTTCAACTCTTCCACAGCCAAAGAGCGGCGCGTCCTGCGGAGAAAATACCATCCCAAGCCGCTCATTTTACTGGATTAAATCCAGTTTTTGGGTGGCGCCATCAGGTATTGGACACGGCGGGAGAAAAGCGATTGCCGCTTTAAGGCATATTGTTTCAGCCAAGGCGCGCGCAACGTAAAATCATTGCTGTAAACCCCGCGAATTAACGTGGACACTGCCGAGGTTGCAGCCTTAAGATCGGCGCGCCGCGGGCCAAGCGGAAAGGCCCGTCTCGCCCTCATTTCCGGAGTGAAATTCATGTCGCCTGTCCAGCTTTCCCGCCGCTCGCTTCTCAAGACCTCGCTTGCTCTTGCCGCAACCACGGGACTGGCGGGAATTGCCGCAGCGCAGGAGAAATCCGGGGGGCGGTTAATAGTTGCGGCCGATTCCGAGCCGAAAAACCTCAATCCGGCCATCGTGGCCTCCAACGGCGTGTTTTATATCGCCAGCAAGATCGTCGAGCCGCTGGCGGAAGCCTCCTTTAACGGCAAGGGCGGGCTGGAGCCGCGGCTTGCGACCGAATGGCAGGGATCGGATGATGGCCTCAGCGCCACCTTCAAGCTGCGCGAGGGCGTGACCTGGCATGACGGCAAACCCTTCACCTCGGCGGACGTGGCCTTTTCGGCGCTCTCCGTGTGGAAACCGCTGCAGAACCTCGGGCGGCTGGTCTTCGCCAATCTCGAAAAGGTGGAAACGCCCAACGACCACACGGCCGTCTTCCATTTTTCCAAGCCCACGCCGTTCCAGCTAATCCGCAATGCCTTGCCGGTGGTCACCAGCGTCGTGCCGAAACATCTCTATGAAGGCACCGATATCGCCACCAATCCGGCCAATACCAAACCGGTCGGCACCGGGCCATTCGTGTTTGCCGAATATAAGCCCGGCGAATATTACCGCCTGACCCGCAATCCCAATTACTGGGCCAAGAACCAGCCGCAGCTCGACGAGATCATCTATCGCGTCCTGCCCGACCGCGCGGGCGCTGCTTCGGCGCTGGAAGCGGAAGAAATCCAGCTGGCAGCTTTCTCCGCCGTACCGCTGGCCGATCTCGCCCGCATTGCCAAGCAGCCGGGCATCAAGGTGATCGCCGATGGTTACGAGGCGCTGACCTATCAGCTGGTGGTGGAAATCAACCACCGCCGCAAGGAACTGGCCGATCTGAAGGTCAGAAAGGCCATCGCCCACGCCATCGACAAGAAATTCGTCATCGACAAGGTGTTCCTGGGTTATGCCACGGCATCGACAGGCCCCGTGCCGAAAAACGCGCCGGAATTTTATACCGACGATGTCGAGACCTATGACTTCGACGTCGCCAAGGCCAACGCCCTGCTCGACGAGGCCGGTTATGCGCGCGGCCCGGACGGCACACGTTTTGCGCTGAAACTTCTGCCCGCCCCCTATTTCAACGAAACCAAGCAGTTCGGCTCCTATCTGCGTCAGGCGCTCCAGGAGATTGGCATCGATGCCGAGCTGGTCAATAACGACGCCGCCGCGCACCAGAAGGCCGTTTATACCGACCACGCCTTCGATCTCGCCATTGCACCGCCGGTGTTCCGTGGCGATCCGGCGATCTCGACCACCATTCTTGTGCGCTCCGGCATTCCGGCCGGCGTCGGCTTCTCCAATCAGGGCGGGTATGAGAACAAGACGCTCGATACGCTGATCGACAAGGCGGCGGAAACCGTGCATGCGGCTGCGCGCACCGCACTTTACAAGGATTTCCAGAAACAGGTCGCCGCCGATCTGCCGCTGATAAACGTCGCAGAATGGGGTTTCATCACGGTGGCGCGCGACACGGTCAAACATGTCGCCAGCAATCCGCGCTGGGCAGTTTCCAACTGGGCGGATACGGCGGTCGATAGCTGAGGCAGCGCCGTGAGACGCGCGGCGACATTACTGCGGCGAAGGGCGATCAGCGCCATTCCGGTGTTGCTGATCGTTCTCATCTTCACCTTCGTCCTTCTTGAAAATGCCTCCGGTGATGCGGTGGATGCCTATCTCGTTTCCATCGGCGGCGGCGATGCCGGGCTGCGGGATGCGCTGCGCGAGCAATATGGCCTCAATGGTTCGATGCTCGCCCGTTTCTGGCTTTATGCCAGTTCGGTGCTGCGGCTCGATTTCGGCTGGTCGCTTGCCTTTGATCGGCCGGTGCTGGGACTGATCCTCGAGCGACTGCCGAACACGCTGCTCCTGATGGGCAGCGCCACGGCACTCGCCTTCATCCTCGGCACCACGCTCGGCATCGTCGCCGGCGCGCGCCCCGGCGGGCTGATGGACCGTGTCCTTTCAACACTTTCGCTTGCACTTTACGCCACGCCCGGCTTCTGGCTCGGCCTCGTGCTTGCCATCGTCTTTGCCGTACAGCTTCGCTGGCTGCCAACCTCAGGCATCGAAACAATCGCCTCGGGCAAGCAGGGTTTTGCAAGGGCGCTGGATATCGCCCGCCATCTCGTCCTGCCCGTCGCCAGCCTCGGCCTCATCTATCTGGCGCTGTTCCTGCGCGTCATGCGCACCGCCATGGCGGCGATCTGGCCACTGGATTTCGTGCTTTTTGCAGAAGCCAAGGGGCTTTCCAGACGGCGCATCGTGCTGCGTCACGTTGCCCGCAACGCGGCGCTGCCGCTCGTCACCGTGCTTGGCCTGCAGGCCGCCACCATGCTGGGCGGCAGCGTGGTGATCGAAAGTGTCTTTGCCATTCCGGGTTTCGGCCGGCTGGCGCAGGAGGCTGTCAGCGGCCGCGACACGCCGCTCCTGATGGGCATTATCCTCACCAGCGCCGTCTTCGTCATCCTCGTCAATCTCGCCGTCGACATTCTCTATGCCGTTTTCGATCCACGCATCGGCAGCGGGGAGAGTGCGGCATGAATTTCGCTCTCCGGCTCCTGCGCAGTTTCGAAGGCGTGACTGGCTTCATCATTCTCGCACTGCTTGTGGTGACTGCGCTCGCCGCGCCTCTCGCGTTTCCCGGCGATCCGCTGGCCATTATCGGAGAGCCGCTGATTGCGCCTTTCACGGATGCGGCCCTGCCGCTCGGCACTGACCGGCTCGGCCGCAATGTGCTGGCCGAGCTTGCCCATGGCGCGCAGGCCTCCCTGCTCGTCGGCATGGGTGCGGCCGCTGCCGCCCTTGTCATCGGCACCGTCATCGGCACGATTGCCGGTTTTGCCGGCGGCCTCGTGGATGAAGCGCTGATGCGCGTCACCGATGCCTTTCAGATCGTGCCGAATTTCCTGCTGGCGCTCGCCTTCGTCAGCACCATCGGCCCTTCCATGCCCATTGTCATTCTGGCCATTGCGCTCGGTGCGTGGGCGGATCCGGCGCGGTTGATGCGGGCGCAGGTGCTAAGTATCCGCGAGCGGGACTATGTGCAATCCGCCCGCGCCATCGGCATGCACCCGCTGGAAATCGCCTTCCGGCAAATATTGCCCAACGCCCTGCCGCCGGTTCTGGCGCTGGCCGCCATCATCGTCGCCGCTGCCATCCTCACCGAGGCGGCGCTGTCCTTCCTCGGGCTTGGCGATCCCAATATCGTTACCTGGGGGTCGATGATCGCCGAGGGACGCAACGTGCTCCGCTCGGCGGCGTTCCTGTCCGTCATCCCCGGCATCGGCCTGCTGGTGACCGTGCTCGGCGTCTATCTTTTCGGAGAAGGCATCAACCGGGCAATGGCGACGAGGAGGCAAGCGCCATGAGCGGCAACGCGCTTTGCCGGATCGACGATCTCAGCGTCCGTTATGCAGCGGCCGACGCACCGGCACTGCGCAAGGCTTCACTGACGATACGGCAGGGACAGCGGCTGGCGATCATCGGTGAAAGCGGCTCGGGCAAATCCACACTCGGCAAGGCAATCGCCGGGCTTCTGCCCGCAAGAGCGCAGGTTTCGGGTGATATTTCCTGGAGCCGTGACAGCGGTCTTTTCACCGGCAGACCGATGCCGGGCCGCGATATCGGCACGATCTTTCAGGATACCGGCGCAACGCTGAACCCGGTTCTGACCATCGGCGAACAGGTGGCCGAAGGGGCAGTGCGGCATCTCGGTCTCTCTTGGCGGCAGGGGCGCGATCTTGCCCGCGATCTTCTGGAAAGGGTGCGGCTGCCACATCCTTCACACCTGCTTTCCGCCTATCCGCACCAGCTGTCCGGCGGGCAGAGGCAACGTGTGGCGATTGCCGCCGCCATTGCGGCGCGTCCCGCGATCCTGATTGCCGATGAGGCGACGAGCGCTCTCGACACCGTCACGCAAGCAGCCATCGCCGCCCTGCTGGATGGTCTCGTACGCGAAGAGGAAACAACGCTTGTTTTCATCACCCATGATATCGGCCTTGCCTCCAGCCTTGCCGATGACATCGCGGTTCTGAGCGCCGGAGAGCTTGTGGAACACGGCCCGGCCCGCCGGGTACTTTCCGCACCCACACATCCTTACACCCGCACGCTGCTTGCCGATTATCTCGATCTTTCGACCCCGCCGCTCATCAGCGAGGCCGCGCCATGAACGAAGCCCTTCTGAGCGTGGATGGCCTGTCCAAGACCTACCGCACCGGCGCAAGAACGGTGACGGCGCTCTCCGATATCTCGTTTTCGCTCAAGCGCGGCGAGACGCTGGGGCTGGCCGGCCCCTCCGGCTGCGGAAAATCGACGCTGGCACGCATTCTCATGCGGCTTATTCCTGCCGACGAGGGCACTGTGCGTTTTGAAAACCGCGACTGGCTTGCGCTTGGCGGCAGCGAATTGCGAGCCGCGCGGCAGCAGATGCAGATGGTGTTTCAGGATACGCATGGTGCGTTCAATCCACGCGCCACCGTTGAAGATGCCATAAGCGAGCCGCTGCGCATTCACCGTATCGTTAAAAGACGCGACCGTGCGGCGGAAATATCCCGCCTTCTCGATCGTGTCGGCCTGCCCGCCGCCTATGCCGGCCGCTCCGTTTTCGAGCTTTCGGGCGGGCAAAGGCAGCGTGTGGCGATTGCCCGCGCCATCGCACTCAAGCCATCGTTGCTCATTTTGGACGAAGCGGTATCGGCGCTCGATGTTTCGGTTCGCCGGCAGATTCTCGAACTGCTGGTGGAAATCCAGCGGGAAATGGCGATTTCCTGTATTTTCGTGTCCCACGATCTCGCGGTCATCCGCGCCGTCTGCCACCGCGTCGCGATCATGGAGACGGGGCGGATCGTCGAAATCGGCGAGACGGGGGCGATCATTTCCGCGCCGCAATCCTCGACCGCCAGAAGCCTGATCGACGCCGCACCGCGGCTCATCACCACCATGCAAGGATAAGACATGCCTGCCCCGGATTACGCATTGCTCCTCGACCCGCCCGCTTTCCCTGCAGAGCGTTACGCCATGCTGGCCGACCGGCTGGCGGCGCTGATGGGCACAAAAAACGACGTGCTGCTGATACAGGCGGAAGCCGTGCTGGCGCTGGAGGCAGCGGCGACAAGCCTTGCGCGGCCGGGGCTGAGGGCGCTCAACATCATCACCAGCCCCTATGGTGCATGGTTCGGCGGCTGGCTGGAACGCGGCGGCGCGACGGTGCGCAACCTGACGGCCAGCCCGGCAAAGCCGGTGACGCTCGCCGAGGTGGAGCGGGCGCTGGATGACGGGCCGGGTTTCGATCTTCTCGCTATCGTACATGCGGAATCGGCAAGCGGCATTCTCAACCCCCTGCCCGCCATCGCCGCGCTGGCGCAGACCAGAGGCGTCGTCACGCTGGTGGATGCCGTCGCCTCAATTGGCGGCCACGCTTTCGAGGTTGACCAGCTGGGTATTGATATCGCCGTCATCGGGCCGCAGAAGGCGCTGGCCGGCCCGGCAGGCGTATCGGCCATTTCGGTCAGCCCGAAGGCATGGGAGTTTCTTTCGCACGACAAGGCGCCCACCAATTCCATGCTTTCGCTTCTCGACCAGAAGCAGCTCTGGCTGGATGCCGGCCGTGGCGCACTGCCCGGAACGCCAGCACCGCTGGAATTTTACGCGCTGGACGCCGCACTCGACAGGATCGAGGCGGAGGGTCTGCCAGCCGCCAATGCGCGCCACGAGCGGGCAGCGGCTGCCACCCGTCATGGCATCAGGGCGCTCGGCATCGCCAACTGGGTGGAGGAAACGCATGCCTCAGCCCTCGTTTCCACGGCCGTCCTTCCGGATAGCGTCGAAGCCGGAGCGTTTCACGCCGCTGTATCCAGACAGCATGGCGCGGATATTTCCGTCGGCGTCGGCCCCGGCGCGGAACGGTTGATAAGGCTCAACCACACCGGCCGGCGCGCGCATCCGCAGGCGGTGAAAGCCAATATCGCCGCCGTCGCGAACGCCCTGAAGACCCTCGGTCATTCAACAAACACCGATTCCGCGCTGGAAGCGGCCGAGAAGGGTTATTCCGAAGCCCCAGCGAAGGAGGTCTGACGGCAGGGATAAACATTCATTGCGTGAAATCCGGCCCCGGTGAAACGCCAATCACGACATTGTTGTTAAAATTGGTAGACAAATTCCATGGCCAATCTTGACGAAATCATGGCAACGCGCGAAACTTAACATCCCGTTAACTCGCGTGAAGAAGGGAACTGGCCATGGTAGCAGGGTTCAATATGCTCTCCTTTGACCTCTTTGGCATCGGCCGAAGAATGCCCGTCGTCAATGAGCGGGTGGAGACCGAGTTTCAGGACAAAACACCGCGCAGACCGGACAACGAACCGCATGACGACGACCGCGATCAGGAATATGAACTGTTCTTCTGGTCGCTTTATCCGGTGATTTAAGTTTGTGACTGCAGGCCGCGAACGCGTCGCCAAGAGTGCCAAAACCACAGTCGGCGTCCTCGTAAGGAAACACTGCTATCCGGTTTGTATTTTCATTAAGGCCTGACGCCGGTCGGGGACGGTAGATACCCCCTTAGCGTCATCCTCGGCCTGTGCCGAGGTTCTAATCACGTCTAATAAAATCAATCGGTTGCAGATCCTCGGGACAAGCCCGAGGATGACGACTGAGGGTCTAGCAAGCCTCGGCATTCATTTGATGACGTCGTGCCCGGTTTACGTCCGCAGCGTTGCGAACGCCTCCAAACACCTGCTAAATCAATATAATCCAGCATATCTGATCAATTAGACCTGACAGCTGCGGCACAGGCGGGAATAACGATGGAGAGGAGCAAGCCCTCCCCATCATTGAAACGTCAACCACGCCGCCTCAGTGGTTATCGCGCGGCAGGCCCTTGGTCTGGGCGATGCGCTGATACTTTACGGCCGGTTCCAGAACCGCGCCGGTTTCCATCTGGCTGACGATACCGCGCTGGATTTCCTGCCACGGCGTCTGGTGGTCGGGGAACTTATAACCGCCCTGAGCTGCCAGCGCCTCGTAACGCTTGGCGAGCTCTTCACCTGATATCAGGATATCGGCCTTGCCGCGGCCCACATCGATGCGGACGCGGTCACCCGTCTGCAGAATAGACAGACCGCCGCCGGCCGCCGCTTCCGGCGAGGCATTGAGGATGGATGGGCTGCCCGACGTGCCGGACTGGCGGCCATCGCCGATGCAGGGCAGCGAACTGACGCCTTGCTTCAGAAGGTAATCCGGCGCGCGCATGTTCACCACTTCCGCTGCGCCCGGGTAACCGATCGGACCGGCGCCGCGCATGAACAGGACGGTGTTGGCGTCGATGCCAAGCGACGGATCGTCGATGCGATGATGGTAATCCTCCGGACCATCGAACACCACGGCGCGGCCTTCGAAGGCTTCCGGATCATCAGGGTTGGAGAGGTAACGACCGCGGAATTCTTCCGAAATCACGCTTGTCTTCATGATGGCCGAGGAGAACAGATTGCCGCGCAGAACGCGGAAGCCGGCACGCTCCTTGAGCGGCTGCTCATAGGGGCGGATGACCTTCTCGTCTTCGATGATCGCGCCACGGCAATTGTCGCCGATGGTCTTGCCGTTGACGGTCATGGCGTCTTCCATGATCAGCCCTTGGGTCATCAGCTGATTGACGACAGCGGGAACGCCGCCGGCATGGTAATAGTCCTCGCCGAGATATTCGCCTGCCGGCTGCAGGTTGACGAGCAGCGGCACGTCTTCGCCATAGGTCTGCCAGTCATCCACCGTCAGCTCGACGCCGACATGGCGGGCAAGGCCGTTTAGATGGATCGGCGCGTTGGTGGAACCGCCGATCGCCGAATTAACGCGGATGGCGTTGATGAAGGCATCCTTGGTCATGATGTCTGATGGTTTCAGGTCTTCCCTGACCATGTCGACGATGCGCAGGCCGGTGAGGTAAGAGACTTCCTGACGGTCACGGTAAGGCGCCGGAATGGCGGCGGAGCCGGGAAGCTGCATGCCGAGCGCTTCGGCGAGCGAGTTCATGGTTGTTGCCGTGCCCATGGTGTTGCAATAGCCGGTGGACGGGGCAGACGAGGCAACGAGCTTGACGAAGCCCTGGTAATCGATCTCGCCCTTCGCCAGCAGTTCGCGGGCCTTCCAGACGATGGTGCCGGAACCGGTGCGCTCACCGCGGAACCAGCCGTTCAGCATGGGACCGACGGAAAGGGCGATGGCCGGAATGTTGACGGTGGCCGCCGCCATAAGACAGGCAGGCGTGGTCTTGTCGCAGCCGATGGTCAGAACAACGCCGTCGAGCGGATAGCCATAAAGCACTTCCACGAGGCCGAGGTAAGCCAGGTTGCGATCAAGGCCCGCTGTCGGACGCTTACCGGTTTCCTGGATCGGATGCACCGGGAATTCGATGGCGATGCCGCCGGCTTCACGAATGCCTTCACGCAGACGGTTGGCGAGTTCCAGATGATGACGGTTGCAGGGCGAAAGGTCGGAACCGGTCTGCGCAATACCGATAATCGGGCGGTCGGACTGAAGCTCGGCCTGGCTGAGACCGAAGTTCATGTAACGCTCGAGATAAAGCGCGGTCATGTCCGCATTGGCTGGGTTGTCGAACCAGGCGCGCGAACGGAGCTTGCCCTGAGTTGCAGGAAGATTATCAGATGTCGTCATGATGCGGGTCTCCAGCCGGAAGTGGCCAACGGTAAAATATTACGAAATGCGACAAGCTTATGTTGTGCGCAAGAAAAATGGAATCAGCTTCTCGGAGATCACGCATAACCGACAGTGCAAGCCCAGACGAGTGGCATTGGGCTGCTCTTCGGCTTTAACCGAATATTTTTCGGTATTTACGGCCATCGCGGAACTGCGCAACGGAATCTCCCTCCCTCTTTTGCCGGTTGAATCACGGGTACTGTGACCCAAAATTCCGACAAAAATCATCTTCTTATTTGTATTACTATTAGACATTGCCACATCCTGTCAAGCGATATAGCGCTTGACAAAGCGGGGATGCCGGCTGTTCGAACCAGAAAACGTGAATATCTTATACTATTGATTTATATAAACTTATTCCAGAATTTCATGATTTTGGCATCATTTTAAAATTGAAATATGCGAAAATGCCCCTTTTCAAGAGTATTACTATATGCTCATAGTGTGTCCGTCACGCTGACATCATCTCTGGGAGGAATAAGATGAGAAAAGCTCTCGCGACAGTCACTGTCGCCGTTTCGCTGTGCCTTGCATCCAGTGTTTCCGCAAAATCGCTCACCGTTGGTTTCTCGCAGATCGGTTCGGAATCCGGCTGGCGTGCAGCTGAAACCACGGTCACCAAGCAGCAAGCCGAGAAACGCGGCGTTACGCTGAAATTCGCCGACGCGCAGCAAAAGCAGGAAAACCAGATCAAGGCCGTTCGCGGCTTTATCGCGCAGGGCGTCGATGCAATCCTGATCGCACCGGTCGTCGCA
>Ga0209282_1002854_pt1 | contig 10129 bp, 5 predicted proteins | sample Mtrugardesep15_FD_187529 | JGI IMG/M metagenome (GOLD analysis project Ga0209282, IMG submission 187529) | Root nodule microbial communities of legume samples collected from California, USA - M. trunc garden sep15 (SPAdes) (version 2) | ecosystem: Host-associated > Plants > Roots > Nodule...
CATTGTATATTTTCTTTTTGTAAACTTTAACTTTATAGATAAAAGTGGTCATATATACAATGACTCATTAATAGAGATGCTTACATATCATCCATAAAAGTGGTCATCAAATTCTTGAAAGTTCTTAATCTTTTTGTTATTTTATTTTTTGTATTATAGATATAAAAAAAGTACACTTATTGTATATTTTTAATATAAATTTATCTTCACTTTATTTATTTTTTTGGGTTTTAATTATTTAATTATTTATTATAATAATTTCAGATAAATAGTTGTTAAAATTGATGACTTTTCTATAATAAGTTATCGTATTTTTATATTATTAATTATTTGATTATTTTATATCAATATAATCTGCGTGTAACAACTTTTAGCATGATATTTTGTGTGTAAAAAACCATCACATTTTGTGTATATATTCTGTGTATATAATTTTTTTTCTTACTAATCTGATCAAAACACGAAAAATAAACAAAGGAGTAGGTGGGTATTTGATTTGGACCCTCTCGATTGTGGAACAAATTTGAGAGGGTTACGTACTTACGTGGATGATTTTAATCTCACCATTAATGTATTGAATCATGAATCATCTTATACACTCCCTCAACTTAAAAATACCCAAGTGTGTTTTAACAGTGAGATATATCACCCTAATGTTACATGAAATTATATGAATGTGAGTACTTGTTGTGCCTTATAGCGGCTATATTTCAGATATAAGTTTCTGAGACCAAAAATGGGTTTTCGGTGGACATTACATAGTGTTATCCTTGAAAGTAAACAAAAAAGTTATCTGTGTCCATGCCAAGACTTGGTTATCAACATTCAACGTCACTAAAGAGGTTCCAGTTACACGCAGTTGAGTCAAGTTGATCGTTATTCCAGACAAAATATTTGAAAGAGAATGGGACCAACATCTAACTATATATGCACACGAGCAGCATCAGTTACGGGCTGCACAACAAAGCTGGTAACCTTTTCTTAACTCCAATATACAAGTAAGATCACTAGGAAGTCCTTCACAATTCAAATTCAGTCCTGTCAAAGGAAAAAGTGAGTCTTTCACGATACATCAGATTACCACTTCCGGTTGTTCAATCCGCAGGCAACCTCAATGAAAGATCAGTAGTATCATGTCCATTAGTTCTTGCATAGGTAGCCACTGGGATGGAGCAATTGGCAGTGCAGTTGTTGAGAAGAATCCCCCTAGTTTCAGCACCACTATCACCATTGTTTTTAGGTGTTTTCTGGATACTCACATCTTTCTTCACTGATGAAGAGTGCATTGTTTCTACAAATTTAAAGATAGCTAATATTAGTAAATGAAAATTAGTGAAGTATATTTCTTAATATAGAAGTTTGAGGGATTAAAGGAACAAAATAGATTATTATTCTTGCAGTTGCCCAGGTTATGATATTAAATAAAAAATTAAAGCTACTTTGAGGGTCACACTAATCATTTCAAAGTATTATAGTATCCAATCAAACATATGGCTAAAGATGAACTGAGGAAATAAAATTTCTGGAATCACCCTCCATTCTGGGAAAAAATAAAAGAAAGTGAAGTGCTCCTCAACAATTGATCAGAAAAGACTAGATTATAGGCATCTGCTGTTTCTATGCCATTTTTATTAATTTAATCGTCGTTAAGGAGCAAGGACAACACAATTAAAGAATACGAAGAAGAAAAAAAACTAACTCCCCAAAGAGAGAGACAGAACAGAGTGTCATTTATTTATGTTCCCACTTTCTGCTTCTGCAATCTGGCTTATGCATGAACAGTCAATCTCTTTAAAATTTATAATTTAGGGCTAAGACACTAAGAATAGAGAGATTGTTCATTAACTCAATCACATCACATATTTAACCAAATAACAATGCGCTTCCTTGATTTTTCAGTTGTGGAAAATTTATAAAAAAAACTTAACATCCTAAAAAGTGGTCTCAAAAACAAAGCAAAAAAATGGCCTGCTGTTTATAGCAATGATACAATGTATTGAGTGTGTTGGGTAATTTCACTTGAGAATATTGTAAGCTGAAATGCAATATTCTGTATCAAAAAAAGTAGCAGAAGAGCCTAAGCTCTTTTTGTCTAATATAGAAAGATGTTCCTAGATAACTATCCTAAAGGTTTTGATATTGATAATTTTGAGGATGATCTTTTTATGATAGAGAGGGTACCATTTACAGCCTTTTACCTAGGAGCGAGGATAGTTGCTATAGTTTGGATACATGCATACAAATGATGAAACCATACTTATCATCATTTTCTTCCTTGGTGACCATAATTGCTGCTTGATTCAGATATAAGCCGATGCATGAGAACAAGGTGACACTGCTACGGGTGAATATGTGGCTTCATAATTTTTACGTTCCAACTTGACGTTCTTAATTTCATGAATATGTTGATGATGCTACAAAGTAATCTGGGTAAGACAAATGCTAGAAAGTGTAATGCATCATAAAGAAGCCAGGTATGAGGTACGGGTGTACTACATGGTCACCTCAGCTGAATCAATATGCCCATCTCACCATGCAAAAAGATTCTTGGTTCATGAGGATAATGTGAGTGAGACAAAAAGATGGTCTCTTTCGATATAAAGCAAGAAATCTATAGATGGGTCACGGATTAATTATCCTCTTTAATATAAACCCATTTGAATTAAGTATTTTTCAGCTATGTCAAATGAGGCTTTTCACAATGACTTCATAGAATACTACATGTATATTTAAGACAAGAAAACCCGAGTTAATTTTTGCCCCAACAATGTCAAAATTGTAAAGGCTTTAACATCATAATATGAAAGTCTAACCTTTAATGCTACCAAGAATAATCAGTTCACCAAGAACATCCCTGAACTTGGTCAGGATAAGCCTTTCCTGCTCTGCATAAACAGCAGTCTATCCATCAGAGTTGGAAAACTTTTGAATCATGTTCTGATAAGTATTGTCAATTGCAACTCCATTTGCAGAACCATTACCAAAAAACATCCCATCCTGTTCATCACACATCAATTTAAGTGTTTCTGGTGACAGTGGCCTATTATGAATGTCAATATCAACTGCATCTGCTACATCTTTATTTGCATGATTCTCCGAAACAGGCTTGACAACATCTCTACTGTCTTGCAGCAATTGAGATGATGAAGCAATAGAAGCTTCATATTTCTCGGTCTCTATTTTCCTAGCACCTTTCCCTCTCATTTCTGGAAATTTGAAAAACAATTACAATGTCAGTCGGTCTCACAGATCAAATGTGTGAAAAAGTAGGGGACGGGTGAAAAGCTAGGAATAGAAAATAAAGACAAATATTGAAGTTCAAAAGAACAATTATGCTTACTTAAATAAATGTCCTAGCAGCATAAAATTTGGAAAGTTTTCAAATGAAAACAAAAATATTCTCAATCATCCACCACAAAGTAGATACATCAATTACTATAAGATGAATATAGAGTATTCATCCATGTGTTAGTCAAAACCTGCATTTGTCTTTGCAGCTTCTTTGGAGAGAACAACTAAAAGTGAACAAAGATTTTTCACATTCTGTGTCTGGAGGACATCAGCCAACACAGACCTTCAACATGAAATATTGTTAATTCCGATTTTTTTTATATTCATATTTCAAGCATAATATAAATCGCTCACCTAATGATTGAAAAAAAAATCACATACCTGAACTTAGGTCTCGAAATTCTTTTATAGGCAGTGTCGGAAACAAAGGAAGCTGACAGGGATAAGGGAGATGAAGCTATAGGATCAAGTTCCTGATTAAAATTCAAGATAGCGTAAAAGATATTAATTACAATCGGATGTCAGAATATGGAGAAAACTGATATTGATAGCTAAATTAATAGGGAAGTAGCAAGGAAATTGATGGTTCCAAGGGATTAAAAATGAACTAAGAAGTTGATAAATGCGGGATGCAGTGATTATTTATATGACAATGTTATAGCCTTATTAGTTTCACATGATTTTAAATCCAAACATAGTGAATTTGAATGGTGACCCTACAACAGAAAGAGTAACTAAATGATTATTAAATAGATCCAAGGAAACCATATCTATAATGCAAAGAAGCACCTGTAGGTGTTGAGCAGTCATGCTAACAGTTTGATCTGTGAGTGATTTGCCAGAAAAACTTTCCTGGATTTTTCTCTTCTTGGGTGTTATATGGGTTCCAGAGATGGAGGGTCCAAGTCCAACTGCTTGATTAATGGCAGCATTAGTTGCCTGTCTGATTTGTAAAACTATTCTCCATTCGTCATTTCCTTCAAAATTCTTGCAGCCAATGCATTTACAATTTTCAGAGCAGGGGACGTTGGCATGGAAACACTCACAATACTTCTTAAGGCAACCTTTCTTGCAGTGACATCCTTTATTGTGCCTTCCTATCAATTGAATTGCAGACACTTCCTCCTGAGTTTGTTCAAGACATTTAAATGGCACCACAAGTAAGCTAAAATATCAGCTAACTCCATAATAGGCATTAACACCACCAAATTTTAGCTCAAAAGACTGATGAAAAACGCCAACAATAAATACATGAGAGAGTTGAATTGAACTACTAACCATAGAAACTTCTGGTTTTTGCGGACTGCTTGCAATTTTTGGTCTGAAAGCATTTGGATTTTTTTCCAGTGTCATTCCAATTGCCTCCTTTCGGGCAGCCTCATTGTTCAGATTATTATGACAATTTTGACAGTTGCAACCATCACAATAGATCCCAGCTGCATAGCACTCACAGTACCTTGCAGTTGCAAAATTAGCTATTGTTATAAAGAAAGTGCATGGTCATGTGATGAAATACCCTTGATGAAATTTTTTCATACAGAGAAGCTAAAGTACTTACAATTTAAGGCATTTGGAATTTTTGCAGTTACATCGTTTTTGCTTCTTTGGAGTGTTGTCCTTTAACCCTGCTTTATTTTGAGACTGTGATCTAGGACTAGGAGACTCGTTTCTGAAGGAAAAAAAATGCATCCAAACACAACAAAATGCAAATTAGTAGAGTAAGAGTTCTTACTGTGAAGCAAAATTTGATCATAGAGTAAGAGATAAAACAGTCTTTTTGAAGAGGATCGTATAAATGGACAGATGAAATAATCAATATATATATTTATTGGCAAGTTTAGGTCACTTTCCTTTCCTTTTATAAAAACTAATAAGATTTGGTGATTGCCTAGTTTAGTGGCAAATTTAGAATACTTTTTTTTTCCCAAAAATGCAATCATTATCCAACCTCAGAGTGATGTTCAGATTGCATTCAGATACAAGCAAACCAAGTTCTATTTTTAAACATGGAAGAAAAATGTAAAAAACATATATGATTAGTGAAATGAATTATTGACTTAAATTGGTAGGAAATCCAGACTTTCATCCCTGATGCTCTTTACATTAGTACTTGACCATCCATATCTTTAAAAATTCTCCAAGAATCATGCTTTTCGCACATCTAATCAAATATAAGCCTTCTGTTTCTTATACTAAAATAAAATTTCAAACATACATCCCTAATACACCCAATTCTACGTTCTAAATTATGTAGCATTAACACTTCATACGATTTGTCCAAAAAAAAAAAGAAAAAAACACTTCATATGAAAAGTGTGTCCGGTGATATGTATCAACGCCAACACAACGTGTAGTAAATTAAATTTCTTCATTTTAAAAAAACTAAAAATTATCGCTGTCAACATGCTTTTCGTACACTAACATTCTTATCATTAAATTAAATGTAACACAATCCACAAGTCCTAGCTCAACCAGAAAAATGCCAAAATTGTTAGATTGGACATCATGACCGGGGTTCGAACTCCGACACCTTCACTTGTGTGAGTTTATAACAACTTTGTCATTTCGTCTATCTACCAAAAATAAATCAAATGCAACACATTTAGGAAGAAAAAAAACGCTATTTTTCACTTTTATACTACATTATCATTTATTTTTAAATTCAATTCTTAAGAATACTTACAGCGCTTGAAACCTCTTCACCGGAAGCTTTGGTGTGGAGTACGGTAATTGATGAACCGGAGAAACTAACTGCGGCCGCGGTGATTGAAAATGCGGCATCACCGGCGGAGACTGCGAAGTTCTCTGCTGCTGCCACTGTGGTGGTGGTGATTGTATCCACGGCCGTCTCACTGGTGACTGAAAATCCAGATGCATTTGCGCCGGAGGAGGCAAATGCGACGGTGTCGGAGGTCGTAGAATGGTTTGTGACGGTGACTGCGGCGTCGGTGGCGACAATGTCAGGTACGACGGACCTCCACAGGCGGCGGCGAAATCCAATTGCCGCGCAAATTTCCGATTAGCTAAATCCAGCGTCGTTTCGCTCTTCTCCATGGACGTTTCTTCTTAAACCTGCAAAAAACAACTCAACGATGAACCAAAAACGATCTCGTTGAGCTTCGATCTCAAATCACAATGTCTGAATATTAACGAATTACCGTTTCAAATTGAGTTTTCAAAACATATGAAGAAAAAAGAAACTTTACCTATGCGTTACGGATTGTAATTCTTGAAGCAAGAAATCGACGGCGATTCTGGGAGAAAATTATTGTAATCGATGAGACGAAAACATGCAGAGACTGAAATTTCCGGTGTGAAAAGAAAGATTGACGGTGGAGAACGATCGCCGGAGAGTTTGTTGCGGTGAAGATTCCGCCGTGGGAGTGGAAGTGTCGGTGGTTAGTATCCCTTGTTTTCTCTAGATTTTGAAAATCTACTCTATATATAGGAAAACAAATGACTACCAAAAGTATTAACTACCCCTAAACCAATTACTATATTTTAAAGCTGATGCATGTATACAACAAATTTCAAAATAAGTTAACGGACTGAAATAGTACTAATTAAATAAAGTTAAGAGAACAAACTAATATTAATTAAATAAGTTAAGGTTAAATGTTTAAATTAATATTAATTAAATAAGTTAAATGACCAAAATTTTTACGTTTTTTTGAATTAAATTAATAGAAGGGACCAAACTAATATTTTAAATAAAGTTAAGGGATCTAAACGGATATTTTATTACATATGAGACTAAACGATACTTGAAATCAAGTTAAGAGACCAATTGAGCACTTAAGCCATACAAATACAAGTGATATTAAATCCAAATATTGTTTTAATATAAACAAAAAGTTAAATATATTTGATTCAAATTTAAATCAAATACATGTAACTTTTTTTACATTTAAGATAATAATTTAATTTGTATACACTATTGGTGACAATTATTTTACATATATATCTAATTATTTGTTGTTGTCACATCAATTAATAAATATGAAAATATAGATAACGTTTTATTAAATAAATGTATAACACAATTCTACACACAAAGGGTGTGTTTGTTTTAAGTTATAATCGTAGATTTCTGAGAATAAAATCATAAAAACATATATGTTTATGTTTGTTACAAGTTTACTGAATTTTATTCCCGGGTATAAAATGTTCATGGGAGTAGAAAAGTTTTTCCAAAGAAAATGGTGGAAATAAAGTTTTCATGAAGATGAAAATAAATTCATTTATAATTACTTATTATAATCCTTATTTTTAAAGTTCCTTAGAGTATTATAATGTTAAACAAACATCTTTTTTCTAAATATCTTAGATAAAATTTACACTAAAAATATTATTCCAAAGAATAATTTTGGTAAAATTGAAATAAAGACACCCTAATTAAACTCTTAAGATATGAGGGTGTCTTTATACTTAAACTTCATTTCAATCGGAATATGTATCTTCTTTGGCAAAAAGGATTGTTTTCCAACTTACAAAAGTAGCGATGTCCCAAATTATAAAAAATAAAAAAAAACAAGGGTATTCCTATTCCTCAGCTTTTCTGGTACAAACTGAAAATTCATCTGATAAGAGAGGCTTATGAATTATTAGCGACTGACAGACAATGAAAATTCATACGATCAGATTTCTTTGCTATATCCATGGGTTATCAATCCCCCTTTCTTTGTTTCCCTTTTCCGGTCAAACTAAATGATAAAATCATTGAATTTATATTGATTTCATCCTTAAAACAATGTAATTAGAGAAGTTAAAATTTGCTCCAACAAAAAATAAAAACATTAGAGAAATGATACTTATACCACTATATTTTGTTATAATATTTGAGACAATTCTTTTATACTTTCATTGCTTTACTTTTTTTTATCAATACCTACATTTCAAATAACATATCTCAAAAATTTAATTAGAATAGAAATATTTAGAAAGATTTTATTGGAGACATTTCTTCTTAGGGTATATCTTGTCCGCTTATTAATTTCTTCTAAGTGAATGTATGGATTTATAATAATCTTCTGGTTAAAAAGACTTGCAGAGATATCATGGGTGGTGTGGGTTTAGAACTTGTAGTATCCAACTTCTCATAATGTGTACGTTTGAGTTTTTTCGTTGACGCTTTAGAAATGAAATAATAGTTATAAAGTTGGATCTGGGCGAGAGAACTAGTTTTCAAATGGTGTACCACAAAATGAATTATCAAGATGAGAAGTGCTTCGTATTTCTATCTGATGATCCATCGATCAGGATCAATAGTTAGGATAATCAAGTATAGAGACCCAAGCCTCTAATTCTCAAACCTGTGATGCAGATCAATTAAATCATTAGATCATGAAACAACCACAACTAAGTAATCGATTCTTAAACTAAAGTGTTTCAATTCAATAAAAGAGTTTTAACAAATCCGTACCAAAAAAATAATACAAATGAGTCGTTTGGACATGAATATTGTAAGAGAATCTTCAATGGTTATTTTGTAAATAATTCTTTTAGATTTTGTAGACTACTGATTGGTGGCCCATAATGCTAGGTCATACTTATGTAATTCATACACATCCTAGTTCAATGGTAAACAACTATGCAGCTCTTAAACAACTCAAACTTTTTATTTCTACTAAATGGTGTTTCAAATTTCAATATTGATTGATTACTGACTTGGTTTACTGCCTCACATAATATATATCAATCTACAATTTTGATTTTTAATATTTTTAATTATATTTTTTTGGAAATAATATCTTTAATTACACATTAGCAAAAAAAATTAAAAAGTTTATTTTAAAATATTTATCGAAACGAATCAACAAAGTCTTATATACTACAATTTATCTTATTATATTATTAAAAAATATGGTTAAAATATATTATATAATAGTGCACATAGTCAAACAAAATCAGTCATTTTAAAACCAATGGAGTAAGTTTTGTGGTCTTGTTTAAGACACTTCAACAATTAATTGACACATATAAATAGGATTATTATTAATAAGGTCAAAACCCTACATCATTATAAGAACATTTTACCCAACTTCTACGAAGAATTGCAAAGATGGCTTACAATCACTTGTTCAAAAGTTGGACTAAATTAAGATTAAAAGGTTGTTCTATAATATTAATAAGGTATTAATTTTATTTTTTTGTGATACTTACACAGTACTAATTGTACTCTCTCATTTTTTAATTACTCTAACTTCTCTTTTACATGCTATGCTATTGAAAGGTGATTTTGTAATGCTTCCGTATAAAAATAAAAATAAAAACTATATTTTTATTCATGTATTGTTCTCTGAACTAACTCATAATATGTGGAACAAATGGGATAAAAAGAAGTAAGAATATATGCTTAAAACAATGACATGAAATAATAGTTCTCAATGTTACAATTTAGTGGATTGTCTCTTGGGACATTTTATGTTAGATTTCAGGTTCGATCCTGAGCCACTACAATTTTTCTTTTCGTGTGTGTATTTATTTGGCTATATGTATTTGCAACATAAAAAAGAAAATCCTCAAATTAATGTGACAAAAAAAACCATATATAGATTCTTATTTTATTGATATGAAAATTAATTTGTATTCACTCATTTAATGATGTAAAACTTTTTTACACATGTATCTAATTAAATCTACGATAGTACCACTTTTATAAGTAGTTTTTGAAATATCTTCATAAATAATTATGTGACATGATTTAATTAGATGCATACGTAAAATAAGATGCATAAAAATTAATTCATCAAAAAGACTCTTAATTTTAATAGTTGTGTTATTTGAACAACAATTTGTATGACAATTTTTTGGATATCCATAAATTTAAAAAAAAAAA
>Ga0209282_1002855_pt1 | contig 10126 bp, 8 predicted proteins | sample Mtrugardesep15_FD_187529 | JGI IMG/M metagenome (GOLD analysis project Ga0209282, IMG submission 187529) | Root nodule microbial communities of legume samples collected from California, USA - M. trunc garden sep15 (SPAdes) (version 2) | ecosystem: Host-associated > Plants > Roots > Nodule...
TTTTATAAACCATATTGAGGTGTTATTCTCGAGCGATTTTTGGCAGTGCAGCCTTTAATCGTACAGAAAGAATCTGGGCTGTTTTATCCTGGAGACGCCACGGTTGATAGTCTACCTTGCACAATTTCGGTAGTGCCGTGAAACGTCTTAAAGAAAGCGACATGGTCGTGACTCACCCCGGTAATAGTTTCAAAGCTCTCTCGTGATTTTTAAAATCAAAAAAACAACATTTTTTTATGTCCATCTTTTGTTTTTTTGTTCAAGATTTAAAATTAAACAAAAGATAACTTTCATAGGGAAATAAAAAAAGAAGATAACTTAGAGGCTAACATTGTAAACAAAATGTATCATAAACAACAAATTCGGGAAAAATAAAACTTAAAAACCAATCCGATATAAAGTTTAAACTTAAAGGATCACATGTGTAATTTTGACAGTATAGAAAACTATCTCACACCAATATATAACTGATCAAGATAACAACGAAAAATAAAGCACCAATTGGTGAGACACTACTAGTTGAAGATGCATTTTGCATAGTAGGAGTAGTAATGGTGTTAGTGGAGGGTGCAGTGGTAATTGTGTCGGGCGTGCTGTTAGAAGGTGAACTTTTTCCTGATGGCGTTGCTGAAGGAGCAGAAGCGGAAGAAGCCTTAACATTAACAGAAAGTTTCATGCCACTTGTACAATGTCCAGCAACAGAACATATGAAGTAATGAGTTCCAACTTCTTTGAGGGGAATGGTTGTGGCACCACTATCGTCAGTACTAATTGAATTTCTAGTTGTGCATGACTTATAATCACTTTCTCTAACTTCATCCACTGTGTGCCATCCAGCTCCATAATTGAACACTGTCATAGTAAAGTTACATACATTAGGTTTGTAAATTGTAAAACTAAACAAACAATGAAATTGATAAACTTCAATAAATTTCAATGATACTTACCGAGACTGTCACCAACTACAAATGTTGTGTCACTAGCCCATGTTGTATAATCAGGACCAACTGTCCAACCTAAAGCATCTCCCACAACGTGGTCAGTTGCCAGAGTTGGCAATGCCATAGTGATCGCTAAAAAGAAGCATAAAACCAAGGTATTAGAGAAAGCCATTTTAAGAGACATTGAGGGGAATCAAGGAGGCTACGAGACGTTGTTTGGGATAACCGGTTAGCTTTATATAATTGCAAGCAATAAAGGGATTGGGAGTTGTTACACTCTTTAGCTGATATATGGTACGTAGAAAGAGAGAGAGAAGAGATTTTTGAATTGGGGAAATCTGTAGGTGAAAGGCAATTCATTAGACTTCTCTATATATAGAGAAACTATGAAACAAATTAACTTTGATTCTCTATCTTTTTTCTGTAACAAACAATTGATATTCTCTCTAACAAACTATTTTGTTTTCCACACATTTTATATCTTTCCCATAACAAACAATAAATTTACTAATAAGCATAGTTTTGAAACTCGAACTGGCCGGTCGGACCGGGAACCAGTGGATAGACCGGTTCGAGCATACCTTCGGATCGGTCATGCTATTGGCTCGGCGAGAACCGGTCAAACTCGGTAAAAACCGGTGACTCGGCCGAGTTATGGGTCGAACCGATTCTTCTCTTTTAATTAATTTATGTTACAAAAAATGGCACAAATGAGAGTTGAACCGTTGACCCTCCCTTTAAGAAACAACTTCCTAACCAGTAAAACACTTGTTCTTTTTCTTTTTGATATGCTTCTAATAAGAATATATTAAACAAATTTTTGAATAAGATCATAATTGTTGAAATATTGAATACCTTACAAAGCAAACACCCATCAATTATTATTTTTTAGTTGATAAAAATACCTCACAAAATTAATGTTTAATACTTTACAAAGCAAATACCTATCAATTTTTTTATTTTTTTTTATAAAAATAACTCACAATATTAACGGACAAAAACATAGAAATATATAATTATAAAGTCTCACTAAAAAAATATAATTATAAAGTTCAAATATTTTATTTAATGCTCATGAGTAATTATTTTTTTTCACACATGAATAATTAGTCTATGAAATTATGTTTGTTGGATATTTATTTTTATATTATATATGTTATTATTATAGATTTTGGAGTAATCGAGTCACCGGTTCAATCTGATTTAATATGATTAAATACCTATACAAATTTAATCTAAACACCGGACTATCTAACCGAGTCATCTGATTTAATCTGATTTTATCATGCGATTCAACCAATGACCCGATGGTTCGACCATCGACTCAGTGACTCAGTGCCTCTGCCGAATCGATGACCGAACCGAGTTTTAAAACTATGCTAATAAGTTGATTTATTAATAACTAATAAGTTTATCTCTTTCCCATAACAAACAATAGATTTACTAATAAGTTGATTTATTAATAACTAATAAGCTTATCTCTTTTCCATAACAAACAATTTATCTAATAATAATAATTAATATAGCAAAATAGTTTTTTTTAGCTTCCCCTTAAAAATATTTTTTTGTACACTCTATCTCTCCCCATAACAAACAATTTATATTTAATAATTGTAAAGTCAAATAATGAAATTCAACTCCCCTTTATTTGTTTTTTCAACTTCAAATTAATCAACGAGTCTTCACATGTAGTTTTTTTTATTAATATTAACATTACACATACATGGTAAAATAATATGTTTAATGCAAAATATAACACAAATATATTTAAAAATTAACATCACAAAATAAAAATTATCGATTATATTTTTAACATGTGAAGTAGTAATAGTATAGATTAAATTACTGCAATATATAAGATTAAAAACACCATTCAATATATTAATGTAATATATAATATTAATAAAATGATAAATAAGTATTAAAATTTACTTTCGTTGTTCGGTTTAGTTTAGTTCGATTTTGAAAAAGTGATTTGAAATTCAATCCAATCGTAGTAGCTTTTACAAAACAACATAAAAAAATATTCATTTTTCCACAATTTTTGGACCGGTTTTATTTTGAATCGGTTTAAATTTAAACAACCGTATTATTAAATACTTTTTTTCTTGCTAATAATGAAGTGGATGAAACGCTAGGGGAGCCGGTATGTGACAAGAAAAATGCAGCACATCTAAGTTGAAAGAAGTGGAGTGAACTCCATGTGCAAGAAAGTTTTCACATTTTAAAATCTATGATGTAAATCTTTTTCAAAAATAAATAAATAATATGATGTAAATCTTTGTTCATATTAAAAACTTGAGAATGCAACTAATATTCACATGTACACTTTGCAGATAAGGAATATTAGTATAGTCACATTGAATCATATCGACTATCACTTTACAATTAGATTTAATTAACACATTGTAGGTGCTAGGATTTAACAAGTTGAAAGCCGATTAGAATGGGCTACAGTTCAATTGTAAAAGTATTTGAAGAGGTAATTTTACGCATAAAATTAGCTAGACAAAGATTTATCATGTTGATCATGAATCAATCTACGACAAGTTGAGCTTTCATTGCTGGTAAAATGTGATCCATCGACATTGATTTTGAGGCACCTAGAAGAAGGATAAGCTCAATTATGCTTCGGACGATGATTCCTTCATATGCCTCGGGTTGTTGTCATGCAGCCACAAAGCAATGAACATAACTGTTTACCGATTTCCAAAGTTTCTCTCCCATATCTTATTGAAGAGAAAAAAAACCGACACCAAAGTTTCATTCCAAAAATCCCACACCATAACTCTAAACAAGTTAGGCCAATCACAATGTAGCTTACATATGTCCTTACATGTTAAATTCCATTCAATCAAAACAAAAAGACCTAGACATAAGAACTTACTCAAATGTTCTTCATTTATGGTCATGAACCAAAATTGAATATGGAGGTTTTATGCATCTATTTCACTCAATATCAGAAGTCATGCATCTTATGACTCTTACTTCATCTGTAAGAAGTCTTTCATGACCAATTTTCCACAAGGCGGCTATAGTTATAGCCGGTCCCTACCACTTTTAAACTTCGTCAAAGAGCAAATCCTGGTTGTCCTCGATAATCTTTCTGGTACTCATCATTTCACATGCAGTTTTTATAGAGAATTCTTCCTTGGAAGGAGATTGAACCAGATCATTAGTTTCTTTCATATACATACGAATATATACATACAAATATGTCTCAAAATTCTCTCTTATTTCCATCACTTACTATTGCCACAAAATGCTACAGGGTAGTTAATTTCGCTACGAGGGACAAATGATCAAATTAGTTTTCAAGATTAGCATCCAAGATTATTTCCAAAATTTGGTGGTATTGTCGTCCTTAATTATCCATGATATATTTAGTTTAACATTTGACCAAGCATTTACAATAGATTTTCAAATAGGAGAAGAAATTGAACCAACACTCATAAATCATGTTGTTACAACCTTATTTATACTTGGTTTTCATTGTTTGAGCCCACAATTTCTAAAGATTGACCACCATTTTCAATCTACCTTACACATATAAGCTCCATTTAGGATTTTCAAACACCTCAACCCCAATCCACCTTCTATTTTTTATTTACATATAGTTTCCTAAGAAATTGTGTGACATTTATTATGTTTACTAGTGTTGCCCCATATGAAGTTTCTACAAATTCTTTCAGCCTCTTCACACATTGACACTGGCAGATGAACCATTTTCATAATATATAGTGGAATACTACCAAGTGAGGATTAGGCCAAAGTAATTCTTTTTTTCTTTTACAAAGGCCAAAGTAATTCTTAGCGATCAACATAGTACTTGCTTTTCATGATGAAATATTCTTCCTCATTTTATTAAGCATGATGGAGGAAAAGAACTCCTTGATAGATTCTCAAGTCATTAGTTTGATCTATGCCAAAAGATTGACTCGAAATTATTTGCTTCGACATAACTAGTATTCTTGTAGAAAAATACTTTGTTACCTCTTCTAAATTTCAAGGGACGCTACTTGCCTTGGTCGACCAAGTCTTGAATTTTTTGTCGCAAACTTTCCAACCTAAGGACAAAGAGATAATGACTAATGAGGCATGAAATCTCTTTATTAAACCCCTCTTGAAGATAATACTTATGAACAAAATCCTTATGATCGCAGGCCACCTCCTTATCAACAGTATCAACATCATCCTCCTCAACAAGATAATACTTCAATAATAGAAGACATTATCCATCAATTCATGCGGTTGTTTATAGCCAACCAAAAGAATACTCATACCACACTCAAAAATTTGGAATGGCAATATTGTTGGATGAAAATAAAATTGTAATGTTAGATAAAATTTAAAATATTGTTGAAAATATGTTGTGTTTTAGTCTTTTAACTTAATTTTTATGTTCCTAAAAAATAACTTAATTTTAATGTTGAAAAAAAAATTGTATTGTCTCGACAAAAATCACACCGGCTGATCCAACCCAAACCACATTGATTTGGTTTGGTTCGAATTTTATTTTAAAAGTTAATCGAGCAAAACCAAATCCCAACCCAAACCACATTGGTTTATTTTAAATAACTTTTTATTTTATTTTAAAAACATAAATCCGGTCAAACGGTGGGGGTTTAAGGGCATTATTGTAAAACTAGTTGTGTTATGGGCATCGTCTTATGTCGCTGGCATGGTGGCCCAATAACCCATAACCCTTTTTACTTGATGTCGGACATAAGACTTCATGTGCTTCTTACCGCTCGAGCACAACTCAATCAATCATAGTTGTTGATACAATCCCTAACAAACTCGCTCCTCCAATCCCCCGCCCTAGATTTTCACATGTTCAATCACAGCTAGGCTCGTCTATATAAAGGTGGTTCATGCCACAAAGAGTACAACTTAACAACATATATTTTCACCACTTTATCATTGACACTCCTACTAAATCTACTATAGAATCTCACCGGAAAACTTGTTCCGCCATGAATGATAATAGTTCCGCGGTATTGGAAAGCTTTTTGTATACACTAGATTGATTGAATGTACATCGATTTGGTTCACACCAAATCAAAATTCATTTTTTTATTTATTAAAAGCGACAAATATCCATATTTGATCGGTTTTGTACATATTAGATACACTCATTGTTGTAGTTCTAGATTACTACAGATAGAAGGGGTCGGGGAAGTAAAAGCTAAACAAAGTACATTGTACATAATTGTACCCAAACAAATTTAAGTACTGGTAGGACAACAAAGTATTCAAAACTCTCATAAATCTCTTTTCTTTTTTGATTTTGCCAATCAAATCTTTATTTACTTTGATGTATGATGATTATTAGTAACATCTTTCTGCTTTCTACTTTAATTATGCACACAACAGCAGGCATGAAACCCCACTCCAAAAATATCAACAAAAAGTTCAGCACCGCACCTCCAACTGGAAGGTACAGATTCCAGAAGAAAAAAAATGAAAAAATATTTAAAAAGAATACAAAAGTATAAAAGCAAAAAAAAAAGTGCCAACTCAAGTTTGTTGAATTTTGTTACAGACAAAAAGCAAAATGACCGTTGCCATATGTCATCTTACCGTTGCAAAACTCAACTGTGGGACCGAAAAATATTGTCCCGGTTCAAGAAACGGGTTCGTCGACCGAGTCAACTCAGCCGCCACCGTGTTACTCTTCACAACCACCGTAAGCCACTTCCCTTCAATCTCTTCTTTCTTCTCCAACCCTCTAATCTTTATCTCTTTAATCATTTCCCAAAACCTATTATTCTTTCTTCTATTCACAAACAAAAGCACCAAATTTTCTTTACTCTCTTCCAATCTCTTCAAATAGTTCAATAACTCATTCAACTCACCAATATCCAAATCCTCCATTCTCTTACCAAGTTCCTCCAATCTCAACAAAATCTCACCTTGCACGTTTCTATAATCTTCACCGATCATTCTCACAATTTCATAAACCAGCTCAGTCTTCTGAAGTTCCAAAGATTCCGGTACGCCGCTAATTTGCTCGACGAAAACAACCAAGCATTCTAGTTTATACAACAAATCAGCATTCGAAGCGTTCAAAACCAAAGAATCTTTTTTCGATGAATTATTATTATTATTATTAGAATTTAGATAATAACCCAATATTCTTGAAACCGTTAAAAGCTGTTCAAGAACAGCAGCATACCAACGAACCCAAGAACTAAGCTGCAAGGATTCAAAATCCAAATCATCACGAAAAGTTGAAAGGTTAAGAAAATTATGACCACCGTAAGAAGGATAACAAGAAAGTTGATCTTTAAGAGTGAAGGATCCTTCAACGGTGATATTATGAAGAGTGAAGAGACATTTCATTGCAACAGTAGCACTTTTTGTTCCGTGAAGACGGTCCATGAGGGAGATGATGCAGGTGCGTGGGAGTATGTGAGAGGTGTTGGTGATGGAGAGAACGGCGGCAATTTGTGATTGTGACGGTGGAGAGGAGAGGTTGTGGGTTGTTGCACGGAGGATGTTGATTTGAACGGTGGAGATATTGCGTTTGATGGAGAGTGATGCGTAGATTAATGAAGCTTTGTCTTTGAGAGTGTTTGTGAGCGTTCTTAGCCTCTTTTGTTGGGCCATCGCATGAAGATATGAAGAAGAATGTTGCAAATGAGGATATAATAGTTTAGGAGAATGAATTTAAAGGGTGTGGTTTTTTTTTTGCTACATTAAAGGGTGTGGTTTGAGAAAGTATTGGTGATTAATTTAATTAATTAATTAATTAATTTTGGTTGGCATAAAACAAAGTCAAACACTCAAAGCCATGATAATCTCACTCGGACTTGAACACGTCTATTAAATTTTTAATCAAAGAAAAATATGAGGTCGTTATTTTCGGTAATATATTTGATATTTTTGATATGGGTTGATAGGTCTATTCATTATCTATTTCCCGGCGATTTCTATATTATATTATGTTAATTAACGCGGGTAAGTAAGCGAGTTTTTATTTCAAACTGATGGATAGATATCGAAGATTTTTTTGTTTTATGATAATGACGGAGATTATTTATTAATGTGGAATCATACTCTTTTAATAAATTTTTACTAGTATTTCATACGTTATTTATATCTATATTATATATAAAGGAAATTATCTCTTTCAATATACTTTTAAGTTGAACTTTTCTTTTCAAAAATACTCTTAAAATGCAAGTAACATTTGTAACATATATGAAACAAATAGATAAGAATAAATTTAATTTAATTTAAGAAGAAAAATTACACACAATTTCTTATAAAATAAGATTACTAATCAATCTCATTAATCTTTCCCGTTAACCATCTTTTACCTCTGTTAATCATGATCAAACTCACAAAAATCTAGCACAAAACAAAAACTCATGCTACTTTTTTGTCAGTCGTTTTTATAATGTACATTTGTGTTGTTCCCTTCAACACAACGACAAAGATTGTCAAGTATTTTCATATCTCTTCCACAAAAAACAACATTTCCATATTATTTTATTAATATAAGTTATTTTTCCTTAGCGTTTGATCAATTGTAACAAACATGAGCAAAAAATAAAGTTAAATATTAGACTTTAAATCCTTTAAAAAAAATATTAGTAACAAATGTGAACAAAAAATAATGTTAAAGATTGGACTATAAATCCTCCAAAAAAAAAATATTAGTAACAAACGTGAGAAAAAAAATAATGTTAAAAATTAGACTTTAAATCCTCCAAAAAAATATTAGTAACCAACGTGAGCAAAATTAATGTTAAAAATTGAACTTTAAATCCTCTAAAAATAATTAGTAACAAACGTGAGCAAAAAAATAATGTTAAAGATTGAACTTTAAATCCTCCAAAAAAAAGATTAGTAACAAACATGGACAAAAAATATTGTTAAAATTGGACTTTAAATCCTCTAAAAAAAAGAGTAATAACAGACATGAGCAAAAAATATTAATAAGTAGGGTTCTCACAGTTCATAGTACTTTCCCGCATTGTTTAGTTTTTCTCAACCTCTTAGCCCTCTGCATTAGAATTCATAATCAATCTGTAAGTTTTTTTTCCCTTTTTCTTTCATGTTACAACTAATCAAAGTCGATTAATTTTATGGATTATTTGATTTTGCTGGTTTTTAAGTGATTATGATTCAATTTGTTTACGATTAATTTTAAGGATTATTTGATTTTCAGTCATGGTCAATTATACGTAGCTTTATCAAGAGGAGATTCTCAAAATTCAACTAAAGTTTTCTTTAAAGATATTCTTTTATCGCAATCATAGCAATGTTTCTTTTACATAACATGTCATTTATACATTTATTCCTTAAAAAAATGTCATTTATATATGGGAAATGCTAACCAGTGCCTGGGCACTGGGGGCACTGGTTAAGAATATGAAAAAGGAAATTATATAGTCGTTAATGCATTGAAATTGTGTAATTAATTGATAATAATGTCAAAAGCAGCATCCTTTTATGGTAATAATTCCTTTTTATGGTAAGCTTAACCGGTGCCCCATACACTGGTTAGCATGACCCTTTATACATTTATGTTATGATGTTACTAATTACTATTAGAATAAACAATAAATGGTCGTTATTTTATCTTTATTTTATAATATGTTGGCAAACTAAAATATGTTGAGTTCATAAATAATTTTGTTATATGTCTTGACAATATTTTGTTTATGAATCAAAATATAATAATTTCCATTAATATTTAAAAAATTTAATTAAAATTATACAAGCAAACATAATAAAATAATCACAAATATTTACGCAGTAGAAATAGCAGAGAGACGGACACGATATCTACTTGTTTTTATAAGTGAAGCAAAGAAAAGTAATAGCGGGGAATCATTCAATATACAATTTCTTTGATAAGAGATCTACTGCTACTATTTTTGACACACAAGTTTTGTCAAGAAATCAGTGTATTGATTGATGATCAATTTGCGTCATTATAAACCTACCGAATCTTTCTTTCTTTTTGCTCTCAAACATGCACTAAATCTGAATATAAACGATATTTTTTCAATTTACGGAAAATATGAGATTATGAAAGGTTAATAAATCTTTTGAACCAGATACTCCCTCCGTCCCTTAATATAACCACCTATTGCTTTTTTCACATTTCTTAAGAAATGTTGTTGGTGTAATTAATGTGTCTGTTTTATAGTACAATTTTACAAAATTAA
>Ga0209282_1002856_pt1 | contig 10126 bp, 3 predicted proteins | sample Mtrugardesep15_FD_187529 | JGI IMG/M metagenome (GOLD analysis project Ga0209282, IMG submission 187529) | Root nodule microbial communities of legume samples collected from California, USA - M. trunc garden sep15 (SPAdes) (version 2) | ecosystem: Host-associated > Plants > Roots > Nodule...
TGAGTTTTTTTGTTTTCTCATTTCTAAAACACTTTTGAAAAGTTACATTACCAAACAAATTTCCTTTTTCACTCTTCTTTAAAACTGTTTTCTAAAACAGATTTATAAAACATATTTTAAAAACTAAAAAAAAAAACTGATCCAAACAGGCCCTTAATCTTTATGTATCTATATTTAGTAAAAACAATATTTTATGCATTGTTTATGTTTAAGGGTTAGTAGTTAGTACGTCTAAAAATGATAGACGAGTCAACTATGATTAACGTTATATATGATTCTAGTTAGTTACAAGTCTTTCAGGTTGTTATTTTTCTGTTTTTAGGATCAACTTTTGTCTCTTGCATACCGAGATTGTATGCTAGAGCAGAAAAGTTATAGAACACTGGGGTGTTTGATTTTGCAGGGACGAATATTGGTTTTTAAAATAATTTGGTTAAAAGTGATTCGATGCAAAAAAATTAGTTTGTGGCAAAAACTTCATATCTTAATCATGGGAATTGGGATGTTCCTTAGTTTGTGGATACGACTGTTATCTCAATTTTCAGGGAATATTACTCAAAGGTGGCGCTTGCTTCATACCATTGCATTTTTTCCAAGTTAATAGGCTTTTACCCTGCCATTAGAGATGAGAATAGGTCGGGTCAAGCCGAGTTTTGCTTAAATAGATCAGACTTAGTTGAAAAAACGAAAGTTTAAACTAACCTATTAGCATGTCAAAGGGTTATTTTAAGCTTGGTCAAACCATTTTAAAAGTTCGGTTTGACCTATTAGCCTCTTTAAAAGGCTAATTTGTACTAACAATTTTAAATATAACATTCTTGTTTATAAATGGCTAGCATATCAATAAAATTTTATAAAGCATGTCCTTTCATTTTCCTCCCATTGTGTTCACCTTCTTTCTTAAATAATATTCGATCAAATAGGTACCATTGTGTTCACCTGTATTTATTTTAAAAAATAAAATTATCTCCTGTGGCTTGCAACATAGGTATTTTTTAATCAAAAATGAAAGAGAATTTATGTGTGTTATATAAGATAAATAATTTAAGGAAAATGTTAACAAGTGTTATAAGGGTATTGTTTAAGCATCTAAAAGTAGTAATTTTTGCATTGGAAGTTGCACGGTTATAACTTTAATAAGTGTTTGAGTTATATTTTTAAGACATAATCTCCTTTTGTGGGTTCCTTAAACAATGCCCTTAGGGCACTTGTTAACAAGCCCCATAATTTAAAAGAAAAAAAAAAGAAGATAAAAAGACTCGAATGTTATAATTAAATAAGATAAAGGATCATAAAGTTATTTTGTCTAAATATTACTCTCTATTTCTGTTTTCTTAATCGTCGTTTGATATTTGATATTTGATTTTGTGTTTCTATTTAACCGTCATTTTGATAATATTTTAAGGTACAATTTGTCAATTATATTTTTTCTCAATTACTCATACTCCTTTTTAATAAAACTAACCTAGTCTCATGTATTTAGAAAATTCAAGTTTGTTATCTATTTTAAATAATTTGTTTTTAAAAACAAAGTTTTGTTACATATAGTAATTGATCTTATCCAATCTATTTGAAAAGTTCAAGTTTGTTTTTTGAGAACAATTTTTTTGCTACCTATAGATAAGATTGTAACATTGTTAAAAAATTTAACTGCATGTTAGAAGAACAATTTAATGAAAAACATTTGTCTGTTACAAGAAAGATAAATGCGAAGAAAAAAGGAGTTTGTTGAAGAGATATTTAGTGGTTGATTTCATGTTATTCCTGTCAAAGAACTACTATTATTTATTCTAAAAAAACGGAGTATTAGGTACGGAACATATAAACCTATAAATAGAAACTTAAGAAAGCCTCAATCTAAAAACAAAATAGATTAATCGATTTACATTGTACAAAACAATTATTAAAACCCTAACAGCCCTTACTTCAACCAACCTAGGGTTTTGGTTTCCATCACAGCATCAAACAATGTCGCTGGGAAAAATTCACCGTATGGAGATAGAGAATTTCAAGTCATACAAAGGTTCCCAAGTCATCGGTCCCTTCGCCGGCTTCACAGCCATCATCGGCCCTTATGGCGCCGGAAAATCAAACCTAATGGATGCTGTCTGCTTCGTTCTCGGCATTAGAACCATCCACCTCCGTGGTTATCAACTAAAGGATCTTATCTGTGCATTCGATGACAACGAGAAACAGAAGAACGAACGTTCTGCCTTGGTTCGCTTGGTTTATCAACTTGCAGACAAATCTGAGATTCAATTTGCAAGAACAATCAACGCCACAGGCGCAAGTCAGTACTTCATCGATGGCAATGTGGTTACCTGGGATGTCTACAATGCTAAACTCGAATCGCCTCATATTCTTGTCAAAGCTCGCAATTTCTTGGTCTTTCAGGGTTACATGGAATCCATTGCATCGAAAAATTCAAAGGAACTTACTTTACTTTTCGAGCAGATATCTGGTTCGGATCAATTCAAGAGAGAGTACAAGAAGTTGGAAGAAGAAAAAAATTCTGCAGAGGAGAAATCAGCACTTGTTTATCAGAAGAAAAAGACTATTTTTATGGAGAAAAAGAAGAAGAAAGAACAAAAGAAAGAGGCAGAGGAACATGTCCGGTTTCAAGACGAATTGAAATCTATGAAAAAGGAACATTTCTTGTGGAAGTTGTTTATTACAGAGAATGATTTTGCTAAAACCACTGAGGAACTTGAAGTTGATAAAACAAGCTGTGAAGGTGTTGGTAAAGAGGTAGAAAAATTTGAACATGAAGCCAATGAAAAGGAAAAAGAGCTAGCCAATTGTGTTGAAGAGATTAAGCTACTCGAGGAGAAAATAACTGAGATAAGAAACAAACTTGATGACAAGACTCGACCCGATGTTATCAAGTTAAAGGAGGAAATATCTCGTATCAATTTGAGAATTGAAAAAGCAAAGAAGGAGCTCTGCAAAAAAGATGAAGAATGAAAGAGGCATTCTAATGATATAGCAATGCTAAAGAGAAGTATTCAGGATCTTGATGCAAAAATGGATGACCTACAGGAAAAGGGTCGTAATGTTGGTGGTCAGATTGATATTCTCCATTCATAGGTAGAGTTGTTTGTGCTTGTAAAATTAATTTATCCTTCTATATGAGCATTTTTTGTTTGAGAAAATATTTTTTATTTTTTTACTTTTAATTATAAAACTGTCCTCATTGTTTTTACTTTATTTCCTATTTTTAAATATTTGCGTATGTAAACAAAAAAAATGTTATTTAAATTTTGAAGAGTTCATCCAAGTAATAAATATACTTAAACATCTTGCCTATACAGCATGTCCATTAACATGGTTCCCACTTCCTTATCTTTTCAGTTATAAGCCTTCACCATTTTTCATACTTGATGAAGTTGATGCTGCATTGCACAACTTGAATGTTGCGAAAGTTGCTAGCTTTATTCATTCAAAATCTTGTGAAGGAGCGAGGGCTAATCAAGATACCAATGATGAAAATGGTTTTCAGATAATTCAAATATCACAGAAAGATCAATTCTATGACAAAGCTGACGTGCTAGTCGGGGTTTGCAGAGACTCTAAAAGTAGCAGTTCGAGAACTCTCACTAGATCTCACTAAATACCGGGAGTCCTAAATTTCATTCATTCGATACATTTTGTTAGTTAAGTTTTTTGTAATGTACAGAGCTCAATTTGCAATGTATAGAAATCCTTCACTTGGGTTCTTCCTTTCTAATGGGAGTTCATATGACTGTGTTTTCTATCTTTCAGCATGTTTGGATATATGAATCGTGTTTTCTATCTTTTATTTTTTCAAGGCAAAATGCCAAAAGATATCTTCGTATGCATGGGGTTTTGTTTTGTAATCAATTTTTGAATTTCTTTCTGAACAAACATCAGTCTGAAATCATGATTCTATATAAAGTATAACTGATCTGGTGACGTTTATATGTTATCTTGCTGTTTGAGGTTCATGATAACTATGGTTATGTTGTTCAATTTGAGGTTCATGCTAATCTTATTATGTTCTCGAGCAGCCCGGAGATCTGTACCTGGCAAATTGAGAGATTAAAAATGGTATATTTTGTCTAAATTCCCCTACGGTATAGCAGCGCCGCTATAGCTGTGCTATTTTACAACACTGCCTTGATTTCTGTCCCCTGGAAAAGAAAACTTAGAGCCATTTTATGAACTTCTCAACAAGTACTTATAGGACAAAAGTTGAAATATTCTTGTAATGACTGAGTTTTTGAATAGTATACACTGAAATCAGACCATTTCATTGGACTCACTGTTATAGCATAATACTGTAGGCCTAGACTCCTTACTTGACGACCTGATCAGACCAAAGGTGTCCGACAAGAGAACTCCATGTGAAGAGGAGGATGATGGCCAAACACTTAATCTGCCTAACCCAATGATGGGGTTTGGGGTTCCCAACGAGCCAAAGTCTATAATTACACACCAGACGCTATTGGACCTCCATACTTCTACTTCGAGAATGTGGCACTAACACTGAAAGGTGTTTGGCAAAAAATATCTAGGTTCTTGTATGACGTGCAGCCGGAATACGTAGACTTAAAATATTTTTGTGCTGTGGCTAGGAAAAGGGGATATGTTCACAAAAATATTTTAAGTCTACGAATTCCGGCTGCACGTCATACAAGAACCACGATACTTGACGCATTCCCCCTATTGAAGAAATGGTGGCCATCATGGGATCCTAGAACAAACCTGAATTGTTTGCAAACGGTACACGGCAGTGCACAACTCACCGACAGAATCAGGAAAAAGCTAGAAAGTTGTGACCATCGGAATCTGTCAAGAAGTATGTTTTAGAACAATGTCGGAAATGGAATTTGGTATGGGTGGGCAAGAATAAAGTTGCCCCCCTAGAGCCGGACGAAGTGGAAATGCTGCTGGGCCTCTCTCTCTCTCTCTCTCTGAAATAATGTGTGTTTTTTCTGTATCCTAATGGGATCAATCTTTTATCTCTCTTTTCTGGAATTGGTGGTGCAGAAGTAGCTCTCCATTGACTCAGCGTCCCTCTAAATAATGTTGTGTCGGTTGAAATATCTGAAGTGAATAGGAACATTGTTAGAAGTTGGTGGGAACATACTAATCATAAAGGTAATTTGATTGATATCGATGACGTGCAACAGCTAGATGCTGAGCGTTTGGAGCAGCTCATGAGCTCATGTGGTGGTTTTGATCTCGTTGTTGGTGGGAGTCCATGCAATAACGGCTGGAAGCAACAGGGTTAACCGGATTGGACTCGAGGGAACAGAATCAGCCCTCTTTTACGATAACTTTCGAATTTTAGACTTGGTGAAAGCTATGGCGCCGAGATTTCAATGAAATTGTATATAGAAATTTCATTTTCAGGCTATGTATATTCCGAACATGTAGGATCTTCTAATATAACCTCAACATTAGGCAAACACTTCTAATCCATTTTTATTATCGAACAAGGAAAGACAACTGTATCAAATAAATTTTTTCCTTAACATTTCTGGTTTCTTGTTAGTACATTGTTTATGTTTAAGGGTTAATGCATCAAAAAATGATAGATGAGTCAACTATGGATAACGTTGTATGATTCTAGCTAGTTGCAAGTCTTTCAGCTTGTTATTTTTCTGTTTCATTTATGGATAGATTTTTTTTTTAGGGTCAACTTTTGTCTCTTGCATACCAAGATTTTATGCTAGAGTAGAAAAGTTATAGAACACTGGGGTGTTTGATTTTGCGGGGATGAATATTGGTTTTACCGATTAATAGAACCATCCGCTTTGTAATTGAGTATATGTAGAGGGTTAAATATGTTTGAGTATATGTACAGGGTTCAATATGTGTCGAGATGAAAAACACAGGATTTGCAAGACTGATATAGGTTTTCAAAAGTGAGAAAAGAATGTAAAGGGTAGGGAGTGATGATACTAAATGTGGCCATTATGGGACAGACATAGTCATGAAGGCGAGGAGGATGTTTGTGAATGAGTGTAGACTTTCTAAGTGGTGGTGCAAGGCAAAAGGGATATGGTTGAATTTAGTGAAGGGAAAGACCTCCCTTCTGTTTCTGGCGAAAATGATTTCCTGATAGATGCCGTACTACCATTGTTAACAACATTGAGGTACCTAGGTATTGCGTGCATTGCTCAAACCATTACTCAAAATTCACTCTGCTTGACAAAGCCAAGCGTTATAGTATATAGACTACCATGCTCGACATACCCAAATTTTTCAACTTATACACCTGTCACAAAACATGATCTGCTACCATTTTTTACTTGTCAACATATTCCTCCTGGACCTTACTGATTAACCACTTGATGCAGGTCATGCTGATTCACCTGCAGGATAGGCCTCATCCAGGGTTTTTTGATATTATTCAAGAATTGCAAGATGAAGCAAAGTTCTGCATGATGATGTTAACATGGGATCATGAATATAGGCTTTTTAGGTTTGACTCTCATGAGCTGAAGTTTTAACATAATGACATTAACCATCAAAATTGTTGTCATTCTTCGTTGTCAAATTTATGTATCAAAAATATCATTTATGTTTGATCAATGTGAGCATGGAAAAGTTTATATACTGCAAACTAAAAGAAGTCCCTGCTTAAAGAAGTAAGGGGGCATAAATGCATATATATTTTCAGTTTTCACCACCAACTGTCCCAGACTTTGCTCTAGCTTTCACTAGGCCTCCAATGATGCCATAACTATACTCACAGATTATGTTCAATTTCATCTAGCAAGAGTATAAAGGAACCTCAAGCAGGAAAATTGTATATAATTATTTATATTAATAATACAAAGATCTATAAATGTTATAACACATGAATAATTTTCTCTTTCTTCAAAATCATAAAGCACATCACTACAGATGTAAGCTGGGGGATTAATAAGCACCTTATAGTAAGAACTCAGAAATAAAGGGCTGTTAACTAGAGTATTTAATTATCTTTTGTACAACCACTGTCCTTGCTTTCCTAGTCTGCCTACTACATTGATCAGCTTGCACACTCAAACTCTCAATAATCTCTGCAAAAGTTTCTATTTTCTTCTTAATCTCATCGATTGCGAGCTTTACAGCATCCTCATTTCCAAGAGCAAAATCAGCAGTTTGCACCATGGATTCAATCTTAATTTCCAATTGATCGATACGAACCCGGATGTTATTCATGTCCACCAATGAAATATAAGTACCAACCTGCATTGAGCTGATTACTTCTCTTTGGCCCTTTAAAGCTGTCTCGTATTTCTTAAAAAGCGAGTTACACCATTTTCCAACTGAGCCTATTGGAACAGCCAATGCAGCAGCCAAAGCCGCTACGACAGGAGGCGCAGATATTGCTGCTGCCACAACTGAGAAAATCAACACAGCAACAAAAGCCGCTACGAAAATAACACTTGACACCCTCTTCAATGTTTTGTGAGATTTCAGTTTCTTATCAAGATTTTGCTTTCTAATCAGCAATTTCTTCAGCATTGATGATTGTTGAGTATAAACTGACTGAAACAACGAATAAAACTCTTCGGTAAAAGGGTCCCCAGTTTCCTTGAAATTCCTAAGCCCTTTCAACGTCTTTACATAAGTTGACCCTTCAACTCCATTTTGAACCTCTTCATCAAAACAAGTCATTGCAGACTTAACCGCAACAAGTTTTTCACGCGCTCGTTTCAGGCATTTCTCAAGGGCATTACAAAACTCCAATGTCTGAAGACTATTCTCGAAAAAATCCTCCACCAAGGAGAACAAGTCGCGATCCTTCTTGTTCCATATATCTTGCTTGCACTCAAGAATGACTTTGACAACTTCCTGGTTCATGTCAAGAAGACTTCCGGTAACTTCACCTAGTGACTCAAGCGATATAGAGCGAACTTCAATCCCTTGAGCAAGAGAGTTGATCACCCTGTTGGTGCGTTCCTGAATAGTAGTATCAAAGGATTGCAAGTTTGGATCATCAACACAGGCAGCTTCATAAGAGCTTAAATCAGCCGCATAAAGAGAATGGGTGCCCATTTTAATCGGTGTTGGTACATCAGTATTGGAATTAGTCCCCTTGCTGGTCTGACATCCCATTCCAATCAAACAGGTCCAACAGAGCTAAGTGTGTGTTTGGTTCTGCGTTATAAAAGATCGACTTTGAATGAATAGATTCTATAAAATTGAATTGAACCTAACACAGTTTATGTTTAGATACATTCATGTTAAAGTGAGTTGAACAATAACTTTAAGGCTAAAAATCAATTATAGAAGCAAAAACTTCAAATTCTAGCTTCAAGTTAGAACTAATTATAGAGTTAAAATCAAATATATTCGAAAACATCCAAAATCAATCATACACTTCCATCATGAATTGTCTCCTTCAAAAGCCTAACCAAACATACACTAAACCCAATTTCAAAATTAAAGGCTATGTGCAATGGTTTTTTTATCAATTAATCACCAACGTTCTCAAATCTCAACTCACAAACCCCACAAAATGTAATGTTACAAAATTTCATTAGATAATGTTCAATTTTTGTGGCTATTTTTTGCTAGATCAAGCACTCCTAAATCAGGCAACCCTTCATTTGAGAAGACACAAAAAGTGTGGATGAAAATAAATAACAAATAAAATCCCAAAATTAAAGTTTCAATTTTTATTTATATATGTACAAATGGGGTTAGCCTAGAAGTTTATATTACCTGGGTTTCAGCCAGAATTTCAGAACTACGTTGGTATCTCTCACTTGAATTCCTTCTCCAAGAGAAAACAACTGCAAAAAATTGAAGTAAAGGGTAAGATGAATTAATAGAACCTTGGATAGAGATCTATGGCTAATAATAGAAAAGTAATGATGATAATTAGTAGTAGTTACAGCTTTAATAGAAAGCATTGACTCTGAAGAAGAAGAAGAACCTTACATTGATTGTGTTATGGACTCAAAGCAAGTGAAGGAACAGTGAGTTAAGGAAACTGTTCGGAAAGTACCAAGTAACAATGAAAAGATTGTGTTTTGGATTGAGGTGGTCCCTAACCGCATTTGGTCAAGAAAACAACATTTGCAATCGAAAAGGCAAGCATGTTTTTTTGGCAAAAATGTTCTGTAATTTATTTTATTTTTACTTTGTGTTGACTAGACTATGTTGTGTATGTTTTGGTTACCATACCATCAACCTTTGAGGTTAAACCCAACTCCTCTCGATAATTCGATCAAGATCGGACGGCTTAAAATTTTAGCAAATTTTCAAAAAAATAATCTTTTTGACACAAAAATATTTAAAAACTTGAAATTCAATCTCATCTTGATCGAACAAGAGATGAGCAGGGCGGATTTGAATAGGGCATGGTGTGGCAAGTGCCACACCAAATTTTTTATTTATTTTTATTAGTTTACTTTATAGTTTCATTCATATATATTAATACAAACATCTTTTATGTTTATATATGTGTCTATATTTTTTTTCATATATTAATACAGGAATCTATTATTTTTAATTTATACATGTGTCTATATCTTTACCGTATATTAGTAAGAGGACTTCTTTTTTTTTTAATTCTTACATGTGTCTACACTTTAACTTATATATTAATACGGGTATCGATTTTATTTGTAATTTATACACATGTCTATATTTTTATTCGTATTTAATACATAAATAATGTTTTGTACAATTTATTCATCTGTCAATATTTTTATTCATATATCAATACAAAGATTTTTTTATTATTATTTTTGATTGCTACGCAATTGCGACTTACTTCCAAAAAAAGAGCGCAACACACTTAACATCCCTATACATGGGTATTCTGCAAGAGCATTTGATTGATCTCTTGTAACGTCTTTATTGAATTTAATATTATTTAATTATTTGGAAAAAAAATAATAATGTCGGTCCAGATCTGCCATGGAGATGAGATGATTGAAATGTGTGTAGTATAAGGATTGGGACAGCACACAATCTAAATCCATCCAACAAGGTCTACCACGATGGTTGAGTTTGTAAGATAAAAGAGTAGTTTTTTTTTTTTAATGGGAGTTTGTAAAATAATAGTTAAATATGTTTACATTCTATATTAACCTTTTTTACTTTTAAAAGGCTAAGTTTATTATATATTAACCTTTATTTTAAATTCATACAAAAA
>Ga0209282_1002857_pt1 | contig 10126 bp, 7 predicted proteins | sample Mtrugardesep15_FD_187529 | JGI IMG/M metagenome (GOLD analysis project Ga0209282, IMG submission 187529) | Root nodule microbial communities of legume samples collected from California, USA - M. trunc garden sep15 (SPAdes) (version 2) | ecosystem: Host-associated > Plants > Roots > Nodule...
GCAAATGGCAAAATACCTAAAATAATATCTGCACCAGAGTTATCAACAAATATGATAACCTGCCATGAAAAAGAAATTGATTATGACACCACTCTTGGACAATATACATCAGAAGAAATAAAGATATTTCTTTCGCCATATGACACTTGCCTTCTTCCAGGACTTCTTGCTCCATCTCATTTTCAAAGTGTCCAGGTCATCAATAATCCATGGTCGAGGGAGAAGATTTTTACAAGTAGCCGAAAATGACATTCCATCCCTAGAGAAAGCTTCTGCAAGCTTCAAGAAATTGAGGGAAGAAAAAAGTAACACATAAACTACAACTACTTATATATAATCCTCCAAACATTGGCATATGATTGTAATAAACAATTGTCTTCTAGTAGGGAAATAAATTCATTTTAAGTTTAGTTTTCCATAGAAATTGTCAGCCTATGGTTGTACTGAATCAGCCTGTGAGAATTATTTCAGCACGATTATTTTCAAATTTTTAAGTGTTTGCTACCATAACACAGAAGTGAACAAAATTACATATAAAGAATTAAACTACCTGGGGCGAACCAAGATCAAATACGTTCCCAGCAAAAATTCCTCTAACTAAATTTTCAAGTCGCTTGCCTTCATCTTCAATTGCATCATTAAGACGAACAACATTCTCAAATAGGGTGATGGCCTTTGCATTCTCTTCATCCTGTTGCATTCAAATCACAGATGAATTATTACAAATCTTGGCCAAAATGAAACTACATGGTTTATTGATGGTCCAATCCACCCCCCCTATCTTAATGACATTGAAAAGAAACATTGTTAAATTTTCTAAACTGTGGCCAACAAAATCACGAAAAGAATGCAGTTGAATTTACCCATATTCTTGCTGCAAGATGTTAAATTGTTTCAACCCCAATAACCAGATATATTCTTCCACATTTTCTCTTAATAGGATTAGCATTTATCAAATAGCACAGGAGATTGTTCGCTTATACTTACCTTGACTTTCTTGAAGATATCTCTGAACCCTAGTTCTTTTAGGACTTCCTCACGAAGTCTGCATAGAAGCTAGAACAGAAACACAAATAATAAAGACAAATGAAGAAAAACACAGAAGGGGAAATCAGACATATATAAGCATTCTTTTTTATTTTTGTTATTTTTCTCATTTGCATATAAGTTCAGGTAAAGAACATACAAGGATATCAAGAGGATTTCCATGACTTGCAGGATATTCCTTCAAATCTTCAAGTATTTTAGCATACCTTTTTGAAAGAAACGAACCAAAATAAGATTCAATATTGCAATTAACAACAATTTGAATTACTTAGGATAAAAACAGACAGTACAAGCCTGATGTTCATAGAAACATTAGGCTTTCCGAACAATGTCAATAAATATGCAGATGGTGTTAATAAACAAGATAATAAAGTATACGACTCAAATAAAAAAACCTCTCAAAGTGAACGAAACGGGAAGAATGAAGTAATAAGAAACCGCCTAACCTTTGAGCAAAAATTTCGGCTTTATTTGCAGCATCAGGAACAGAAGTATCACTCTCAGCACGCTTCCTGTACCAAATAAAAGCTAAAAATTAACATAAACAAGAGACATTGAAATGATAAAATCCTTGCACGAGCTCAATTTTGTTTCGAGAGATCTTACTTGTAGGAGGGGATACCACTGTGCAGAAGATTAATCCACGATAACTCAGTGGGAGTGACGACACGTGGATCATCCGAAGGGAATCTCCAAGGAATGGTGCATGCTGAGTAATTGGTCGTATCAGTATCATCCATCAACAAAGGGAATCTCACCAATTGTGATGTGCCACTTGCCATTGATTCTTCTTCTGATATAAATATACATTTCAGTTCAGTTACAATCTAGTCTACTCACTAAAGTAAGAGTCCTAAGAAAAGGCTGCAAATAAGTGCAACTGAACATACTATCCTTAAGTAACATTACCAAATTGTCACTTTTTTTATGACATTTTATCATACATTATACATGCATACGTACTGACATACGCGGTGTATGTTTGATTTCATTTTTGGAAGAGGCAAAATCAATTATAATGGTGTAGAATTGATTTTGACACGTTTGATGGTTCTCAAGTAGAATTGATTTTCGCCTCCAAAATTGATTCTAACATAAAGCTAGAATTTGGAGTTTTTACCTCTACATTGATTTTTATCCTCGAATTTATTGTTCAACTATAATTATTTATTTTTTTATCAAATAGCCTAATGCTAGAAATTCACCACTTGAGGTGAATAAGCGGGGAATCCAGGGTTCAACTCCGATCCTGCATATCAAAATGTCCCTACAATCTGAGCTATGCTCAAGGGAACGTTCAACTTACTTTTAACTAGAACCAATTTTTGTCGCTGCAAAATCAAACACACGTGCATATACATAACCATGATAACAACATTAATGATATAAGAGTTACCTAGTGTTTGGGAATGAATATGATTGGCTAGTGATGATTGATGAATGCAATGTTGTTGGGAGAGAGAGTTAACCCTGCAGGTTGTTGAAAGAGTAAAAGAAACAAAATGTGAATGAAATGATGATGATGATGATGAGGGAATGTAATTCCAACGGTTGCAGCACCTATGAGTTTGAGTTGGTGATATTATAAATGGTTTCACTTTCTCCATTAAAATGAACCTATGAACTAATGACATGATAATTAATTTTTCAATTGTGTAAATGAAATGAAATTGGTTTATATTATTATGAGTCATTAGATGAATTGGAAACAATTTTTCTGGTGTGTAATAATTTGATATTTGAAACTAAAAAGTGTACGTCCAATATTTTAGAGTAGTATTAATAATTTATGTGGATACGATAATACTAGAATTGAAAGAAAGACGTATGATATATTTGTATGATAAGAATAAAATATATAGTTTGAGTGGCATACCTTAATGTTGACGGAGGTTTGTGGTTGGTTCACTTTGAAAAGAAGGAGTGCTGCGTGTAGTGTAAAATGAAAATGGGGAGTTTTTGTTTGGCTATGATTGACCTTAGGAGTTAGGTCTATCTATAGTACACTCTTACGACCTTAACTAATATATCTAATGCTTGTGGGGTTGGGCAATGGACACCTTTATTACTACTCTCTTCATAGCATTATGTGAGACATCAGCATTTTGAAGTTTGTATTTTTTTTTTTAAAAAGATGATATTTGTAAAACCACTTTTTAACAACTTTTGAAACAATCATCTCTCTCATACTCACATATATTTTTATTCTCTCTCTTCTTCTTTCTCTCTCCATTATTTTTGTCCAATCACAAGAGGTGAAAAATAGTTGTCACTAAAATTATCTAATATGAGTTGTATAAATATCACTTCTCTTTTTTTTAATAGCAATGTCGAAGAAGTTGTTGATTTATCTTTTAGGTTTGAGTTTGGATCTTCTTTTATTTCTTAAAAGAAGTTTAAGAGTGTCAGTGACACTCTTACAGAATAATATATACATACTTTTTAGGGTGCTTAAAAAAAAAAAATATATTACAGTGACATTGATGATGGCAACAGTTGAAGTTACAGAAACAGCTATAACCATCAATTAACTATTTGAATTGAAAACTACATACTACTAGTATATGCTTTATTAATATGCAGAGTGACCTTTTATCAACAAGAAAAGGTAAGCCTAAGAAGCTGATATGCAAATTCTTCTTTCACAACAGAATAACTTGATTTAAAGTTACAGTTCACATCACATGCAATCACACTAAATTATATAGCATCCATATATATAGGGAGAATAGAATTCTTAACAAGAGAATAGAATTCTTAACAAGGACAAAAATAATAGCACATGTACCCTACATCTATTTGCTACAATGATGAGTAAACATCACTAGAGATACATCATGGGAACAAGACAACCACGTGGAAAACTAACAAACCAACTAACATCTAACACTAAACATTGCAACTTTTGACACAAAACAGCCACCATTCTGTCCTGGTAAGTTAATTTTGACAGCATCAGTAAAAGCATGAGGTTGATTCAACTCAAGTAGTTGATTGACTATGATTAGAGTCCTTTTCAGGTAAAGGATCTCTGTCATCAGCAGATGAGGTGTTCCTAGAGTCTTGAGCATTGTTGTTGAAAGAAACAATATTCTCTTCTTGAAATGCAGCAGGTGTCATAAAAGGCTTCACTCCACCAAAACTTACTTCATTAGACACATGATGATTAACATGTGGAGGAGGATTATTATGTGTAATAGTTGATATATTATGCTCCACCCTCTGCTTCTTGCTGTTGTGCTCCAGATGGTGACCAGGAAGAAAACTTCCGACAACAACCTGATGCATGCACAACATAGTGAATGTTAGAAAGAGAGTGTTAAAGTGAGAGTTAGTAGCACTTTTTTTTATATAAAACCTACTCCCGAGGTTTACCTGCACGGGACCAGAAGCTATAAGCAAACCAGCGAGTCCACCACCCAATACTCGGCCATCTGGGCCTGCCAAAGAGACACTCATCCCACCAGATCTGCTTCTTGTAATTCCATTCTCAGTTGGCATAAAGGAACCAGACAAGGAAAGAATCTCAAACCGCCCCTGTAAAAGCACCCAGTGTGAAATATGAATGTATAAAATCCATTCACTAAGGGCATAAATGAAATTGGAAGATATATGTAACACCGATTCAGTATGAATTTAGTGAGTCGATGCCATAGAAAAGGGAAACTTAAAATTAATATTTGATATGTATAGAATCAATACATCAATACATATAATACAAGACAGACATGGCTGCATATAAACGAAAGACTTTATTGTACATACTTCCCAATATGATAGAGAAACAAATGACCGAACTCTTGATTTTTTTATGTAAATGAACAAGATTGAACTCACCTCATATGTTAAAGTACCCCCTGAAGAAGTCGATTGACGAAGCGTAACATTTGAAATTGTGCCAGTGGCAGAGAGAATGCATATTGCACGTGATCCTTGTTGGGAGGACATAATTTTCATGGTAACATCCTGAGACAGAGCATAGAAAATCACAAATGCTAAAATGACCATGTTGAACAGCAAAAATGAAATTCAAAATCTACAATCCAGAGTCAATAATTTACTTCAATAATTACAACATACACAACCACTTGATCCATACCATAGTAAAATATGATATAAGGAAATGAACAGACTATAGTCATAATCTAACTAAAGTTCAGGATATAGACGTAAAAGGAAAGGAACAGATTACCTCGCCAGAATTCACTGTAAGCACATAAGCTGTGAAGTTGGCACCTACTGAGTATGCAATTCCCTCACTTACACCTCCACCTACAACTAAATAAAATACATAAGGAAGATCAATTGATGGAGAAAGAAAGGAAATGCAAGAATGTAATAAAGAAAGTCTAGAGAGGAACTTCCTTTATAATTCACAAAAATAAAAACAACAACCAGTTCATTCATTATATAAAAGCAATCCATTAAATAAATTAAAAATTAAAAGAAAGAAAAAAAACCAGCAGCTTATGTATTATTCAGTCAGATCCATCTTTTAAAGGATGAGGTAGATTTGAAGGAAAATGATTTATTTTCCGAGACTTCATTAATAGAAACGGCAAATTAAGCATAAAGATTAAAGAATTTTTCGAACAAAGATAAATTCAATAAGCCATATTTGAAAGTTTTCCAGCTCAATTCAGTTATTTAATTAGACAGCAAACTCAACATACTCACGCATCGCAGCATTACATGGCAGTAAATTGGCCACCCTATTATAGCCCTAATTTTAGAAGATTCTTTATTACCCTGGATCAGCATTGTGTCATTAGTCAAAACAATTCAGTGTCTTCTCTTCTATGTGTTGCGTAGAGTTCTAAACACATACTATGCCATAATGCAGAAGCGATTATAACAGTATCCACATAACCGAGTCCATCAATATTTTTGTGTTCCATACTTTACGGTTTTCTGGGCCTTAATTCATAACCTTCAAAGACAGAGTGCCAACCCTCTTAAACAATTAAAGAACTCAGATCTTGTTCAGATATAGAAGTCACCAAGTCAGCATGTTCACTTGCATGCAAAATGTAACATATGCATGTTGTCTACCATGTTAAACAACGCAAAATTCAAAGTTCGCATTCGTCCTACTTGGATGTTGCAAGATAAAGAAAAGGGAAGAAAATGTCGGATTAAGTAATGATTTTTGTCCCTTCTATTTATTCTGTTGTTTAAAATACTACAAATAGAGTATCATTGCGGCCACTGGCCAGTATTGGAAGTATGTAGCAGAGCGGTTTTCTGCTATCGCTGTTGTTGTGCCCACAGGCCAAAATGGCAGTGGTTCCAGCAACTAAAAGTTTCAGAAAAATGTAGTATTAGGGATATTTTGGGGTTTTATTCTTCTAATATTGGGAGTTAAACATCAAATTTTGATGTTTACTTACATTAAGCATTTAGATGCTTAAACTTGTTTGTTTTGAGTTTTTTTGGTATTTACTCCTGTGTTTTGATTAAGAAATATGACTTTTTATTGTTATTTAAGAGTATTTGTTAAATTTCAAGTAATATGTAAATTATTGGCATTATATATACTGTACTATTAATAATTTAATTAATATGTATATGAAATTCAGAATACGTTCTCTGAATATAGCATGTTTAGGGTCAGCCACTATGTGTCTCTATCATGGATTGATAATAACTATGCCAAATAATTGGCAGAACATGTAAATGTTAAAAATAAAAATAAAAGGAACAAGGTAGCGTTTTAAAATGATCTTATTAAAATCCTTCATTTTGTTGGTCCTCTTCTTCAGAGAAATTTTTACTTAATACAGTCTCTGAATCTCTCACTCCAAGCATACGTTATACTATATGCAACCAAAAATCTCTTCTGCAAACTTTAAAATATATTTCAATGCATTTGACTAAAATATTGATGGATATTCTAAGAGACCACTCTGTTTTTTGCTAGAAGATCACATTTTTTGTCTTAACCATCGGGTTCCTGGGAGATTGTTCTTAACAATATATCCATAATATAAAAAAACAAGTTTAAATTTGGAAATATTTCAGACTGAAATTCCTATTTTGCAGCCTATTATTCAAACCAGCCAACAAGGTGATAAGTAAGATGTTAAAATTAATTATTATTATTATATTAGATTAGATTAGAATTAGAATTAGACCAGTTCTACAAGACAAACTAGCTATAACTATAAGACTCATTCTAACTGGTCCCTTCATTTACTCTAACCGTTTCCATGGTGTCATATAATGCAATACTTTTCTTCTTCTTAAAAAGGAAAATAAGGAGCATCATATGCTACCCTAAACACAACAAATACAACCCCACTTTCAACCACAGAAATATCCACATCCACCTCACACTTTGTATTCAGATCTGAAAAGGAATCTCAGCTAAGGGTCCACTCCCCACCCCCCAAATATAAACTCTATCACAAAATCAAAAATACAAATTTCACACTATAAACACAGATCAGAGAAAATAACTACCTCCATAACAATTAGAACTCAAAAAACAAGAATTAAAATGAAAACAAAAATCAATTATGTTGAAAAAATGATAAGAGGGTTCATTGATTCATTATAAATTTCACTGTTTTTTTTTATGAAAAATAATGAATTCCACACTCATTTCTCAATATACTGCAAATGTAACAGTAAAAACAAAACCTTAGAAACATAAGTAACAGTCAAAGAAAATTATAAGAAGAAAAAAAAGGAAAATAAACACAAATACAAACTAAAATTAAAACTTGAAAACATTTCAAAGATCAAAGAACTATAAATAATACCTTGCACAGGTGGACTTTCAAAATCAAACTTAAAAGATGATTTCTTCATAGATTCAACAGGCTTCCCTCTACCCCTTTTCCAAGCAGAGAACTCTCCAGTCAACGGAATCGACGATGAAATCGGCATAGGCGAAAGCGCAGTCGCAGCTCCAGGAGCAGGCTTACCATCTGGTCCATACTTCCTTGGTCTCCCCCTCTTCTTCTTCAACGCTGTCTCCGGCAACGACACCGGCACCGTTGCCATGGAAAAATCCAAGTTGTTATCAATCCTTGGAGCAGCTTGAAAGCTCACAGGAACCTCATTACCACCCACTACATTCACAGCACCAAAATTCTCTCTTTCTTCCATTTTTATGCAAATCAAAGAAAACTAAGACACCCCAAAATTCTAAATTTAGCTTAAACCCTACCCATTCAAGATTCAAGCGTTTTCAACCTTTAATCACACTAAAAAATTCAGAAAAATTGAATTTTTTTTTCAAAAGGGGTAAAAAATTACTTCAGAAAACAGATTTTTGTACAGAAAATTTTACAATCAGAGATTAAACTACAAAAAGTGAGAAATTTCTGTATGAAATTGTAGAAAGATGAAAACCTAGAAATTGAATTGGAACAGTTGAAATTAGTCTCCGAGAAAATCGCAGTATTGTGGGCTTAAATCTGCACCATTGCAAGAACACAGAAAATTTTGAAATTACCACAGAAATTTTGGAAAAAATTGTAGAATTACTAAGAAAAAAATACAAACTTTGGCTAAGAAAATCTCATGTGTGATTTGTGAATTTAGGGTTTTGGTGGAAAAGGTTGAGTAAATAAATAAAGTTGATAAAAAAATGTGGAAAATTAAATAAATATTAAAATAAAGTAATTAAATATTCGGATTTTAATTATGAATTAATATTTTAATTGTAAAATTGAAAGTATAAATTTTGGTTAATAAAATGGTTCACGTCCGTCTTGGAAATTTAATAAAGTTGATTTAATAAATGACTGTGAATGCAGATACTTAATTTGAATACATTAAAAAAATAGGTTGGATTTTTGAAAAGGAAAGAAATTGGCATTTTTTTAATGTAAATGGTATTTATTTATTTAAAGTTTTTCTTTTAAAAAAATATTCAAAGCTGTAAAGTTAAGAATGGAACCATTACATTTTCCCAACTACTGACAAGTTCTTTTGTCTTTTCAGTTAAATTAAATTAAAGTTGACCAAGAAACTCAAATAGAAAAATTTAAAAGAAAAAAGAATAATAAAATTAGAAATGCCCTCTTTGTTTGGTGAATATACATAGGATGCCACTCTAATGTGAACGGTAACCAATTATTTTGATTTTTGAATATATGAGTTGATGTCATATTGTTTTTTTTTTATAGTACGTAACTTAGTGGCCGGAACTCACACATTTTATTTAATGTGGAGAAGTATGATGTTTGGGGTTTGAACTCTGATCCCTGCATATATTATGTATTTGTCTCTACCAACTGAGCTAAGCTCACGGGAACGAGTTAATGTCATATTGTTATTTTTAAATGTTTAGAAATTGTAAATATATTTATAAATGATTCTTTTCTAGAGATTTTTAGTTTTCAAATTCATTTTGAGTGGTCTATTTAATCTTCAAATGTGCTTTTTGTCGATTGATCTAGTTCATAAAATTATTGATAAAGGATGTGTTAAAGATGTATTTGTTATTTTGATATTAAGAGATATTTTTTGGCTAAATCAAATATTCAACTTTTGAATCAAGCTTAGAAATACAAAAATACAAGGGTGTTAAGTCTATTAAGAAAGATTTTTGTTTCATATTGCCGTTTTAGATGTTGGATACTCAATAGATTAATTTCTAAAGTTGCACAGAAAAATATTATGTTCATCAAAAAATAATAATAATAATAATTTCTTAAAACAAAATCAAAAAATAATAATGTTTGCTCTAATGTAAACGCGTGAGTCTTCTTTTTGTACCCTTTTCCTTTAATTGCTCACGCCTTCTGTTGAGTGTTTGACCACAAAGGACGATGTCCTAAAACCCACTTTCTCCTTTTAATCAACGCATGAAAATAAAATATACTAAGTAGATTTGTTTTTTGACAGAAAAAGTAGAAGATGGTATCATGGTTCTCAAGAAATTGTGCTGAAATTTAGCAAGCAAGTCCTGTTATATTATTCAAGTTAATTATGATCCACAAAACCTCTGCTTTTTTTTGTCTTCATCATATTCATCTCCTTTTTTCTAGTTAATGTGTTGAATTTTTTTACTATACTTGCTGAATAGAGACTAATATATATATATATAAATATATATATATATAAT
>Ga0209282_1002858_pt1 | contig 10124 bp, 7 predicted proteins | sample Mtrugardesep15_FD_187529 | JGI IMG/M metagenome (GOLD analysis project Ga0209282, IMG submission 187529) | Root nodule microbial communities of legume samples collected from California, USA - M. trunc garden sep15 (SPAdes) (version 2) | ecosystem: Host-associated > Plants > Roots > Nodule...
TTAACCCTCTTTCTTTCCCATTCACGTTCTTCTGGGTGAAGAAGTTCAACTACTTCCCTCTTCTCTTTTTTATTTTTTAACAACCAATTTTATTAAAGACCCAATTATTAAATCTAATAATTGATATTTAACATTCTTACTTCTCATTTTAAAGTTACTTCTTATTTGAAACATCCCCATATATATATATATATATATATATATATATATATATATATATATATATATATATTGCTTATTCTTGTTTTGTTGTGTTTGCATATATAATGCTGTTGAAATAGAAAAATGGAAACGCTAACATTTGGCTAGAAAGTATAAACGAAAACAATGATCAATATATACGATTTTTGTTTTGTTTTGTTGAGAACACCGTGCTTAATGTCTACGAAAATTTTGTGGTATATTTTACAGTTTTGTTAGATATCGATACTCTAATTCTCTGTAGATATAATTAGTTCAAAATATTTAAACGTAAAAATGTTACATAATTTTAAATTATTAAATAATAAGTATATATCCAATCAAACTATATTATATTCTAAAATGAAAAGAAATTGTTTGACAAAAAAAAAATTTGCTGAAAGTTGGCATCGCTAGTACTTAGATATATTTTTATATGCTTAATTACACTTTTAGTCCCTTAAGTTTTTCAAAGTTGTGATTTTGACCTCTAAAAAAATAACTCTTTTCAGGCCTTCTAAGTTTACTTTATGTTGCAATTTTGGTCCACCACGCCAATTTTGACCTAGTCAACGGACACGTGGGCGCCACGTGTGTAATTTTTTTTAATTTTAAAAAATAAAAAATTATTTTGTAATTAAAAAAATTGTTTTTTTATTTACAAAAATAAAAAAATAATTTTTAATTTTTTTTGTTTTTTAATTACAAAAAATAAATGTTTTTATTTTTTATTACAAAAATTAAAAATAAAAAAAACTATTTTTTTTAATTACAAAATAAAAAATACAAAAATGCGTCCACGTAACTGGGAGGAGAGAGAGATGTTTCTAGTGAGAGAAATTTTGGCGATTTTTCTGTGCATTGTTCATCGTCACCCTAATTGCTAAACCACCATCAATCACCATCTTTAACTTTCACCGATCACCATGTCCAACTTCTTAATCCCCTGGAAATGCTTAGATGCTGATCTCGATCCCAAACCTGCACCATCCATCAACCCTAAACCACCCAAAACCAAAACTTTTGCGCAAGCTGTTTTGAACAAAAAATCAAACATTTGTGATATCCCTCAATCGCAGCGATCAAAGGCGATAGATTGGCTATTCAGATACCGGAGGAGGAATACACAACAGGTATGGAAACTTGCAAGTTCAATTTACATGGTAGAGTTCTTTGGCCAAAGGGTTCCTCACCTTTAACTGTCGTTTCCTTGAAAGCTAAGTTATCTCTGATTTGGAAAGACCTAGCAAGATGGGGCATCCAATCTTTAGGTAAAGGTTACCATGAATTCACTTTTACCAAACTTGAAGATGTGAGAAGGGTTAGATCGGTTGCCTCGTGGAATCTTAATCCTGGATTCCTTAAGCTCTTCGCTTGGTCCAGTGATTTTAGCCCTAAATACCAACAAAACATTAATGCCCAAGTTTGGGTGAGGATCTATGGACTCTCACAAGAGTACTGGAGAAAAAATATATTGTTTTCAATAGTTAGTGGAGTCGGTTCACCCATTTGTACTGATGCAAATACTGGTAAGCCTATGATTGAACGTACGTTTGGCCATTACGCTAGGGTTTTGGTAGATATGGATTTATCCCAAACCCTTAGATACTCCCTATTAGTTGAAAGGGTTGGATTCGTTTTTTATGTTGGTTTGGAGTATGAAAACATACCAGATTTATGCGCTCACTGTAGAAATATTGGTCGTCACATTGATTTTTGCAAGAAGTTGAAACCAGATGGAGAATATAGAGTGGAAAAACAACCCGTGTTGAATGGAAATCATGGGGCTGCACCAAAACAGGTTTTTGTTCAAATCAGAGATGGTGGGGCAGAGAAAAGTAATAATAATGTAACCATTGCTTTAGATAAAGAAACCAACAATGTGGAAGATGAAGATGCCAATATCCAGCAAGATGAAAATGGCGATGATGCTGCAAGAATATATGCACAAAAGGGTAAAGCACCTGAACACACTTTGAGCCCTGCTGATGTTATAAGAGATCAAGACTTACAACTTGAAGTTGAATTGAATTTGAACATTAGAAAGGTTGGCCCTGATCCTAGCAACCTTCAATCTGATTCTGATGATTCCTCCTCAGCCTCTCAAGGCTCTTTTGTTGATGCTACTCAATACCAGGATCCTGTTAACGATGGAATTGAAGAAAATGCAGATTTATCTCCAGGTAGAGTACTGAAAGATATGACCTTCCTCCAAAAATCATGGGGCGAACATGACTGATTTAGCAAAAGAGGAAAGAGCGCATACAGAAGTTTCTGATCAATTGTGAGCAGCTGCCACCCAATCATTAATTGACAAAGATGGTTTTCAGATGCATATGTCAAAGAGTAAGAAGAAAGTTCAAAAGAAAAATATCAATCTAGACAGGGACTCATACAAAACCAGATCAAAGGTTCCTACAAAACCTTTTAGATGAAAAGCATCTTTTGGAATGCTAGAGGGTTAGCTAACACCCCATCAAGGTTAGTTTTAAAAAACCTTATAACACAATATAATCCTGACTTTGTCTTTATATCTGAGCCATGGATGGATTTTAATGATTTTCCATCTAGATGGTTGAACAATTTAAACCTTAAGCTTTTTGCCATGAACTCTATAAACAACCTTCTTCCCAACATTTGGTGCTTCTATAAACCTCACTTTGACCCTGTCATTTTAGCTTTAGCTGACCAACATGTCACTTTCACCATTTCTCATAATAACCTCATCACAACCTTTTCAGTAATTTATGCATCCAGTAATTACATTGTTAGAAGGAACATTTGGAACTCTTTAAACTTGCTTCAGTCCCAACACTCCATTCCCTGGTGCTTTATAGGAGATTTCAATTCTATTATAGGAGCTCATGAACATAGAGGGAGACTTCCTCCTTCTAGGTTACCTATGGAAGAATTCAGAAATTGGTCTAACACCTTTAACCTTCTTCACATCCCCACTAGAGGCGCAAAATTTACCTGGGCCAATGGCAGAGATGGCCAGAGTTTACGGAGAGAAGATTGGACAGGGCTCTTTGTAATCAAGCTTGCATTGACTTATTTTCTTATGTATCTGTTACTACTATTGTGAAACATAAATCTGACCATTTCCCATTATTACTTGACCTTCAACTCAATACCTCCACTTATGCCACCAGTTTCAAATTTATGAGAATGTGGACAACCCATGAAGATTGTGAAAAAATAGTGAAAGATTGTTGGGATATGGCTGTTGTTGGTTGTCATATGCTTGTCCTCACCAAAAAATTAAAAGCTCTGAAAGAAAAGCTCAAGAGTTGGAACAAAACTTGTTTTGGAATTGTACATGAAAATGTGAAGCATGCTGAATCTAAGCTGCAGGAGATTCAAAACCAAATTCAAGCCATTGGCCATAATGATGATCTTCTCAACGCTGAAAAAGAAGCACACAAACTTTTTGAAGATGCTTTGAACAGAGAGGAGATGTTTTGGCAAGAAAAAGCAAGATTAAACTGGCATCTTCATGGTGATGGATACACTGAATTTTTCCACAGAATAGCCAAAATCAAAACTTCAACCAAACTCATAACAACTCTACAAGATGGTGATCATGTGCTCACAGAAAAATCCCAGATAGCTAATCATGTTACTTCTTATTATAAAAATCTTTTTTGTACTAACTTTGTTTTGCAGGATTCTTTGCTTGCTGAAGAAGTTATACCTACCTTGATTATAGATGAGGTAAACAGGATGTTGACTATGCTTCCTTCACATCAGGAGATTAAAGCTGCCATTTTTGCTCTCAACAAAGACAGTGCCCCAGGACCAGATGGTTTTGGAGCTTTCTTCTTTCAACATTACTGGGACATTGTAAAAGGAGATTTGATTGATGCAGTGCTTCAGTGTTTTGCTACTAGCTGGATCTTGCCTGGTTATAATTCAAACATCATTGCCCTGATACCTAAAATCCATAATGCAGTCTCCATTGAACAATACAGGCCTATCTCAATGTCCAATTTCAAATTCAATGTGATCTCTAAAATTATTGCTGACAGGCTAGCTCAGGTTATGCCTTCCATCATTTCCAAAGAACAAATGGGTTTCATTCATGATAGAAATATAAAAGATTGTATCTGCATTGCTTCAGAAGCTGCCAACCTTCTTCACAATAAAGCTTTTGGGGGTAATCTGGCTTTAAAAATAGACATCACAAAGGCTTTTGACACTTTGGAGTGGCCTTTTCTTCTGCAAGTCTTGAAAAAGTTTGGTTTTAATGACATCTTCTGTACTTGGATTGATGTCATTCTTAAATTTGCTTTTCTTTCAATTTCAATTAATGGAGAATCTCATGGTTACTTCAATTGCACTAAAGGGGCCAGGCAGGGAGACCCTTTATCTCCCCTTTTGTTTTGTATTGCTGAGGATGTTCATAGTAGAAGCTTAAAGAAGTTAGTGGAAATTGGTAAATTAAAACTCATCAAAGGAACCATAAACTTTAATGTTCCTTCTCACTCTTTCTATGCAGATGATTTGATGATTTTTTTGCAAAGGAAACATCTCTGTCTGCAATCTCTTAAACATCTTTTTTCAAGATATGCCATTACTTCAGGTCAGGTTATTAACACAAGCAAATCAACTATTTATTCCAACTCCATCAATCAAGTCAGACTAAACCATATTGTCTTACTGCTCAACTTCAACATTGGATCTCTCCCATTCAACTATTTAGGGATTCCAATATTCAAAGGTAAGCCTAAAGTTTGTCATTTACAACCGATTGCTGATAGAATCAAGCTAAAACTGTCTAATTGGAAATCTAGTCTTTTATCTATGGTTGAGAGAGTGCGACTCGTGCAATCAGTCATTCAAAGCATGCTCATCTACAATATATCTATATATGCCTGGCCAACTTCTCTTCTCAAAGACCTTGAAAAAGACATCAAGAATTTCATTTGGAGTGGAGACAAAGAAAAGAGAAAGCTTATTTCAGTTTCATGGAAGAAGGTTTGTAGACTTTATGTGCAAGGTGGATTAAACCTGAGGTCATTGATCAATTTGAATCAAGCTACTAAGCTTAAATTTTGCTGGAACTTGTTAAATTCTAACCAACCTTGGGCTTTGCTTATGAAAGATATGGTGATAAGAAACAAAAAAACCATTAAACATCACATATTTTCTTCCTTGTGGAGTGGTATTAAAGATGAATATAAAATCATTCAAGATAACACCATTTGGTTGTAAGGTGATGGCAAGAACATTAGCTTTTGGAATGATTCTTGGTGCGGTCCTCCCCTCTCAGATACCTTCAATATTCTTGTCACAACAAGACAACTCTTACAATCAACTGTTAAAGATTACATTTATCAGGGTCAATGGCAACTTCCTTCTCAGCTTACTCATATGTATCCAGCTATTGCTCAACTCATTAATAACACTTAAATCCTTACTGCCCTTCAAGAAGATCAGATCATGTGGAAGCACTCAACTTCTAGTGACTTGTCCGTGAAGGAAGCTTATGAATTCAAATACCAACAATTCCAAGATTTGCATTGGGCTAGTAAAATTTGGTGTAAAGACATTCCCCCAGCTAGATCTATGTTAGTTTGGAGATTCATGCATAATAAAATTCCCACAAATGATAATTTGATGTCTAGAGGTTGCCAGCTTCCTTCAGTTTGCAATATATGCTTTAAAAGCTCATAAACTTCTTTTCATATGTTCTTTGAATGCTCCTTGGCTTCCAAGCTTTGGAACTGGCTAGCAAGTACCATCAATCTAACTTTTAATTTTTCTTATAAGGAGGATATCTGGAAATTGTGTGATAGAGCTTGGTCCTCTCAATGTAAACTTGTTATCAAAGCTTCTCTAGTGAATCTTCTCAATATCATATGGTATGCTAGGAACCAATCTAGATTTCATCACAACAACATCAGTTGGAAAACTACAATTTCAATGATCTGTGCATTAACATCCTTGTCTGGTAATTATACTTCTAAAGCTTCAAATAATTCAATAGTTGATTTTTCAATCTTAAAGGCTTTTAACTGTAAAATCCATCACCCTAAGGCCCCTCAAATTAGAGAAGTTATCTGGTATCCTCCTCATACCAATTGGTTAAAGTGGAATATAGATGGTGCTTCCAATGGAAACCTCAAAAATTCTGCTTGTGGAGGTATTTTAAGGGATCACAATGCAAATTTTATTCTTTGCTTTGCAGAACCTCTTTGTATTTGTTCTTCTTACCAGGTTGAGCTATGCGCGTTTATGAGAGCTGTGGGAATATCCCATCAACATCAGTGGCATAATGTTTGGATAGAGACTGATTCTTCTTTAGTTGTTCAAGCATCCAAAAGTTCTAATCAGGTTCCTTGGAGGCTAAGAAATCATTGGAATAATGTCAAAACTATAATTCAAAGTTTCAATTGCATTGTTTCTCATGTTTTTAGAGAAGGAAATCAAGTGGCCGATTCTTTGGCTAACCATGGTCTCTCTCTAAATGATTTTTCTGTATGGAATGAGGCTCCTTTATTCATTAGTTCTAGCTTCTTTAGAGATAAGGAAGGAAGATCTAACTTTAGATTCTTTGCTTAGTATTGGGAGTTTTGGCCTAGTCCCCTTCCATTTATAGCTCTCTTTCTTTTGTTCAATGAATGTTGGTGATGGTTAGCTCTTTGATACCATCCTTTTGTTTAAAAAAAAAAAAAGTTGTCACATAACTAAAATGAAAGTAGAAAATGGTTACTTTAATCCATGAACCGAAAATCAATATCACCAACTCAGCATGCAAAGCATTGGAAACTCCGATGTGAGCTGCAAAACAGCTAACTAGGTCAACCTTGTCATCTCTAAAAATCCCACCACAAGACACTATGCTGAAGTACCTTTCGCAGCTCCGTCCGAGTTCCTTTTGTTCCAATTTTGTCGCGGAGGGATTGGCATTACCCATACAACATCTTACAAATAGAGGGAAGACGGTGGCAAATTTCAATCCATATAGAGGATCACATATTATGTTGTATGGGATTGCCATTGCGAACAGGGCCGATCCAAGAGATTTAGAGGCCTAAAGCAAAAAATTTAACGTGGCTTTTAAAAATATTTTTTTTTAACAGAATGTTTATTTATGCAAATGTCTGTAATTTATCCGTCATATAATATATTAATTTTTTAGAGGCCTTTTTTTCACCAAAATTTTGAGGCCTAAAACCCTTGCTTGAGTTGTTTGGCCCTTGGGCCGACTTGATTGCAAAAGACTCTAGCATGCAACAATGTAGACCATTTATTATGACAGTAGACAAGATCCAACCATTAATTAACAAACAAAATTGATTTTCTCGGATGTAAAATTTTCATTCTCGGATTTGTACATACACTACTAAATTTTATAGTTTGTGATGAGTTAGTGTATCCCCTGTACTCATATCAATAATACACTTTGCTTATAAAAAAAATCATTAATTAACAAATTTAAGGTTGGAATTGTCAATTCATTGTAACAAATCATGAATATGTTAAAATAACAATCATTGATTTTTTTTTTCTTCAAAAAAACAATCATTGATTTTTGCATTTTACACTCAGAGCTATCTAAGGCAGGGTAAAGAGGACAATCGTCATAAACATCTAAATACAAGTTTAAAATTTGGCCCCAAAATAAATAAATAAAATATTAGAGGTCCATTAAGACCGAAACAAAAAAACAATACTTAAATTCTAAAACGGAGATGTCGGATGTTAATGCATATGACTTTTTTCTAAAATGAAAGAGCAAATATCTTTGTCAAATATATTGATGTCATCATTTGAAATCTTGAATTTGTCAAAGTTGCATGTTGTTATCTAAATTTTTCAATTGTTTATTAAATTTTCTTAACTCTACCGATTGCCGATGACTATTGCATCTTAAAAAAAAAGTTTGTCAAAGCTAGATTATTAAAAAAAAAAAACTACTTTAAATTGTCAATGTCACAAAAACTATCATTTTGAAACAAATTATTTTCACATTTTGGGAATTCAAATTTTGTATATATGCTTGTCAGTTAGGGTCGAATTTAAGGTTCGTCCTTTGCCACCCAAATCGTAGAAACGAGTCTGAGTACGCTTTACTCATTTTAGAAAATCCAAATGCTCGTTTTATATAAGTAAGCTTATTGTTAACTTATTTTACAATTAGTTAAGTTGAATGGATTAATTTTAAAAGTGTGTATGTTGGATGAAACATACACAATAACCATTTGAAAACTCACGTATATATAATTCGAACTTAGATCACAGTGTCCGATTTATCAATTTCGATATTTAACAAAGTTGATTTAAGAATTGTGCGCTTAAATCAACATTATTGTCACAAGCTATGATTCGTTAATTTTCTTATCCTAACACATGTGGAGTAAATGAAAGCGAAGGGTCTTTCATTCTTATTGTCATCAAGATGTCGTTGTATAGAAGCAAGACAAGTTCTCTTGGATTTATTGCTGTATATATGAGTACATTTTTCATATTACTTAATATGGCTGACCTTACAAAGAACTAATACTTCGAATAATTAAGTAAAAAAACGTCTTATTCATGAAGACAAAATATTTAGGCTGAAGCATTTATAGTTTGACTAAATAACAAAACAAAGATCTCTAAGAATTTCACTAGGAAGCGATAATATTGTGTTATAGACAGTAAACTGTCGATTTTTTTTTTTTTTAAATAAACCATTGCATCCTGTAAAAAAAAACTACGGCTTGTCATATGAAAATTACTAAACTATAATAAATTCCTAACGCGTTTTTCATTTTGACAAGATAAGCCTTAGGGTTTGCGTATATATTTGAAATAGTCAAACTTTTTCACATCGGTATAGATGTCTAATTAGACGTCTCCAGAAATACCAAGAATGTATAGCTCCATGTCATAGTTTATACTCGGGGAATACCTAAGAATTTCAACTTCTTCTCAAATAAAAAAAAATAAATATAGAATGATAGAACGTGAATCTTTATTTATTAATTTTGTTGACTTTTAATCTATTTTTTCTTTTCATAAATTTTTTATTAGGTTTGCAACAACTCTAACCTAAGATTTTGACTTTAAATTTATATCATATATGTTTTTCATTTCTCTCTAATAAAATATTTTCAAAGCAAAAATTTAATAGATATCTTAATTCTTATCCTTATCCTTATTTATTAATTTTGTTAAGTGTTAACCTAATTTTTTCTCTGCACTAATATTTTATTAGGTTTGCAACAACTCTATCCTAAAATTTTGCTCTAAATTTGCATCATATATGTTTTTCATTTCTCTCTCTAATAACCGTGAATATTTTTCAAAGCAAAAATTTAATAGATATCTTAACTTTTATCCTTATTATTTATTAATTTTATTAGGTCTGCAGCAACTTAACTTATTGTTTATGTAGATTTGTTTTTGACAAGTTGTTGTACACTTATTTAATACGTTTACAAACAGAATACCCTAATTTCCAAGCAAACTTGGCTACCTTAAATAATTTGTTAGGAACCATGAACTGCATTAATTTTATATGTTTAACTATAAAAGTAATAAATAAAATTGACCCGTGCAACAATATAATTTTGTATTCTTTTTATCTTTTTTCTTTATAATTTTTTTTATTATCATTTGATTGTAATATTGTATCTCTAATAATCTAATTTGTGTTTATTGATCGACCCATGATCTTACCATGTATGTTTTAGGTGATAGGACCCGTGCGATTATTTATTAATTTTATTATGTCTGCAACAACTTAACCTATTGTTTCAGTATATTTATTTATTTTATTTTTTATAAGTTGTTGTACACTTATTTAATACGTTTACAAACAGAATATCCTAATTTCCATGCAAACTCGATTACCATCAATAATTTGTTAGGAACCATGAACTACATTAATTTTTTATGTTTAACTATAAAAGTAATAAATAAAATTGACCCCTACAACAATATAATTTTGTATT
>Ga0209282_1002860_pt1 | contig 10121 bp, 4 predicted proteins | sample Mtrugardesep15_FD_187529 | JGI IMG/M metagenome (GOLD analysis project Ga0209282, IMG submission 187529) | Root nodule microbial communities of legume samples collected from California, USA - M. trunc garden sep15 (SPAdes) (version 2) | ecosystem: Host-associated > Plants > Roots > Nodule...
CATCATTTTGTCCAGTCAGATGGCCTCAGGGTCTAAAACGAAAGAATCTTAAATTACAGGGTTGGAATCTAAACTTTTTTTTTACAGGGGGGAAAACCGAAACTCGCCTATATTACAGGGGGGTAAAGACGTATTAACCCTATAATCATTAATGTATTATTATTTTTTGGTTACAAGGCTAATGAATAAAACAAAAGACAACAATAGAGAAAAACGAAACCATGAAGAGTATGACAAACCGTGACATTACTATTAGAAAGCAAATCCTTAACATCTTGTATCAAAACTGCATGGGTGTGAAACTCCAGGCTGGGACCGTTGATAAGGATAACACAATGCAAAGTATTGGAGTAACAAACAAGGTTGTCAATTTCCATATCTTTGGCTAAAAGGAGACCTTTATGAATAACAAGTACCTCATCAAGCAAAATGTTAGATGATCCTTGAAAGAAACAAGAAAAACCTAATAAATAATAGCCTTAACTGTTTCTGAAAACTCCCCCAAAACCGGCTCTGAGAGGAGAGCCAAGACAACTATCGTTAACATTAAGTATGGTGCAAGAATAATAATTGTTATTCCACTTAATAAATCTATTTGCTAAAGTATCAGTAAAATGAGTAGGGAAGCATGTCACTGAAGGTATATGTCATGTTCTGGATATTGACAGAAAGAAAACGTAAAAACCTTGTTTCATTGTTCAATCACATCAAAATATGGTGTCTTCAAGCCCACCACACCCATCTCGAGAAGTTACTAGCTTGAAAGCTCGTGGAACCGAGTTTAAACCAATCTTAAGCCACCAAAGAAGACAAAAATGTAGGTCTTTAAATCCGATATACTGCAAGAAATTACAAGAAAAAATATACTATTTGATGTAGCACTTATCTCATAATCACTATTATTTCCATTTTCTTTTTTCTATATTTTTCTCTTATTTATCAAGAATTGTAACATCATTTTTTATAAACTCATATGAGATCTTTTTGAAGGAAAGAGAAAAAGATCTCATATGAATTTATAAAAAGTGATGCTACAATTCTTGATAAATATGAGAAAAATATAGGAAAAGAGAAGATAGAAATAATAGTGATTATGAGATCTTATTTTTATTATATCTCGCACTTATATTTTTTCTAATATGCGCACAACACTTTATTTCAAATTTGACAATGCAATACAAACACCAAGAGAGGGACAAATATGTTAGCATTTTGTAAGTTCATAAATCACTTTGGAATATTAATAAAGAGATTAGGCTGATACAACATTACAATTTTAGACGCCTTCACATTTTTATATTGAATAAACACTCCTTTGGGGTGGCAATAAAATAATGTTATGCATATGATAAACCTCGAGTGCAATCTTCACTAATTTACCTCTTTAAGATATTTATGACCTGCGACAAAACCAAGTCATAGTCATCAACTTAATCAAAGAAATCAATCTTATCTTCTTTTATATTTGCAATTTTTGTTATACCATCCACATTTGTTCATATTCTGCATGATCGACACTCAGCACGGGGAGTCTTGTCACATTAAAAGATATTTGCATGACACTATTGAGAAGAAGTAAATCAACACAGCTAAGTGGATTATAATATTGTTTGTGGTAACCACTTTACGCGTGTATATATAAATATATCAAAGAGATATTTTATTTTTTAAACTTGGTATCGGTGTAAGAACTGACTAATTAAAAAGGTTTAATTCAACCGTTCATTTGTAGAACCTCATCTAAAGTAAAAGAAAATCCTATATGGAATTGATCAATTGAAATAGAAATTGATACCAGGAAAAATTAATTGAGTGTTTTTTATTTTATTTTATGAAGCCTTTAATCTAGTGTATGTTTAGATTCAATTTAAGTTTGTGAAAAATATCATGTTTGCAAAAATTATACTTTTTTTTTAAGTAAGCAAAAATTATACTTTGAAACTTTAATAAAATCAAGATATCATAGTGACTTGCTTAATTCACCGTAATTCTAACTTAATATACAGAAATACTTGTAAATAACTAAGCACTCAATATTGAATGTTCTCTAAGCTTGTTAGCTTTGGCGTTAATATGGACAACGTTATGGAGCTATATCATTGTAGAAGCCGTAAGATCGATGATGATGAATTAAATGGATTTTGATCCTAATACATGCATTAAAATAATCTATTTTCAATCTACTGTTTTTTTTTTTTTTTAAAAAAAAAAACAAGTCCCATTAAACATAAAAAGCATCAAATCTACCAAATACCAATTATCATCTTTTAAGTTGATGAATATCCATCTCATCCATAAAATCATATTAAAAATATGACTCTTATTATTTTCAAAAACAATTTTTTTTTTTTAAATAACTGTTTTTAAATCATGTATTGATTAATAATTTGAAAAAATGATGATGGAAGTGGCGGTGGCCCGGGGCGCTGATGGAATCCGGGCATCAAATGGTAGTAGATTACTATGGTGCCGGGTTAACAAGTCAGTCTAATTTGATATTGGAGGAAAAATAATTAAATCCGAACTAACTAAAAAAATAATCAGGCCGGTTTTGTTCAATACTTCCAATCATTAGTCATAAAATTCGAACCAAAACAAATTGATAATGAATGAGTTGGTTTGGTTCGATTCAACCGATTAAATATTTTAAAAAATTTAAACGATTTATTTAGAAATTCTAAAAAATGAAACTTTTATTTGAACCCTATATACATTTTATACAATCAAAATGAGTACATAATTTATAATAAAAAATAAGATATATTATTAAATATACAAATACAATATTTTTAAAGATAAAATAACTAATACCACATGAAAGAATAAACATAATAAGAAAATATAATGGTTTGGTTCGGGTCTCAAACCAATAGAGGTTAGGTTTGATGGAATTGGTCTACATCCGAACAAGAAAAAATCAAACTGATTTAATTCGTTTGATTTGAATCTTCAAGTTCATCAGATCATTGATTTGGTTTTCATGCCTCTATCGGTGGTCGAGAGTAGTAGTGGTCACATATGGTTTTCCATTTATTTAAAATAATCAACGATCTTCTTAGACCAAGTGCAATGGCTTGTTAAATGTGCCATTAAACATGTTGAAACCATTCGAGTGGGGTTGTAGAAAATGAGGAAAAAATGAGTTGGAGGAAAGAGATGATGAAGCTTCTCAACGTGTTGAAACTCTGCACCGAGAGGCCACGTGGCGTGACGCCATTTGCCAAACCAGGCGTGTGAGATGCACGCGTCGACAGGACGCGTGAACAGCAGGCGACACGGAGAGAGAAAGAGACATGGATAAAAGCTGTGACATGTGGCAGATTTCGATTGGCTGCTTGAATTTTTATCTTCTTAATAATTTAAACTCAATTATTTCATTGCAAATAATTTTTAATTTTTTTTTTTTTACCAAAATTCATGATTTTTTTTTGTCTATAAATAGAGACTTTGATCGTTTGATTTGGACACAGAAAAAAAAACCAAGTTGTATTACTATCTTAATCTTGTTATTAGCTTTCTATTAGCTTTTTAAGTTATTTGTGTGCCGCGCGCTTAGTTTGTTTTACAAAAATAAAAATTAAGCGTTTTTTAATTTAATTATAATCGATAATTGTATTTTTATGTAATTATAAAAACAAAAATATATAATTAAATAAGAATAAGAAATAAAAGGTGGCGGAGTAGAGTGTTGAATGAAAAAACTATTGGAGTGGGTAAAATTGAATGGGTGTTGAATTAAGAGAGAGAAAATGATGTGGAGTGTTGAAAATTGAAAAAATAGATGTTGAAGGTTGTTGAATATTATTTGTCATTGTACATTGTCTTAAAATCCAAAACAAAGTCTACACTTAGGGTTGGGGAATAGGCTAGGCCGAACTAGGCTTTGTAAGGCCTGAGCCTGACCTGTCAATTTTTTTGAAGGCCTAAGTCTGGCCTGCGGTCTGTCATAAGCTTACTTTTTAGGCCTGAGCCTGACCTTCTGAAAGCCTGATACAACCTGCTAGCCTGTTTAAAAGCCTATTTCATATGAACATCTTTAAATCAGCACTAGCGAACTAATATATCAATTAGATTAAACTATCTTTTGATAATCAACATGAGTTTTTAGAAAATTTGACTATATATTGTATCATATTTCAATTCTAGTTTATAATAATATATTTAAATATGCAAAAAATGAATGTATACTAATAAGCTGAAATTACTGAAAAAGTTCACACATTTTTATTTTAATTCAAAGTATAAAATATAATTCAAAGTTCAAAGCCTAAGACTTTTCTATTTAAGAAAAAAGTCTGACCTAACCTGTCCTAGACTAGGCCAAAGCCTATGTAGACCACCTTGACTTATTCCCATCTATATCTACACTATCAAATTGAAAATCTGCCAACCACCCTAAAGTGGCGTGCAACCCAATGACCTCTCCCACTTCAACAACACAAAGCAGGAAAAACCAAATAGCATTTGTACAAATAAACAAAAATGTTTAATAAACAAATATTGGTATAGTTGTCTGAATATTCGAGTGGCAACATGTTCAATTTTATTTCAGTAAGATACTGGATTTTAATTTTTAGCCATGTTGTGATAATTTATCCTCCATCGAAAACAAAAATGGCTTCCAAATAGCAAAGGGACCAGTCTGGCAAAAAGGGAATTAAAAGAAATGCAACTGATTTTTGGATGTTTAGGTGGTTCTAGAGTATACATAATTGAATTTTTTATTTTTGGATATTTAAATAGACCTCACGTATATATATCTTTCATTTGTATAAAAACGACTAAGTGCATACCACAAATAACTTTATGTTATCACATTTTAATATTGAATGCTTATTTTAATATTTAAAAAATATGAAGTTCAAATAGAGTGATCCATGATTAGTGTAACATGTCTACTCCATAAACACTATTTATTTTTCTTTTCTTTTCTTTCTCTCCAATAGAGATATCTTTTAGGTGTCAATACTTGAGTATGTAATAGCTAGAGATCGAACATCTAATCATTTATGCAAATGTATGTTTGAAGGAATATTTCGAAGGAGTTTTAGATAGACAAAACTATATTTTCAGCTATATTTGAGATTTTAAAAAATTGAAAGAATAACGTAATATATATGAAAGAAAATTACACTAATTACCCTTAAGATCTCTTTGTATAACGGAGACATTTTCTCTAATCTTACGGTGGACAATAACCTCCTTTATAAAGATCTTTTAAATAGACAAATTCCTTTCAAACTAATACCGTTTATGTTATGTTAAATAAATGTTAAGTTAAAACTAAAATCACTACTTTTTTTTATTGATGAAGACAATCATTCTCCGCTAAAAAATCTAATATTTCTGCCATTGTTGCAAGCTTTTCAAATCTTTGTTTATTTATTTATTTATTTTTGTGATGTCACATTCCGCCCCTCACCTAAACATATGTTTGTTAACATAATTAAATCTCTCTCTCTTTTAATCTGCCGTTGTGGCAACGTACAAAGAAACATTGTTTTGTATACCAATAGTAGCAATATACTTTTGAATTTGAGAGGTTGGTGTTTATTACAAACTTAGAGAGTGTGCGTGTGACATTTCACAAAAACTCAGAAGAGATCAATTTAATTTTTCCATGCAATTCAATCACACTTCATTTTATAAAAATAAAATAAAATTATCACTTGTTTATTGTAGAAAAGAAAAACAAATCCTCCTTCCAAATAAACTCAAGATATTATTGAACCACATGTCGGTAAAAAAAGACAAATATGCCAACTTGTTAAAACTTGGTGAAGACTGGTTGCTTTCCTTTTGCACAAATCTAATTCACAATTGGTTTCTTTTATTCAAACAATTATCTTTAGAATTCCCTGCTTTAAGTAACACAGATATTTCTAATCAATATACTTTAGTTTAATAAATTGGTTCTTTAATAGGCCAGAAGGGAAGGAAAAAAAACCATTCTTTGTCCCCAAGAATGAAATTTGACAATTGATGTTTATACGTTTATTGTCTCCTAAAAAGATATGAAAATGATAAAAATCTTCTAATGATAGTTAACCATTGCTGACTTTTAAATAAAAATTCGACGGTATTTAATTACTGCTGAATATTTTAGTCATTTACATATATTTCTACGAAACAATGAATGTAAAAACAGCAAACTTCATGAAATTTTCAAAGAAAATTGGAGTAAAACTTAGCAACCATGATATCAAAATTACTCTTCACGTTTGAATTATGTGGGAACAAAATAGTGAACCCACACCACACGCTCAGGTATGGGCCTAGTAGTGAATTAGAAAACCAACCGGGGCAAAGTCAACGGTCTAACAAAATAAAGGTTTGTTCTAACAAATGTGGCAAGACTTTTTAAGGATTTTAAATTAAAAAATTATTTTTAAAAAAAGTTAAATACTATAATTTTTAATATATTACATAATTTTTTTTTATATATGAAAACATACTATTTAAGTTCTTTAAAGTTTGTAAAAAAAAAGTTCTTTAAAAAGTGTTTTATAGGTCCTCATTAGCATTGTAAAACCCCTTATTTTTTAGTAAATGAAAAGGAAATCAAAATTCAACGATAAAGTCATTGATAAAAAAATATACACACGAGGGTAGGCCATAAATCATGATATATTATATACTATCCCATCATGCCATGATAATAATGTAGATAGATCATCTGAGGAAATTGGGGTACAGTGTGATGGAGTTATAAAACTAATAAGCAAACTATATCGTTGGATGCAACTATATACTCCGGTATTATTTTTTTTTTTAATATGAGTTTGTTGCAACATATCAGTTCTCATGTTGTCCTAATTTCATTTGTGACGTGCTAAAAAATGTTAGAAGAAAAGAACACGACTAACGTGGAGCTTTGTCTAGGGTGGGAGAGGTTGATAGTCTTCCACTAAAGCGAATGAAATATATAATTTTTAACGGTTGAATATTGAAGATACTTTTTCCATTTCAAAATAAGTGATTTGGTTGATTGTTGCAAACATGTCAATACACATATTTGATCTTTAATATTTTTAATTATGAATTAATTTTATTTTATAAAATTTAATATTTTTAAAAAATATTTATCGAGATAAATTCAACATTTATATATTTATGTGTGCAACAGTTAATAAGATCACTTCTTTTAGAAGGGATTAAGTAATTAATAGGGTTGAATATTTATCTGCTTGCCTCCAGTAGAAGTTTACTTTGATATTAAAATGACTAATTAAATAGCCTCAGTTGCTAAAATTCGACTATATACTTAACTCAACTATCTTTGATTTGACTCATTTTTAATTCGGCAGTAGCCTGTTTTTAAATAATCATTCAAATCATTTTTTTGGTATAAAGAGGTACACTAACATTAAAGGATACATTCTAGTAAGCACTAGTATATACTCTATCTTTGCGATTTTGTGAATAATATGTAAAGATACGAGGTTGATGATAGTTTGAAAGTGCGGGGTTAAAGTATTGTACTAAATCATGAGATGCTAATTAAGTATTTTTTTTATAGAGAAAGATGCTAATTAAGTTTAAAAACTAGGAGTAAGTCATATATAACCCAAAATTTAGTTAAAACTCCAATAAAAAATGCTTGGTATGGAGTAAAGGGCAGAGGAATGGCTATCGACAAAGTAGTTATGTGCTGGCATGTTTGAACAACTACTCTCAATCTGAGACAGTGGAGAACCATTTTTGCATGTTGCATGTTGGTCTAATGGCTGGACGGCACAATTATATTTTGGTGCTGTCTGTTGGCTTTGCACGTGCAGTACAATGCACATGGATCTAGTGTGGGTATTTGGATATAACAATATAATGATTATTAAATTTATAATGCTAGGGCATTATTAATTTAAGTTGAGATCTTCCATATATATATATATATATATGGGCGCTAATTAAAGATGATTCTGTGTCAACTTTGTGGACCTACTCGGTATCAATTATTTTAGTCAACACATAGTACTTGGTAGGAGTTTTCTAACTATGTGTTTGATGAATATCGCCACGTACTAAACCTTGCAATATGATTGAGTGAAAGAAAATCAGATAATATTAAGGAAAGAATATTGATTTAACCTTTCTATGTTTTTTGCAGCAAGTAAAGAACTAAAGGGAAGTTACGACAATCCACCATGTAGAATGAGGGAATTAATATAAGAAAAGGGCAAACAACCATTTTCACACTTAGTTTTAGTCCTTAAAAATGTGACATGTTTGACTTGTACTTAGGACGTCGATGATCGAACTTACAACACAGTTTTTTACATAACCAGCGTTGAGGTGTGATGATGGCAAAAGTTTGACATGTTGTTACATTGATTTCTAACTTCAAAACACAAATTAATTCATGACTGTTTATTGTGTTAGTCACTTTAGTCTTTAATAGTGTTTTTTTAGGGGAGCCACTTTAGTAGTTTAGTTACCATATAACGAGGATTTAAACTACGTCAAAACACTAACATTTTATCTGTTAGTCAACTGCTTATTCATTAAAGTTTTCAGCTACTTTCTCCATTGTTTGCAACTTCTTTCCCATTATATCCTCTTAAATAGGAACGACAAACATCTACATGATTAAATACTACTCCCTCCGATCACTATTATAAACAAAATTTGACTTTTTAGGTCATTAAACAAATGATATATGTGGTCTATATATAAATTACATACATAATTTATTGAATGAATCTAAAAAGTGAACTTTTGCTTATAATAGTGACCGGAGGGAGTATTCATTTTAATCAAGAATGTTGGAAAGAAAATTTTAGATATTGGGGAGCTGAGGAGCAGTGGAAGCTACAACACACTAAACGATCAAGGACTAATTAATAAGAGACTTTAACATCGCATCTTCATTCAAAAATTATGTGTAATGTTATTAATCGTGAGAGATTATTTCAATAAGTGGTTACGAAATGTATTTATTCAATAAATTTGTCGTTGGCCTGAAAACACGGGTATATATGGTGGTGTAGTTTTTAAGAGATGGTATCGAGTAACCAACTTGTGAGTTGTTGGCCCTGAATACATGGAGTAGAGATGGGTGTATGACTTATGAGAGAGTGATGTAACATGTTATTTCGTGGAATTAATTGTCGTGAGGATATCTCTCCCGACAAGTAGCAATTTTCTTTGTAGATTCAACATTTAAACTCATTTAAAGTCGATGTGAGATTAACCACTCACATTTGCATCCAACAATCTATATTTCAAGTGTGAATCTCCATATATCTTACTCTGTGCGGAAAACTTTTGATAGAAGGATGGATTTGATACCACTTGTTGAGGAACCTAGGGGAGAACCAGGAGCAAAACAGGCTAAAGGTTCCAAGACCAATAACAAGAGACCTTGACTCCGCAACTCCACCCAAAATATGAAGGCACCGAGTGATTCATAGAGAGAGAGATGTTATTCACTATTCAGTAACTGATTCATAGAATTGTCGTGAGAATATCTCTCCCGACAAATAGCAATTTCCTTTGTATATTCAACATATTTAAACTCATTTATAGTTGATGTGAGATTAACCACTCACATTAAATCCAACAATTTATAATTCAAGTGGGAGTCTCTATGTATCTTACTCCGTGAGGAAGACTTTCGATAGAAGGATTCAATACCGGTATCCAATTTCACTCCCCCATCAAGCCAAACTAGGGATTTGGTACTGCTTGTTGAGGAACCTAGGGAAGCACCAAGAGCAATAACGGGCTAAAGGTTATAGGACCAATAATAAGAGACCTTGAATCCATAACTCGTCCCAAAATATAAAAACACCAAGTATATAGATCACATCTCTTATATATTCAACGTGTAACTTATTCATAGTCAATGTGGGAGTATCAACTCACACTTTAACCCAACAAGATAATGTATTATTAGTCATTCTCTTTGAATAAACATACCTTTTATGGTTGGTCCATTTTTTAAAAAGTTAAGATTCTTAATTTTCTTTAAAGTGGTTAATTATAAAAAATAGAGTAAATTACACTCCCCTCCCCTAAGAGAAGCTTGAATTACACTCCCCTCCCCTCTTACGTGAAAATATACATTCCCCTCCCTTAAAAAGTAAAATTTGTACTCCCCTCCCCTATGAGATGTTTGAATT